>Ga0222714_10004178_pt1 | contig 14312 bp, 17 predicted proteins | sample C33_3DmetaG_FD_165048 | JGI IMG/M metagenome (GOLD analysis project Ga0222714, IMG submission 165048) | Estuarine water microbial communities from San Francisco Bay, California, United States - C33_3D | ecosystem: Environmental > Aquatic > Marine > Unclassified | place: USA: California... | reverse complement strand
TTTAATAATTCTTTTAATAGGCTTTGGTTTGCTTTGTCACCATACACTTCGTCTGCTTTTACTTTTGGTGCGTCTTTGTATTCAACGTCTTGTAATTTTGCTTTGAATTCTGAAGTGGGTTTTGCTCTCATTTCTTCTTGATAATCTTCTGTAGGCTCGCCTGGCTTTCTTACGACGATTTGATTTACAGGCACGTTCATGTAGTCAGCCACATAAGAACGCATTTCAAATGTAGATGCTGGATAGTTAGTTACAGCATCAAATATTGTGACAGAAGTATTTTTTAAACCTGGAAAATCTAATGGAGTTTCTTGTATTGGTTTTTTCTTGCCTTTAGAAAGACTCTTAACATCGTACTTTTTCAACGCTGTTTCCATTCTTGCACCAAAATCGTCAGATATGTCACCAGCAACTTTAATTTTATACTGGTACTCTCTAGTGCTTTCTGTTAGATATTGCTTAAAATTACTCATATACAGCATTATTTAGTCTTTTTTCATTAGTTTCTTCATTAACTCATTACGATCGCTGATGATAGTGCCCTCACTTTCTATAGGGCTACCTGTGTCGTCCACACCGTCTTTGTCTAATTTTAACTTCTTAAGTTGCAGTTCTACCATCTTTAATTTGTTCGCAATCTTATTGTTTTTAGCATCTATAGCATTACGCAACATGGTAGAAGCCACTTCAAATATACGTCCTGAATAGCGTGAATCCACGTTCATACCTAGATCCATTAGGTTCTTATAACTTTCTTCTGCTTCCACAGCCAGTTTATCCAATTCTAAATCACTCAGTTCTCCTAGCCCTTTAACCTGTGGCAATGCGGCCGCAATCTTGTCAAATTCTGCATAGGTTTTTTCCAATGCTTTGGCAGTTTTAGGATCTACATTTTTAGGGATATGTCTATCACTGTCTTTGTCTTCTCGTGCTTTTTCTTTGGCATCCACTTTTTTAAATGCATCTTTGACATTTGGTAAATTGAGTATGTCTTCTAGTTTCTTAGTCATCTAGGTATTTACTTGCGTTTACCTTGGTGGAATAATTGTTCTTCACTGAGCACTCTGAATGTGATTCTATTCTGTCGAGCATATGCATTTGCGGCTTCCCATTTGGCGTGATTGATAACCACCTGTGTTTTCTTAGCAATACTTTTACCAGCATCACGCATATTGGTTTGATTCATTGGTTTGACTTCAACCAGTTCAGCGTGTTTGCGTCCATCTTTGTCCACATACACAATAAAAAAATCTGGCACATAGATGGTGTACTTGCCTGTGATAGGATGACGATAAGGAATTTTAATTGATTCTGATGCCCACTGATACACGTTTGGATGTTCATCGCACAGTCGCATAAAAGAGTGTTCCCAACTGCTTCTATAGGTAGGAGTTTTTAATCCCACATATTTGGCGGGGTTCTTCATGACAAATTTGCCGTGTGCGAATTTCATTATGCTCTAATATTTCTAGAGACTAGATCTTTAGTTTGTCTGTCGTTTTTTACACCTAATCTACTAGATTTATATCTGTTAGAATTTAGTATCACTGTGAGTAAATCGTTGAGTTGTGCCAACTCTGCTTTTTTTAAGATGTCTAATATTTGTGTCACAGGCACACCATCTATTTTGGCCTGTTGTAATATCACATAAGCAATTTCTTCAGCAGGTTGTCGGTCAAAATTTCTTTTTACAAAAAATCCTACTGTGGCATCATAGTCATTAGCATTAAATTCAAAAGGTTCTGTGTATTGAGTCTGAGTAAGATCATTGATAGTTTTTTGTAAATTGTCTTTGTCTTTTTGAGGAAGATTTGTATAAAAGTTAGCCATATTATAACGATGCCTTTTCTGCATTTAAGTTCACTTGGTTGTTGGCTCTATTGATATAGAGATAACCATCACTCACTAATTTAGTTGTGTCAGTTAATGCTCTGCTTCTATAAACATTTTTAACGGCATCAGGAGATGCTGTGTATTCAATTTCACTTTCATTAATACTAAGTCCTTTTCTTGATCCCACTGCTTTGTAATAGATGCTGGCCGCAACTCTGTCTTTAGCGGTAGCATTGTTTTGAACAAGGTTAAATGATTCTGTGGGTGATAGATATGTTTGTGTGTCTATTACAGGATTAGAAATAATTCTATTGTTTGTGGTTGTTTCATTTAATTTGTTTGTTGCCGCCGCTGATGCAATTGCGGCAGTAGCAACTGCGGCACCCATAAAATAATTTCCTACAGGCGCAGTTGTAATTGTACCTGCTTGTTTACCAATTTCTACCACACCTTCTTTTACTATGCCTTTTAATTCTTCTTTTACAGCATCTTTGGCTTTGATCTTTTTAGCATTGTTGTAGGTATTGATTGCACCAACCACAGCACCAAAGACATTGCCTTCTTCGTAGTTTTTTATTACAGATCCTATGCCGTCAATAACTCCGCCCGGTCCAAAAATGCTCGTAGTTCCTTTTCCTAATACTGATAATGGTGATGGTTCTAAGTCATAATGTAATGTAGCAAAACTTTTTATATCGTTTTTATTAACTACACCAGCACCATATAGCACTGTTTCATAAAATACTTGCATGGTGTTGGTCATTAATCCTTGACCGTCTGTTTGATCTAATGTGTCGTGGCTGAACGAACCAATCACTGGATTAACCAATGTGAAACTTGTGAATCTTTTTTTGTGTAAAGCAAATATTTGAATAGATTTTAATAATGGTTCTTTTCTTCGTGTAGCATTGTCCATACCAAATTGGCTGGCAATCTTTATGTCTTTATACATATCATCTTTTGTGAATCCATTTGGTCCTCCCACATTGGCCACTGTTAAAGAGTCTGCAATATGATACTCATAATAAGATTTCCAAAAAGCATTCACAGTGTCTGCTTGGTCGTCGTGAAATGTTATAGATACAGGACTGTATTTTATTCTTGTGCCTATATAAACTTTTTTATTGTACTGTAATTTTTCTTCCAAACTCATATCATATTTTGGCAACTCGCAAGTCTTAACGAGCATATTGAGTTCTAACTGTTCGTTGTTTGTAAATCTTCTTGCTGGAATAGTGTTGTCAATATCAAATACAACGTGAAATAAAAACTTTTGTTTGGGAGCAAGTTTGTGATTGTCATCTAGATATAATCTACTTGCGTGTCTGTAGTCTTTCATCCCCGGAAGACCGTTTGAGAAACCTGATAAAAAATTATTAATACTTGGCATAGTGTTATTTATAGCCACAAAAAAAGCGTCTTATAATGACGCTTCTTTTGTTTTAAATGCTATTTAAAATTATATACCACCACCTGTGCTCAATGAGCCGATAGTTCTTGTTAATTGTGAGCCAATTCCAGTGCCTTGTGGAGTTTGAACTGCGTTGTCATATCTGATTGATAATGTGATTGTAACCGGATCGCTTGTGCCGTATGCCAATGTGTTGTAGTTCACTGATTGTACAAATGAGCCATAAAGTTCCCAAGTTTCTAATACGCCTGGTGCTGTTGCTCCATTTCCACCGTCAAGCATTTCAATCCTTGTAGTGAATTTGTAATCGATACCAGAAGCCGCCGAAGCCTGTTCAAAGAAGTCGAACTGTTTCTGAACTTGTTCGCCAACCAATTTAGACACTGAGTTGTTAACATCATCTCTAAGATTAAGTGTGATCGCCTCCCAAGTGTGTTTACCAGCAAGTCTAACTCTTGAGTTGTAAACATCTAGTGTTACTTCATCAAATGTTAAATTTGGTCTTGTAACGTCAACTACTTGTTTAGTTAATTCTGATCTTGGTGTAGATACACCGAAGTTTTCAAGAACCACTCTAAATCTATACTGTAGTTTTGGCATCAACAAACCTTGTGATGCTGAACTTTGATCGTTTGCTAAAGGTACTGTAAATTTACTTAATGTTGATATTGCCATGTGTTATGCTCCTAGTTTCGCTATTTCGCCTGTGTTTTTAATTCTCAAAGGTATGTAGATAAATTCCACAGATTTCACAGGTTCAATCGCTATGTCTACATACAGTTCATTTCTATCGATTCTAACCGCAGTGTTGTTTGTTTCATCACACACTACTAAGAAGTCATACAATCCTCTTTGTCCAACTAGTTCTAATAAGAAACTGTCAATTGCTCCTTTGATTTCATTTCGAGTTAACTGATCGTTTGGCTCAAATATAAAAGGTTTAGCAATTTTGTCTAGTTGTGTTCTTAGATATACTGTTAATCTTGCCACGTTAATTCTGTCCAGTGCTGAACTGCCTGTTGCTTTGGTTAAGTTACCAAAGTTAACAATACCAGTGCCTGAGAAGAATGTAAGTGGGTTAACTTTAACTTCGTGCATACTGTCTCTCACAGATTCACTCAATGAAACTGTTTGGAATTCACCACTTGCAGAGTCAATATATCCAACTGCTGTTGCGTTGTCTACTAATCCTCTTCTTGTACCTGCTGGAGCAAACCAAGGGTATCCAACGTTGTCATTATTTGCCAATGTTCTTAGCATCATATGACTTGCTGGAACCACAACTGATGTTCCTGTATTATCTGTAGTTTTTCCTGATGGATAAAACACTCCTAAGTATTCGCTTGAAGTTACCAATCCGTTTTCGCCGTTGTCGTCTGCACCGGTTGTGTTGTTAGCCCAGTTAGTGATTGCAGTTGCTGAACTAGCCAATCTCATTGGTGTATCACCTACCACAAACGCTGTGTAATTTCTATCAGCATTTAGGTTAACCATTTCTGAGATTGTTTCAGTGTAACCTGGACAAGCAATTATGTTAAATCCTCTTTGATCTTCTCTAATCGCTTGGTTTGTGTTAATTTCTGCTTTTAGTTGAGCAACAATTACTTTTCTCACTGCTTTTCTACCAAATGTACCTGCGCCATTTGAAGCATTTGAAGATTTTGTTACCCATCTGTCTTGGAAGTAAGCAGACACAGATTCGTTTGAATTGTATCTAACGTTACCTTTTCCTGAAGAGCCCGATCCTGGATAAGTTGTTGTGTTAATGTGGTCTGCTTTGTATTCTTTCACATTGTAACCAGATCTTCTTGTGTTGAACAATAAGATACCTTTTGGATATAATGCTGGATCTAGAGCATCTGGATCTAAGAAGTTATCACTTAATAAATCTTTAATGCTTGCCGCAATGCCAACTCCACCTACATTGTTAGAATCAGTTCTACCAGATGCTTTGTTGTATCTAGCATCAGCGAACACAATACCGTTTTCTGTAGTTTGATCTGCTTTGTCCACTGCTACGAAATTAGCACCATCACTTAATGATGTGTCCCATTTGTAAAGTTTTGGATAATTTTCTAAATCACTTGTGTCAATCCATAGATCACCATTTACTAGTGCAGTACCGTCTGACTGTGTAGTAGGTTTGGTTGCTGAGAATTGAGGACCATTAGGGTCAGTTGTGCTCAATCCAGTACCATTTTGGTAGCCTACCCAAGTAGTACCGTTGTGAATCATGATGTCTGCTTCTAAGTTTGTGTCGTACCAAAGTGTTCCGTTTGTTGGATTATTTGTTGGTTCAGTTGCTGAAGCAGTATAAGATAGTCTTTTCCAATTAGAAGCAACCACAGATGCAAACTGTTGAGTTGAGTCTTCTGTAGCACCCGCTGGAGCATCATACAAGTTGTCTACCAATGTAGCAGAGTTCTCTGTATATGTTCCATATGAGTGAGCATTGGTTGTACCAAAGCCCGCATCATCTAATGGAGTTCCTGTAACGTTTGACATTCTGATTTCACCACCTAGTGCGTGTGTAATTCTAATTGCACCGGTTGATAATACTTCTGCTGAAACGTTAGTTAAACCAGCACCAGATACTGCTGTAACAAAGTCAGTCGCCGCTGTACCAGCCAATGTTGCTAATACCGGAGTTGACATACTGCCACTTGCTTTTACTGATTCTGAAATATAAAATGTGTTACCACTTGTGAATGTTGGAGCAGTGTTGTTTGATGTAATAATTGTTTTTCCACCTTCGTATCTAAACAACTGATAATCAGCCACTCTGTTTGTGGCATCAAAAGCACCAAGTTCACTTTGTTCAGTCACGTTGTACTGAGTGTAAAGTGTTCCAACTGAAATGCTTGTTCCACCATTAGTTGGATCAATACCATAAATCGCCGCTTGGTTAGTTGCATAGAATGGAGCGTCCACTACACTCCAAGCCTCTGTCGATGATGAGTAAAGTTTTACTGCAACATCGGCACCTGCATTTGGAGTTGTAGTTTTAAACCAAACTGATCCAGTTGCCGCATTGTCTTCAGCAGTTTTCCACTCTGGTCTATTAATGTGTGAAGACTGTTGAAATTTTGCACCAGAACCGATAGCAGTTTCCCAATCATCACTGCCTACTTGTACCCAAGTGTTTGATGATGTTTTGTAGTAAATTTTGTTTGTTACGTGAGTGGTGTTGATAGCATAGTCACCTTTAGATCCAATTGATGTTAAAGGAGCACCAGTTGATACACCGCCTGATAAATCATCAGTTGATGTGATGTAGATTGGTGCAATGGTTGTGAATGCTTGATTTGTTCTTGACCACTCAAAAATTCCTGGAACTGACGCTGTTAAATCATACCAGTATGAGCTATTTGAAGGAGATGCTGTTGGAGCAGTTGCACTACCAGTTAATTGTCCTAAGTCCACATTCGCTCTTAACACGAATGCTCTGTTAGCAATACCTAAGAATGAGTAAGCCGCTTGTAGGCCGTATTCGTTTAACTCATATCCATTTAATGAATTGCCTGATGAATCTGTATAAAATTTTGGATCTCCAAAAGTCTCTGTTAATTCTCTTTGTGAAGATATTAGGTAAACTGAGTTTGCATTTGCAGATCGTGTGCCTGACGCAATACCTGTGTTTGATCCGTTGTATTTGTTTCCTGCTGTAGCTACGATCAATAATGGAGTAGATCCTGCATCTGCTGGAACGTAAAAACTCTCATCTATTACTGTAACTTCAACACCTGGTGATGTTAGTGCCATTTAAATTCTCCTTACAAATTTGTAGTACTAGACTTATTTATAGCATTTTAAACTTTTTACGTCATTATCTTGACTTTCTGTGGTGCCTATATAGGGCACGTAAATACTGTTATGCAAAGACCCTTATGCACAGTCTGTAATCAAAAACCCAGAGCCTATGGTTACAAAAAAGGTGACAAGATCTATTGGCGCAGTAAATGTGATGCTTGTATTAGGAAACAAAAGAACCTAAAAACAGGTGGTGCTCCTCGATGGTTTTTGTCTGGCTATCGTAAGAAATCTCGCTGTGAATTGTGTGGATTTAAAGCAGTGCAAGACAATCAAATGGACGTGTATCACGTGGATGGCAATAAAAATAACGTCAGCAGTTATAACTTAAAAACCATATGTGCCAATTGTCAGCGTTTAAAAGGCACTCAAGATTTGGGTTGGTCTATTGGTGATCTTGAAGTAGATGACTAATCATACTGTCCACACTGGTGTATAATTCTTGTAGAGTGCCGTTATTGTCAATTTCATAATCAAATTTACAGCCAATCCAATCCCATTCTGATTGGTGAGCACCTGATGCCTGCATTTCTTCTCTGCTGGGTATTTCTCCTCGCTTAACCAGCACTATTTTTCCACCCTGTTTTCTAATGGTGTTTATTTCATTCACAAATCGTGTGTCACTGATCACAGTATTTTCTCCACGATATCTTGCTACCAAACTGTCCACCCATATAGAATCTAGCATATTTTCTCGACACACTTCGGTGCCAAAATATTGCAGGATCCATCGAGGAGTAATTTCTTTGCCAAACTTTTCTGACCAAAAATGATCTGGCTGTTCTCGCCATTCTCGAGACTCTTTGCTATGACCTTCTAACAGTGCTCTATCCCAACCAAATATATTTGCTGTGGCATCTTTGAGACTCTTGGCAAAAGAATCTCTTTTAAAATTGTGCTGTTTAACCAATTGTTCTGCAACTGTATCTTTGCCAGATCCAATCAATCCTACTAATCCTATAAGCATAGAATTATACTACAAGGTTTTTAATCTTTTTGCAATCTCTCTTTTGACTTTTTGTGTCATTGATAATAATTGTTCACGCATATCTGGTTTGTGTGCTACATTAACCATATTTTCTAATGAAGTGACGAAGTCTTCTAACTCTTCTAAGGTAAGATCTTTAATTTTTTTCGTGCCTGTCTTTGCCATAATCAGAATTATTTAATATGAAGTTAAAAATAATAATAAGGCAGTAAAAAGATTAACCAATAACAAAACTGTATGGATTACCACCATCAATATAGGTAGTAATTTCTTGATCTAATTTTTCCATTTCTATTTGACCTTGCTGTTTAAGTGCATCGCCATTTAGAGTGGTTCCACCTTGTGGTCCAGCAATAGTACCAAATTTACCTCGAGCTTCTCCTAGTATGGTTTTACATACTGCTAGAGTGTAATCTCTAATCCATGGTTTAGAATAGATATCTCTCAACAGGTTGATGTCTGGTCTATAATTATTAGTGTGTAATAACACTCGTTCTGTGTCAACTCTTGGTCTCTGTGTTATGGTCAATGTGTGAGTCACGTGATCAAAATGGAATTGAATAAATGATCCAAACATTTTACCCACTAATTCTTGATAAGAAGCAAAAGCAAAATATGTGGCAAGTCCGCCTGCCGCACCTGCTCTCAATAGATAGGTATTAGTATAAGCAAGGTTGAATGGTTCAAACAGTGTACCACCTTGACCGTCACTTCTAGATCCCACTGTGGCTCTGCCTATTTCTTTTACATTTATAATTTCATTTGGTAGAATGTATTTGTTTTGATCTTTCACAAGATCTAAAAAAGCATAACTTTCTTCCACTGAATTATTTGACCGTTGACGGAATCTATTAATAGCTCTTTCCAGTGCTATTTGATAGTGTTTAGGGTCTAATTCCACGTCAATCATGCCATCTCCTAGCATTGCTTTAACGTAATCAAATACTTCTTGTTGTGCGGTTTGTAACTCTGACATAGCAATATTTATCGTAAAGACATATTCAATAAATATGACTATATGCCAAGATTGTCACTTTACAAGCCAGAAAAAGGCAACGATTATAAGTTCTTTGATCGCACTATAAACGAGATGTTTACAGTGGGAGGAACCGATATATTCCTACACAAATACATAGGACCTTATGATCAAGGTGCTACTAACAAAGACGGTGATGCATCGCCTACACAGCCAAATTACAGTGGCACTGAAACCAATGAAAGAACCATACAAGATCTGCTGTTTTTAGAGAACAGAGACAGAAAATACGACAGTGATATCTACACTGTTAGAGGCATTTACAACGTACAAGACACAGACTTCAATCTATCACAGTTTGGTATGTTTCTACAGAATGATACTTTATTTTTAACTGTGCATCTAAATGATATTGTGGAAAGAATTGGCAGAAAACCCATGAGTGGAGATGTGTTAGAATTCCCTCATTTAAAAGATGATTACAGTTTAGATGCTTCTATCCCTATAGCACTTAAAAGATTTTATGTGGTAGAAGACGTAAACAGAAGTGCTGAAGGATTTTCACAATCTTGGTGGCCACATTTATTAAGATTAAAATTAAAAACACTGGTTGATTCACAAGAATTCAGAGACATCTTAGGCGATGCCACAACATCAGGCAGTGTGGCAAGTTATATGAGTTCTTACAATAAAGAAAGAGAAATCAATGATGCCATACTAAATCAAGCAGAAATAGATTCACCAAAAGCAGGTTTCAATTACAAACAATTTTATGTTACTCCAATAGATGAGAGAGGCAATGTGAGATTAGACGGTGCAAATTCAGACGAATCAATTGCTTCTAACAAACAGATCAATGCTGTCATCGACACTCCAGCCAGCAGTCATTATGGATTCTATTACAACGGTGATGGTATTCCACCTAATGGTTATGTGGCAGGCGCAGGAACCAGTTTTCCTACATCTGATGTCAACAAAGGTGATTACTATCTACGATTGGATTTCTTACCTAACAGATTGTTCCGTTTCGATGGCACACGATGGATTAAGGTAGAAGATGCTGTGCGACTAACTACTACAAACAACAACACTAGAAATACATTTAAAACAGGATTTATTAACAACAGTAGCAGTGCTACAATCAACGGATTAACTGTGGAACAGAGACAATCACTCACAGATGCTCTAAAACCCAAGGCGGATAATTAATGCTTCATTTTTACGACGGACAGATAAGAAAATTTTTAACTCAATTTATGCGAGTGTTGAGTAACTTTTCTGTTGAACTAGGCAAAGGTGCTAATGGTCAAATTACACTGAGACAAGTGCCAGTAGTTTATGGAGATTTAACTCGTCAAGTGGCCAACATCATAAGAAACAACAGCGAAAACTTCCTACAATCTGCGCCAAAGATTGCGTGTTATATCACAGGTTTAACCTATGATCGAGAGCGAATGCAGAATCCTTATTATGTAGAGAAACAACATCTTAAAGAAAGAAATTATAATGATGCCACTGGAGAGTATGATAACACGTTAGGTGCTGGTTACACTATAGAAAAAGTGATGCCATCTCCTTTTAGATTGAATGTGAAAGCAGACATTTATACCACGAACACAGATATGAAATTACAGATAATGGAACAGATTCTTTATCTATTCAATCCAGACTTTGAAATACAAAAATCAGACAACTATATCGATTGGACCAGTCTAAGTTATATAGAATTAGGTGATATCAGTTTTAGTTCTCGAACTATTCCAGTGGGTGCTGACACAGAAATAGATGTTGCTTCTGTGTCTTTTTCAATGCCCATATGGTTATCACCTCCAGTAAAAGTTTCAAAATTGGGCGTGATACAAAAAATTATTATGAGTATCTATGATGACGAGGGTGGTATTAACAAAGGATTGATAGATGGTACATTATTATCTAAATCTTATATCACTCCAAATAATTATTCAGTTTTCTTGTCAGGCAATCAGTTGAGATTGTTGGGCAGTACAGGTATTAATGTAGGTTCTGGTGGCGATGGTTACTATACTGGAGCACACGCGGCGTCTAATCTTGATCCGTTTGAACAGTTTGGACAACCAGTCAACTGGAACGCACTGTTAACACAATATGGAAAAATCACCAATGGATTAAGTCAAGTTAAATTAACTCAAGAAAATGGCAATGAAGTGGTAGGCACAATTGCAATTTCTCCGTTGGATGAAACAATTCTTTTATTCACCATAGACACTGACACTATTCCGTCCAACAGTCCTCTAGAATCACCGGTGTACACTGCTGGTTTAGGCACTGTTAACAAAATTATCAATCCATTAACGTTTAATCCTGGAACACCCACAAATGGCACAAGATATCTTATAACCAACAATATTGGTGATGCCGGTAACAGTGTAGATCCTAGTGCTTGGGGAGATCTTGTTGCTAATACCAATGACATCATAGAATACAACAGCTCTACTGGCAAATGGTCTGTGATATGGGACGCTACTGATCCAGACAGCACACAATTATACATCACAAACTCCAATACTGGCATACAGTACAAATTCACCAACGGTGCTTGGGTAAAGAGCTATGAAGGCATTTATATTGCAGGCAAGTGGATTTTGGTGCTATAATTAAACAATGGAAAAAAATATCATATGCTCAGGAGCATTGTTCTACGCTGTTAATACCAAACGTTTCCTATTCCTACAGAGAAATGATAGCAAAACTCATGGTATGTGGGGGTTGGCAGGTGGCAAAAACAGGGTTCAAGAATCAGCATTTGAAGGATTAAAAAGAGAAATTGTTGAAGAAATAGGTACAACACCTACATTTAAAAAAGTTATACCATTAGAACTGTTCACGTCTAATGATCAAAAATTTTTTTTTAATACCTATGTGATTGCTGTGCAAGATGAATTTTTACCACAGTTAAACAAAGAGCATAATTCATATGCTTGGTGTGCCTTTGAGTGTTGGCCAAAAAATCTACACGCAGGACTGAGAAATACACTTAATAACAAGAGTATCAAAGGCAAATTACAGACCATACTAGACCTCATAGTATAATATTACCATATTATGGTAAATACCATATATGGCAAAACTAGGTGATCCCACAGATTTCAGTTATAGAGTAGCAGAAGTTACCAAGATAGTGGACGGTGACACTATCGATGTAATCATTGATTTGGGTTTTGATATTCTATATAAGAGTAGGGTGAGACTGTTTGGTATAGACACACCGGAATCTAGAACCACCAATAATGAAGAAAAAGTCAGAGGATTACTCAGCAAACATTTCTTAGAAGAGCATTTAAAATCGTCAAAAAAGATTGTGATCAAAACGCACAAGGGTGAAGAAACAGGCAAATTTGGCCGTATTTTAGGCGAAATTTTTATTGATGGAGTCAACATCAATCAAAAGATGTGTGACGAAGGCTACGCTGTGGCCTATTATGGTCAAAATAAACAATTGGTTGAATCTGCACACGAAGCCAACAAGCAAAAATTAATTGCGGCTGGTATTCTCAAAAGTTAAAAAGTACATTTAACCTGTCCGCCAGGCACAGCATTTTCTCTGATATCTTGAATTATTGTGCCAGGTGAAGGTATAGTATCTGTATTGGATTTAGTTGTGTTAGATTCTGTAGAGGTTTTTCCTTTGCTTGTATCTACAGTGATTGTGGGTTTAACTCCGCAGTCTTTGATAGTGGTACAACTGTTCAAGAATACAAGAACAGCCAACATTGATAAAATTCTCATTGTAAATTATTTTGATGACGGATAACGTATCCAAGGATACCAGTAAGCAGTCACAAGATCTGTGGTGTTATGAACGATCTTCCAAGAGCATTCCATCCATTCTAACTCGTATGTGTATTCTTGGAAATTGCCCGCATTGGGTTCTAGCTGATTGTTGTAACCACGTATAGTGTCAACGGGTGTTGCTGTCTTTTCCGCGGTTGGAAATATATCCCATGGGCTCGTCATAAACATAATACTATTTAACAAAACCAATAAAACCTAAAACTAGTAATATTGTAGGTAATATGCTCAACACTATCAAAACGATCCTGTCTCTGATCTTTTGTTTCGCTCGTTTCACAGCACCAGTACCGTAGGTTATTGTTTTCCATTCGCAGTAGTTATAGGGCCACATAGTCTTTCTCCTTACAAAAACAAGGCGATTATTATGATCCCTAAAAATACAGTGGGAAAAATATAATCGATTGTTTTCAATTGTTCTTCTTTTTTTTCTTTCCATTCTCTAGAAGGATACATTATTCATATCTCCTTGCATATCTCTTCGCCAGTTCTATATCACCGTGTCTCAACAGTGTGGTGATCACAAAACTAACGTGTAAATCTCTAAAAATTTTTTTCATTCTATTCCACATATCGTCACATTCTAGGCCTACGTTGAAGTAGGCCCAGTGATGTAAAATGTTTCAATTACTTCTGAACGGCACCGTTGAAGAATGCTTCAGTTGCTTTCTTCACGTTGTCTTGGAAAGTTTTTACATTTTTTTGGATTGCGTCTGGTGACATACTTTCAGCAAGTTGTTTGTTAACATTGCTCGCGTAGTTCTGTACGTTTTCCATTAAAATTTTAGTCGCTTCGTTAGTTGGCATATTACCAGTTACGAATTCATTGAATTTCTTTGCAGTGTCAATGATAGACTCAGCAGTAACTACTGGGTATTTGAACTCAGCAACAACTTGATCACCATCTTTTCTCACTGATGTCTCGTATTCTGCTTGTTTGATTGTGTAATTGAACTCGGCGATATTTTTCGCTAGTCCTAATAGGTCCGCTCTGATTTCATAAGCGTTTCTTTGTGTGTTTGCCATTGTAGGCTCCTTTTGTTTGTGTTTGTGTGTATATGTTGCATAGCAACATAATTATTTATACAATATACAATAAAAGGAATAATTTGTCAACCGGTTATTAACCAGCAGAAATATTCAAAACACCACTATTATTCCACAGTTGCCCTGCAACACCAGGGTCTGATGTTGGTAAATTAGACATTATTACTTTTTGTGTGAGTATCTGCACAGCACCTGTGCCAGAAGCATCTATGGTTAGATCTGCGTTAGAGCCTGGTGATTGTATGGTGTCTGTGAGCACACCTGCTGTGAATGTTTTTGCACCGGATATAGACTGTGCTGTGTCCAGTGTAACAGTTTGAGCAAAGTCTCCCCCTTGTTCAAATCTGTACATACCAATCCTATAAGCATTGATAACAGTGTTGCTAGAACCTGTGGTATATGCTTTTAGATTTACTTTG
>Ga0222714_10004177_pt1 | contig 14312 bp, 8 predicted proteins | sample C33_3DmetaG_FD_165048 | JGI IMG/M metagenome (GOLD analysis project Ga0222714, IMG submission 165048) | Estuarine water microbial communities from San Francisco Bay, California, United States - C33_3D | ecosystem: Environmental > Aquatic > Marine > Unclassified | place: USA: California... | reverse complement strand
CTGCGGCGTGACATCCGGTTTGATGTCGGCGCAAGAAACTTGTCGAGCAGCCTGTTTGATACCGCCAAGCTGACGTTTGCGTACACGAGTTACGGCCACGACGAACTGGAGATTGAAGACGGCATCGAGTCGGTGGGCACCGAGTTTTCAAACAACACCGCCACACTGCGGGCGGAAGTTGAGCAAAAACGTCGCGGACGTCTGGCGGGCCGGATGGGAGCCGAGTGGTTCCGCCGGGACTTTGAGGCGACGGGTGGCGAGGCGCTGGCGCCGGCGACGGTCCAGAACGTGCTCGCGGGATTCGTCTACGAGGAACTGGACTTCGACCGCTTCCGCCTGCAGTTTGGTGGCCGCGTCGAGCGAACGTCCTACGACGTGAGTGCGCGTCCCGAGAGTGACGACCACGATGACCACGGCCATGATGAGGCGCCGCCGGTCCGCGATCGCGCGTTCACCTCGCTGTCAGGGTCTGTCGGCGTACATCATGACCTGAGCAGCACCAGCGCATTTGTCGTGAACCTGAGCGGCGCGTCACGGGCACCTGCGCTCGAAGAGCTTTACAACTTCGGTCCACACGTCGGCAATCTGGCATTCGAGATCGGCAACCCTGATCTCAAGACGGAACGCACGCTCGGGGTGGATGTCAGCTTCCGCAGCCGGCACCAGAAGGCCCAGGGCGAGTTGAACCTGTTTGCGTACAACATCAGCAACTTCGTCTTCCTCGAACTGCACGATGAGGAAATTGACGGTTTGCGCGAGGCCGAGTTCGTGCAGGCCGATGCGCGCTTTATGGGGTTCGACGCGTCGGGCAGCCTCGATCTGCATCCGCGGCTGCACCTGCATGGCGGCGCGAGTTATGTGCGGGCCCAACTGACCGAGACGAGCCAGTTCCTGCCGCGCATTCCGGCATTCACGGCACGGCTTGAGGTGGATGTCCCGATTGGTGGCGTCAAGTTCGGGCCGGAGTTTGTCTTCACCGCGCGACAGAACAACGTCTACGGGGCCGAGACGTCAACACCCGGATCGACCGTGGTCAACCTTGGGGCGTCGTACCTCCTCGCCCGCGGCCACGCCACACACGTCGTGGCCGTCAAGGCCTACAACCTCACGAACGAGACCTACCGCCTGCACACATCCTTCATCAAGGACCTGGCGGCCGAGATGGGGCGTGGCGTGAAGATCACGTATTCCGTGAAGTTCTTCTGAGACCTACTTTCGAGCGACAGCCTCCGCGCTCTTCAGGGCGCGGAGGATATTCCTCCCTGTGATCTTGCGGATGTCGTCATCCGAGTACCCGCGCCTGAGCAATTCGACGATCAGTTCCGGATAGGTCGAGACATCCTCGAGGCCGAGTACGACCTGTGTGATGCCATCAAAGTCGCCGCCAAGACCGATGTGGTCGATGCCGGCCACCTTGCGGATGTGGTCGATGTGATCGGCCACGTCGATCAAGGTGGCGCGCGGCGCTTCCTTGCCGCTGCGCTGGTCGGCAGGGATGGCATTAAACGCGGCCACCTCCTGTGACAGGAATCCGGGAACAAACGTGACCATGATCACGCCGCCGTTGGCCTTGAGCTGCGTCAGGATGTCGTCGGGTACGTTGCGAGGCACGTTGGTGACGGCTCTGGCGTTCGAATGGGAGAAAATCACCGGCGCCGTTGAGACTCGCAAGACGTCGGCCATGGTGTCCGGCGAGACGTGGCTGAGGTCAACGAGCATGCCGAGGCGGTTCATCTCGCGGATGACCTCCTCGCCGAACGCGGTCAGGCCGCCATGCGCAGGGGGTTCCGCGGCCGAGTCGGCCCAGGGCGTGTTGTGGTTGTGCGTCAGCGTCATGTAACGCGCCCCGAGGCGGTACATCATCCGGAGTGTGCCGAGCGACGAATCAATCGAGTGGCCGCCCTCCATGCCGATGAGCGACGCGATCCTGCCGGCCTTCTGAATCCGCTCGACGTCGGCGGCAGACAACGCGAGTTCGAGCCGCGTCGGCCATGCGGCGATCATGCGATGCACCACATCGATCTGTTCGAGGGTGGCCGTCACGGCGGTCTGTCCCTGCATTGTTGACGGGACGTACACGGACCAGAACTGCGCACCGACGCCTCCGCGGGCGAGGCGGGCGAAGTCGGTGTGCAATTTCGGCTGATCGGCGGTGAGCGGGAACTGAGCGAGATCGCCTTTGGCGAGTTCCCGCACCTGCCACGGGTAGTCGTTGTGGCCGTCGAACACCGGAGTGTCGCGGAGCAGGCGTCGGGCGCGTTCAACCATGGGATCGGTCTGCTGGGCGGCGACCGTCGCCACACCAACAAGAGCACAGAGGAGCAGCAGGAATCGCATTCTGGGATTATACGGGTCCCGGAATATGGCCGGGTCATATCCCGGCGACCGATACCGATCACTCAGCGCTGTGCACCGTGCACCACGTCAGCCTTGCTCCGTTGAGTGAGCCAGACGTAGTGTAAGACTGCCATGATGTCCGACCTGGAAGCCCTTGTCCTCGACCTGCTTGTCGCCAAAGCCCCCACCTACGGCCTGGACCTCGTCCATGCGTCCGGCGGCCGCCTGAAACGCGGGAGTGTGTATGTGACGCTCGGGCGCATGGAGCAAAAGGGATTTGTCGCCTCAATGCTCGATGAGCGCCCCGGTGAAGGTCCACCCCGCCGCCTCTACGAACCCACCGCACTCGGCATGCGCGCGCTCGTCGCCGCCCGCATCATGGACGGCGATCTGCCGCTCGGCGCATTCAAATGATGGGCGGGTGGGCGGCTGGGCGGCCAGAACCGCTGAACCATGAACCGATGAACCATGAACCCGGAGAGTAGAATACCGATATGTCCGTCCCCCCTCTCTCGCTCGAATGGCATGGCGACTTCAAGTTCTCAAGCCCCGCCGGTTTTCCATCGATTCAGCTCGACAGTGGCGACCCGAATGTGCCGTCCCCGATGCAGGCGCTCGCCTACGGTCTGATGGGGTGTATGGCGATCGACGTCGCCATGATCCTCCAGAAGGGCCGTCACGATCTGAAAGCACTCTCCGTTCATTTTGAGGGCGACCGCGCTGAGACGCAGCCGAAGCGGTACACGCGTCTCCATGTGCGGTTTGACGTGACCGGTGCGGTACCGGAAGAGGCCGTGGCTCGCGCGATCAAGTTGTCGCACGAGACGTACTGTTCCGTGTCCAATTCACTTCGCCAGGACATCGACTTCACCACGAGTTACACCATCCGGTGAAAAGACGTCGGGTGTCTTTTTCGACATGACCCCGACGAAAAAGACCCCCGACGTCATGTCCACCTCGCGCCGCACCTACATCGACTGGCTCCGCGGCCTCGCCGTGTTGTGCATGGTCGAGTGGCACGCGGTGGACGCGTGGACGCTCAACAGCGAGCGGTCCGGCACCGCGTTCAAGGTGCTTGCGTACCTCGGCGGTTGGGCGGCGCCACTGTTTTTGTTTCTCGCCGGTCTCGCAATGCCGCTCGCGGCCGAGTCCAACATCCGAAAAGGCATGTCTGTGCGCGAGGCGGCGTGGGCCCTGCAAAAACGCGGCTGGCAAATCCTGCTCCTGGCGCATCTCTTCAAGCTGCAGTCATACCTGCTCAATCCGTACGCTTCCTGGCACGGAATCCTCAAGCCCGACATCCTCAACATCCTCGGGCTTGGCATGGTCGCGGCCGCGTTCTGCTGGGGACGCGCGAACACGATCGGAGGCCGGTTTGTCTGGTTGCTGACGCCCGCGATGCTCGCACTGGCGTTGACGACGATCGTGAAGGGGTGGTGGTGGCCGACGCTGCTGCATCCACGATTTGAAGCGTACCTCCGTCCCAACGGCGGGTTCGGCCAGTTCGCGTTGTTCCCATGGACGACGTACGTGTTTCTCGGTGCCGCGCTCGGTCTCTGGGTCGTGACGCAGCGCACCCATGAATCCGACCGGCGGTTCCATGGGTACCTGGCGGGTATCGGTCTGCTGATGGTCGCCGCGGGATCGCTGCTGGGGGCACCGTGGTCCGCCGTTGTGACCCGCACCGGCGGGATGATCGTCGCCCTTGCCGCGGCATGGCTGTGGCTGCAACGACCGGGTGCCGCCCGGTGGAGTCCAATTGTCGTGTTCGGACAGACGTCGCTGTTCGTCTACTGGGTGCATGTCGAGCTCGCGTACGGCCAGTTCACGCGCGCGATCAAGCGCGGGTTGACCGTACCCGAGGCGTTGCTGGCCTACGCCATCTTCATCGCGCTGCTCCTCTGGGCGGCGAATGCGTGGAAGAACTGGAAGGGCCCCTGGATTCCGGCGCATCTGGCGGCGCCTGCGGTGGCGCTCCTTCTCATCGCGTCGATGCCGCTCACGCTGGCCGCACAGGGCCAGGAGCAATGGCGACCAGTGGTGGTCCGGCTGCCGTCGGAGACACCGGTGTCTTTTGTAACGATTCCTGCAGCCGAGCCTGGCGGCGAGTTGTTCCTGGCATTTGACGAACGCGAGCGCCAGTCGCAGACCCTCACGCTGCGCGGCCCCGAGACTCGACTCATCGGCATCAATGGCGCACCGTTCCTGTCGCTCTCCGGACTCGCGGCCGGCGCCTACACCCTGCGATTCGGGACACCCGACATGCCGGAAGGCCGGCCTCTCGATCTCGCCATTCGTGCCGGCGCGACGACCGAAGTGATGCCGCGCCTGCCGGTGACGATGACCGAATTCCGTCTCAGCGGTCTTGTGACACTGAATGGTGACCCCCTGCCGCGTCAACCGCTTGAGGTCACACACACCACAAGCGACGACACGATGACGGTGACCACCGATGATCGCGGCCGCTACTCGATCGTGGTACCGGCGGCCGGCGTGTATCGGGTACGTGTCATCGCCACACACGACTTCGGGCATCTGGAGGCGCAGCGCCAGGTGATGCTCGGCGAAACGGTCCTCGACCTCGACCTCACCGGCGCGAACGTGCGCCTGGTGTTCCTGGTCAATGGCGCCACGCCGGTGAATCCCATCACGTTCGTGATCGAAGGCGCCCAGCGATTCAGTGAAACCGTCGCCGATTTTCAACGACCGGTCGACCTGCTGGCCGTGCCATTTGGGTCGTACATCGTCCGCGCGAGCATGGACCCGCAGTTTGTGTCCGACGCCGTACCGATGGTGATCGACAGCACGCCCGGCATGCGCACCGTCACGCTGGACCTCCGGGACCAACGGGCCACCTTGCGCGTGCAGGAGGCCGGCGGCGGGATGGTGCCGAACGTGCGCGCGCGTGCCGGCGCACAGATCCTGCGACCGTCAGGCACCGGCGACCAGTTCGATGTGCGTCGGATCTCACCGGGGACGCCCATTATTGTGCGTGCGCCCGGGCGGGTGCCGGCATGCCTGGTCCTCGCACCTGACAGCGAAAACCTCGTGCGGATGCGGTCGGATGTCGCCTCCCAGACGGTCCTGTTTCCAACGACCGGTCTGCGCGTGCCGCCGGGCCGCGTCCGTCTCAACGAGGCTGACACCTGCACCGTACCGCTCGAGGAGTTCGAGTGGCGCAGGGTGGTCGGCGGGTTCGAAATCACCAACCTTCCGAGCGGTTCCGCAGCGACGCTTGAATACGGCACGCAGACGTTTACACTGCAGGCACCGGGGGAGTCAGTGATCGTCCGGTAAGGTCCAGGGGTCCGGTGTGAACGCAGGAGTCATCGATGCAGTGGGTGTTGTCCGTCGGCGCGATGATGGTGGCGGCCATGTTCGGCTCTGTCCACGCGCAGCCGACCACTGGCACGGTGCGGCTCATGTTCACCGAGCACGGACGGTTCGACATGACCGCGGTCGTCGGCACGGTGTATTTCGAACTGCCTGGCGGCGGGCATCGCGAGCGCCGCGTCACGACGTTCAGGGAGCCGCTTCTGATGGAGGCGATGCCGGTCGGCACCCACCGCCTCACCATCGTCGCGCAGACCATGACCTCGGCACTCGTATCGTCGGAGGTGCACGAGGTGACGGTCACGGCGGGAGCGGTATCGGATGCTCGCGTAGATCTGGTGCGGCGATCGGGAGCCATTCATGTCCGCAATGCCGCCGGCCTTCCGGTCGGAGGCGCGCACTACTACTCACGTCCCTCAGCCGTAAACAGCACAGCCGATGAGGGGGGAATGATTTCGCTGGCGACGTTGGCGGTGGGAACCGCACTGACGGTGCGTACGATTCAGTGGGGAATGACCTGTCATCGCGTCACCGCCAGCACCCGGCAGACCGTTGTCGTGTCGGACGCGACCGATGAATTGGTGATTGTGACGCCGACGATGCCGACGTCGCACCTGCCGCAGCGCCGCGGACTTGTGCCGTCAGCGTTCCTTATGGGTGCGACGGTGTCCGGGCTGCCTGGGGCGGATTGTGCGATTCCCTACGAGCACTTTCCAGTGACCCTCTCGCGGGCCGGCACCATGACCGCCCATACGATGCTGCTGCCGCAGGGCGATTACACGATTACGTTGCGGGATGGCCGGACGCTCGCGGTGCGAGCGCCCGGCCGGGTGGAATTGGTCCGCTGACGTTCAGCGGGCCCTACGGACAGCTTACCGGTCGTTCCAGTTGACGATCGAGTTGAAGATCATGTTGAACTCGCTGTGGTTCTGCCACCGGTAGATGGGGTTGTTGGAGAACAGAATCACGCGGCCCTTGCCGCTGTAGGCGTTTGGGACGTCAATCGCGATCGGGCGCTGGGCCAGAACGTCGGCGCCGGTCATCAGACCTGAGATGACCGAATCGCCGCCGCCGCTGTAGCGTGCGAGCACGTTGCCCTGTTCCGCCATGCCCATGCGCAGGAACGGACCGCCGACATATTTCACGGCGAAGTCGGTCTTCGAGTAGCCGTAGAACACGGGATGATCCGTTTTCGAAATCTCCGCCTTCACGAGTGGTCGCTGTGCCGTGATGCCGGAGACCTGATCGGTATCCACCGTGCGCGTGAAGCCGAACTCGATCGGGAAGCGCACCGCGTTGTGCGCGGCGATGAGGGTGCCGCCGGCTTCGAGGAACGCGGCGAACGCGTCTACACCCGGCTGTCCGAAACCACCCGTCACGTCCGGCGACTCACCGTACATCCCGAGGAACTGGAATTTCGGCGTCTTGAGGTACGGCACCGGGCGCGCCGCCGGAGTCTGCATCACCGTCTGGCGGTTGATCTGCTGGTACGCCATCACAATGACGTCGTAGTCGGCCTTGAGATTGCCCTTGACGACCCGCTCCTTGTAGATGAGGTCGAACGGGATCCCGAACTGATCAAACGCGTGACGGTACCAGCCGAGTTCCTGCGTCTGGCTCCACTGCGAGTAGATCGCGACGCGCGGAAGGTCTGCGTCGTGTGTGGCGACGGTCGGGACAGTTGCCAGCGCCGCCGCCGTAAGGCCGAACTTCTCGACAGCGGCTCGTGCCGCAGGAATGTCGTTGCCGGTCACAATGAACGACCCGGCCGGGAATTCGATGCCGCCGGCGGTGAAACTCGCGCGCGCAACCTTGACCGGCGCACGGCCCATCGCAAAGCGGAACGAAATCATGTTGTTCGATCCGAAGTGCGCAATGGCGAGCGCGGTGTTGCCGGTGCCGCCAATGCTCGCTTTGTGCGTGGACACCTTCACGATGGTCGTCGGCACTTCGAGCACATCCTTGTCGGCGATCTCGCGCACATCCACGCCCATCGCCGGGCCCATCGTCCACCCGCTGTCGTCGTAGGTGCTGAGGCGTTCGTCGGGGTAGTCCTGCTTTTCGAGCAGGTTCTTGGCGAGGCTCCAGTAGGGCTGGCCGGCTTTGACGAGGTAGGACCCGGCGGGGAAGGTCTCTTCACCGAGTTTGAATGCACTCGTGGCCTGGCTGACTTCGATGCCCTGAATCGCGAAGATGCGGAGCATCTCGGCGACGCGCGTCATGTCACGCTGCACGGGAATCACGTAGGCGTGCGGCGCTTCGTTGAGACCGCGCTGGATGGAGTTGCGCGTCTTCACATAGAAGTTTTCGATGACGAGGTTCGGCACCATCGACGTGAACTGCAGGGCGGAGAGCACACCCGTCTGCATGTAGTTCGTGTTGTTGCGGCGCGAGAAGTTCGCGACCGCATCGGGCGGCACCGGCAGTCCGCGATACCACTCGCGGGGCTGACCGCCACCGCGACCAGTCGGGATGCCGCCACCGCCCTGCCGACCGACAGCCGGCGCTCCGGCCGGTGGACCTCCACGGCCCGCCTGCGGCGCCGCTGCCGCGCCTTCACCACGACCGCCCGCGCGTCCTCCGCCGGCACCCGCGCCAGCACCACGTCCACCGCGGCCGGCTCCGGCGCCCGCTGCACCGGCCCCCGCAGCGCCAGCAGCGCCGGCAGCCGCGGCACCTTCACCGCCCGCACCACCCGCCGCTGGCGTCGCCCGCGAGTCGTTGCCGGACTGGGTTTCGTACATCTTCATCATGCCGTTGTGGTTGTAGGCGATGGAGCCGAGGTACCCCGGCGACCAGCCGTCCATGAACGCGTGTGTATACACACCCGGCATGCCGTACTTGGTCATCTGCGAGAGTTCGAAGTCCGCCCAGAGGCGGAGGTCCGCAAACAGCAGCGGATCGAGGTTCGGGTTCTGGGGTGGTCCGCCGCTGTAGGTGTAGAGCAGCGTGAGCGATTCGTGCAGGTCGTGCATGATCGGCGGGAACGCGGTGAAGTACCAGTCACCGAGCGCCCGCATCTGCACCTGCGAGAGGTTAATGTCGCGGTTGTTGTCGTGGTAGACGTACTTGCCCCAATAGGGAATCGCCGCTCCGCCGCCGCGTCCAGCGCCCGCTCCGGCACCGCCGCCCGCCGGTCCCGCAGCCGCCTGCATGTCGCGGGTCTGGAAGTTCCAGTCGAGGTTCCGGTCACGGCCGTCTGCGTCGGCGACTGGTGTGACCGACACGATCACGTTGTCGCGGATCTGGTTGATGAGGGGGGACGTCTCGACCGCCAGGCGGTACACGAGTTCCATCAGCATCTCGGGCGGGCCCAGTTCGCCCGAGTGCAGGCCACCCATCAGGTGGTAATGCGGTTTGGTGCTGCCGATCAGCTGGCGGACCTGGGCGTCTGACAACCCGCGGGGGTCGGCCAGGCGCTTCAGGTTGTCGCGGTTTTGCTGCAGGCCCTTCATGTTGGCATCGGAAGACACCCACACCACCACGAGTTCGCGGCCCTCATCCGACTTGCCGATGGTCTCGACGCGCACACGGGGGGTCGCCGCCGCTAACGCCTTGTAATACTTGAGGATATCGGCGTAGTAGGTCAGCTTTTCCGGGGCTCCGATGTGGTACCCGAGCACGTCTTTTGGCGTCGGAATTCCCGGAACGATGGGGAGGTGGTCCACCAGGGGACTGCCGTACATGGGGTCCCCGGTCCATTCCTTGTAGAGTTTCGCGAATTCTTCGTCCTGGGCCTGTTTCGGGTCGCGGGTCTCGTTGACCCACTGCTGGGCCGGCAGGCTGGCGACGGTCAGGGCAAAGACGGCGACACCAAGGGCGCAGGCCCCAAGAATGGTGCGCGACTTTCGGGGTACTCCGGCGGCTGTCATAGCGGGCTCCGATCAGAAAATCCGTCGAAAGCCTACCACGGTGCCGTACAATCCCGATTCCATATGATCAGCGTCGCCGCTCTTCGAATGCAGCAGTTTGGCGTGACGTTCTACCAGGCCTCCCTGACCGCCAAAGACATCGACAAGCTCGTGCGCTTTGAGGTCCTCGACTACGGGGACCGGGGGCAGCAGAAGACCGGCGTCCGCGGGGCCGCCCGGCAGAGCAAAGTGCGTTGGGACCTGCTCGAACGCCGCATCGCGGCGACCGACAAGGCTTACCAGCGACAGATTATCCGCAAGAAAATCGACGAACTGGTCGGGTATTACGAACAGTGCCGTCAGGCGCGGGACCTGCCGTCCATTGCCGGCGCCGTCATCATTTCGTGCGACGAACCGCTGAAGTTTGACCCGATTCCGGGCGAACCCACGCTGGGCATTCTCAAGGTGCCGGAACGTGAAGGCATTCTGCGCGCCATCGACGGCCAGCACCGCCTTCTCGCCCTCCACGCAGGGATCGACCAGTTCGGTGGAGAGCCATTCTCGGTTCCGGCCGTCATTTTCGACCGTCTGCCCGAAGATCACGTCGTGCAGATGTTCGTCACAATCAACGCGAAGCACACGCGCCTGAATGCGTCCCACCTGGTCTCGCTCTCCGGCCGACAGCTCTATCGCGACGAGAACCTGGCGGTGGCACACGACGTGGTGCGCGCGCTCAGCGAGCGTGAAGATTCGCCCCTGTTTGGCGACATCAAACTCCTCGGTGTCGGCCACGGCCGTGTGGCCCAGGCCCCGCTCGCGCAGGAATTGAAGAAGTTGTTCTCGGCCGACGCCTTCGGCACCGGTCGCAAGGCGGAGGACTTCCACGAGGAAGCCACCCGCTTTTTTGTGAATTACTTCAAGCAGGTCGCGGTTGTGTTTAATGCCGCCTGGAATGGCCGCAAGTACTCCATCCGCACGGCACCGGCGCTGCGCGCCTTTATCCGCGTGGCACCAGACATCGTCAAGCACCTCGACCAGCAGCGCGCTGACCGTGCCGACTTCCGCGCCATCGGCCGCATCATCGCGCCGTGGGGCCGCCGCATCGGCGACCTGCGATTCGAAACCGACGGCGCCTGGAAGCGCTCGGGCTCGACGGTGGATCAGCTCGCCAAGGAACTACGCCTCGCGCTGCAGTACCCAGAAGGAGCGATTGGGTAATAGAGATCGAGTTATTGAGGATTGAGAATGGAGGATTGAGGATTGGCAATTGGTGGATTGAGGGATTGTGGGATTGAATCCCTCAATCCCCCAATCCCTCAATCCCTCAATCCCTCAATCAATCCCACAATCCTCAATCCAGCAATTGCCAATCCTCAATCCTCCCTCCTCAATCCTCAATAACTCCGGCTCTTAGACAAAAAAAGGCCCGCTTTCGCGGGCCTTTAGACGAATCACCCGGCTCCCCAGCTCTTCACGGCGCATGCCGCAAATTCAGGCGACTCAATCTGCTGTATCGCAAGGGCCGTGCCCGGTTTGTGTCGCGCGGTTTTGCCCCAGTGAAACGCCGGCTCTAGTCGTCGGACGTGCACCGGGTTTTTCGCAACTATTCCGCGCCTTACAGATTTGTTGTGGCAACGCCGGTAACGGGGCGCTCGAGTCCGGCCCTCACCGCGAGCGCTGGCGTCTTAGGCCGTGGAGGTGGACTTCTGGTCTCCTGGACCTTTGGACTCTTGGACCCCGTGACCCCGACTAGAATTGCCGTGTGCGTCCCCGCATCGGCATCGACACTGGCGGCACTTTCACCGACTTCGTCCAACTGACCCCCAAAGGGCTGGTGGTCCACAAACAGCGCTCGACCCCGGACGATCCTTCGCGGTCGATCCTGGAAGGTCTGCGAACCCTGAACCCCGGAACCCAGAACGGACTCCTGGACTCCTGGACCTCGGGACCTCTGGACTTCGAGATCGTGCACGGTTCGACGGTGGCTACGAACGCCGTGCTGGAACGGAAGGGCGCCAGGGTCGCGCTCGTGGCGACAAGAGGATTCGAAGATGTCCTGAAGATCGGCCGTCAGACGCGGCCTGAGCTGTACAACATCTTCGTCGCACCGAGGCCGCCCCTGGTGGAGCCGCACCTGACGTTCGGGATTGCCGAACGTCTGGATGCTTCAGGGGCTGTGCTCGAACCGGTGGTTGAAGAAGACGTGGATCAGTTGGCGCGGGTGCTTCACGACCAGCACGTGGACATCGTGGCGGTCTGTCTCCTGCACGCCTACGCCAATCCGGTGCACGAGCAGCAGGTGGCGCATTGGCTGCGGCAGTCCGGGCTGACGGTGTGCGCATCCCACGAGGTGCTTCCTGAATATCGCGAATACGAGCGCTGGAGCACCACGGTCGTGAATGCGTACGTCACTCCCATCATGAGCCGCTACCTCCTGCGCCTTGAGGAGGGACTGCGGACTGCGGACCGCTTGTCCATCATGCAGTCGAACGGCGGATGCATTTCCGCTGCCGCGGCGCGCGCGCAGGCGGTGCGGACGGTGTTATCCGGGCCTGCCGCGGGTGTGGTCGGGGCGAAGGCCGTGGCCGAGGCTGCGAAGCTGCGGCGCGTCATCGGGTTCGATATGGGCGGGACGTCCACCGACGTCAGCCTGATCGATGGGGTGATCGGGCGCACGACGGATTCGCGTGTGGGTGACTTTCCCGTGCGTCTGCCGGTGATCGATATTCACACCGTCGGCGCCGGTGGCGGGTCCATCGCGTACCTCGACACCGGCGGCGCGTTGCGGGTGGGGCCGCGCAGCGCCGGCGCGGCGCCGGGCCCGGTCTGTTACGGCATCGGTGAAGAATTGACCGTGACCGACGCCAACCTGTTGCTGGGCAGGCTCGATCCCGACTACTTCCTCGGCGGTCGCATGGCGATCGATCGCACGCGCACCGAACGTGTGGCGGCTGATCTGGCGAAGCGCGCAGGTCTTTCTGTCGCCGATCTCGCCGAAGGGATCGTGCGCGTGGCCAACGCGAACATGGAGCGCGCCATCCGGGTCGTCTCCGTCGAACGCGGTCACGACCCCCGGCAGTTTGCGCTGGTTGCGTTTGGGGGAGCCGGCGGCATGCACGCGTGCGAGATCGCCGAGCAGTTGCAGATGGTGACGGTCATGGCTCCGCGCCATGCCGGTGTGTTGTCGGCGCTGGGCATGCTGGTGGCCGACGTCACTAAGGACTACTCAGCAAGCGTGCTCCGCGCGAGTGCGGACCTGACGGTCAAAGAACTCGAGCGGATGAGCGCGCCATTGGTCGCGGCTGCACGGGCCGCCCTTCAGGCCGAAGGGTTCGGTCCCTCGCGCCAGGTGATTGCGGTCAGCGTGGACGTGCGCTACATCGGGCAGTCGTTCGAAATCACGCTGCCGCTCTCCGGGAAGTATCGCGACGCCTTCGATCGCGAGCACGGTCGCACGTACGGATATTCGAACCCCGACCGACCCACCGAAGTGGTCAACGTGCGTGTCACGGCCACGGGCGTGACCGCGAAGCCGACACTGCCGCACACGCGGGCACGAGCGGCCTATCGCCCAGCACCATCAGTATTCCGCCCCGGCCGGTTCGGCGGTCGCGCGTTCAAGGTGGCCTTCCATCGATGGGACGATCTGCGTCCCGGAGCACGGGCGAGCGGCCCCGCAGTGGTTGCCGGTGGAGAGGCGACCGTCGTGATTCCTCCGCGCTGGACCTTCGCCGTGGACGGCTTCAGCAACATCCTCGCGTCGCTACCCGGGCGGTAGGATGCCGACTGTGCCCCAGCGCCGCTCGTGGAGGTTCTGGACGATGTACCTCACAGCCGTCACGGTCATCATCGTCGGGGTGCTGGACGTGGCCGCGGGCATCGTGGTGCGACGACGTGTGGCCACGCTGCTGTCGATCTTCGACTGCATTCTGTGCGACGGCCGAAACGTTCTGACTCCCCGGGCCGGCGTCCGCCAGGTGTGGGACTCAAGCCCCGGATTCAAGGTCGACGTGCGGACCAACGCGCGAGGATTCCGCGAGGATGTGGACTTCGCCGATGCGGACGTGGACGTCGCGTTCATGGGCGACAGCTTCGCATTCGGCTGGGGCGTCAACGTCGAGGATCGCTTCTCAAACGTGATCGCGGCGTCGAGGCCGGACGATCGGGTGATCTCGTTGTCGTACAACAACGGGTTCCAGCCGGAACACTACGAGTACTTCCTCGCACGGCACCCTGAGCTCCGCCCTCGGGCGGTCATCGTGCTGGTGTGTCTCGGAAACGATCTTGACAGTGATGTGCGAGAGACCGAGATCGACCGGGCGGCTGATGGACACATTACCGATCTGCGTTTGCCGCATCGAGGGTTGTACTTCGGCGCGATGCGCGGGAGCGCCGACTATCGGCCGTGGCCCCTCGGCGTGCTGGTCGAATACACGAACATCGGGAAGATCCTTGGAGCGTCCATCAATCAATCGCCTGACCTGCGGGAGCGGTTTACGGCGCCGCAGACGGTGCTTGTGAATACCCCGAATCCAACAGCCCTGGCCGAAGGCGGACTGACGGACCTGAGTCAGCGTACGTTTGTCGCGCTGGCCCGGATCAAGGCGCATGTCGAGTCGTACGGTGGAGCCCTCCACGTCGGGCTCATTCCACAGGAACTGCCGACCGCGGCTGATGCCACGGGTGTGGTGTACGCGCGTGGGCTGACTGACGCTGTGCTCCGGCGCTGTGCCCAGGACCGGCTGAGTTGTCATGACCTCGCACCCCATCTGACTGTGCGCACGGATTACA
>Ga0222714_10004176_pt1 | contig 14315 bp, 13 predicted proteins | sample C33_3DmetaG_FD_165048 | JGI IMG/M metagenome (GOLD analysis project Ga0222714, IMG submission 165048) | Estuarine water microbial communities from San Francisco Bay, California, United States - C33_3D | ecosystem: Environmental > Aquatic > Marine > Unclassified | place: USA: California... | reverse complement strand
AGGAGGCACCATGCCCGCCGTGCGTGAGAGTGCGCTCGCCGTGGCTGTCGGTGTACCCGCCCTGTTCGTCCTCCTGGCGATCCTGCTCAATGCCCTGGCCCCGGCGTCGGGCGCCCAACCCGAGGCCGCGGTTCCCGATCCGATGGCCACACCCCTGGTGGAGGAGTCGCTCATGCCGATTCCGGATCCGGTGGAGCTCGGCGGCCCGGACACCGGTTCCGATGCCGCGGGCGACTCCTCGATGGGCATGGCAGATCCGGCTGGGGAGGACGCCATGCGCGCCATCGGCGAGGTCGACCGCCCGGCCAGCAAGGCGGGCAAGGTCCCGGTCTCGTACTCCGTGAAGACGAGCGACCCGGTGGCCTTCATCACTATCGACGACGGCGTCCATCGGCCGGACGACGCCCTCGCATACGTTCGATCTCAGCAACTGCCGGTCACAGCATTCCTCACCACCTGGACCGTCGGCTCGAACGCGACGTACTTCACGGATATGACCGAGTGGGGCAGCATCCAGAACCACACGGTCAGCCACGCCAGCTTTGACAAGTCCAGCACCAACCTGTCGACCGAGATATGCAAGGCGCAGCGCATCCTTCGCAAGGACTTCGGCTCTCGGCCGTGGATGCTGAGGCCTCCCTACGGTGCCGGCGCTGACCGCACTGACGTGAAGAGGACGGCCCAGAGCTGCGGCATCAACCAGATCGTCATGTGGGACGCCTCGGTGAACAGGGGCAAGGTTGTCAAGGCTCGGGGCGACCTGCTCCCCGGATCGATCGTGCTGCTGCACTTCCGCCCCGAGCTGAAGTCCGATCTCGAGGCCACGGTGCGGGCCATCCGCGAGGCCGGCCTGAGACCCGCGAACCTCGCGGACTACCTGACCCGCCCGGCCTGACAGCCTCCTCGCGTTCGTGAGAGCGTGAGGCCATGAGCGACGTCTGGGCGGATCTGTTCCCGACCCGTGCCGTCGTCGTCGACGGAGGCCTGTCGACCCAACTTGAGGCCAGAGGACACGACGTCAATGATCGGCTGTGGACCGGTCGGGTGCTGCTTGATGATCCGTCCGCCATCACGCGGGCTCATAGGGACTTCGTGGACGCTGGCGCCCACGTCGTGATCTCAGCGAGCTACCAGGTGTCGCGGCCCGGGTTCGTCGCCGAGGGGCTGTCCGAGGGTGACGCCGACGAAGCGCTGCTGGCCAGCATCGCGGCAGCCCGGGAGGCGGCCACCGGCGACGTCCGCGTCGCGGCCAGTGTGGGCCCCTACGGCGCGATCCTGCACGACGGCTCGGAGTACCGCGGTCGCTACGGGCTCACGCACGAGCAGTTGGTCGACTTCCATTCGGCGCGACTGGCCGTCCTCGTTGAGGGGGCTCCTGACCTGCTCGCCGTCGAGACGATTCCCGATGTCGACGAGGCACGCGCTCTGGTCGACGTCCTGAACGGTCATCCGGGCATGCCGGCGTGGATGACCTTCAGCGCTGCCGACGAGGCCCGGACCTGCGCTGGTCAGCCGATCGAGGAGGCGGTCACCGTGGCGGCGTCGTCGCCCTCGGTGGTGGCCGTTGGCGTCAACTGCACCGACCCCCGCCACTTCACGCCACTCCTGCACCGCATGCGGGCGGTCACCGAATTGCCCCTCGTCATCTACCCCAATGCGGGCGGATCGTGGAATCCCAGCACAGGGGCGTGGGATGACGCTCTCGCAGAGGGCTTCTCACCTGCGCTGGTCGAGGTCTGGCAGCAGGGTGGCGCGGTCGCCGTCGGAGGATGCTGCGGGACGGGCGCCGGTGCCATCGCCGATCTGGCTCGTCAGCTGCGCGGCTGAGCAGGACCGACCAGCACCCTGTGCTGTCGTCCGGCCACCGTCGTGACGACCACGGCCTGACCAGGCCCCTCGCGCAGGCCCAATGCCCGTAGCACCTCACGTGGGCCGACAGACGCGTCGCGGCTCTTCACGGTGGCCGCGGTGACCCCCAGATCGGCGAGCTGCCGACGTGCCTGTCGGTCGTTTCCGGGAAGGTCGGAGATGACCTCGTGACCGCGCAGTGCGGGATGGGTGCTGCGGTGATCGCCGGTGAGCCACGTCGTGCGCGGGCCGAGCCAGGCGAGCCCCTCGGAGCGGGCGAGCGCCCCGAGGGCATCGGCCTGCACCACAGCCGGGTCGATCTCGTGCAGCCACGGACCTAGGGAGTCGGTCAGCGGCGCGTCGTCTCCGTCCGCCTCAACCTGCGCCGTCGACCCGGCCAGCTCGATGACGACGGCCGTGCGACGTGGTGCGTCGGCGACCCACGAGCGCACCGTGCACTCCACCATCGTGCGGTCCACGCTGACCCACTCGGCGGACCAGCCCGGGGGAGGGGTGAATGACGGTGCGACCTTGGCCATCACGCGAGGATGCTCGATCCCCTCCACCCAGCTCCAGGGCGGTGACCAGCGCTCCGGATCGCGTTCGGGTCGGGCCCGGGCCGTGTGGCCGTCGCGGGCTGCCGACGGGTCGCGCCGTGCCGGATCGATGAAGACGATGTCCGTGGGCTCCAGCCCGGTGAGAAGTGATGCCAGGACTTCGGGATCGGTGGCGTCTGCCTCGATGACGGTCGCATCAGGGCAGTTGTGGCGAAGGAAGGTTGCGATGACGGGATCGCGCTCCACGCAGGTGACCTGAAGGCCCGCACGAAGGAAGGCCGCGGCGTCGAACCCCAGACCCGCGGTGAGGTCGACGACTCGCCGGACCCCTCCCCGGGCCAATGCCTGAGCCCTCCGATCAGCGACCACGGGCCGGGTCGCCGCCTCGAGCCCGTCGCGGGTGAACAGCAGGCTGGTCTCCGCGATGCCGTGTCGGAGGGCCGCCGTCTCCGCCAGCTCCGCCTGCTCGAGGGCCGCTGCGGCGAGATCGGGGGGAAGGTCGAGGGTGCCCCGAAGCAGGGAGCCTGCCCGCAGGGCGTCGCCGGGCGCCTTCTGCCGTGCATCAGCGGCTGCCGCGACGGCTGCCCGGCCGTCGGGGGAGGCCAGCCAGGCCGCCCGATCCCGCCGCTCGTCGTCCACCCGCCCATTCTGGTCGGTCACTTTCCGAGCCTTCGATCGACGTCGTGGCTGGCACTCAACTTGACGGAGTGCTAACGGGTGCGTACTGTTCCTTTTGGCACTCCCCACCGGGGACTGCCAACGCAACACAGGCACCATCGCAAGCACCAAACCCATCCGAGCGCCGTCCATCCGGGCGGCCCACCGACATCTGTGGAGGATGTAAACGTGTCGGTCTCCATCAAGCCGCTCGAGGACCGCATCCTGGTCCAGACCCTCGACGCCGAGCAGACCACTGCTTCTGGCCTCGTCATCCCCGACACCGCCAAGGAGAAGCCCCAGGAGGGCAAGGTCCTGGCCGTCGGCCCCGGCCGTTTCGATGAGGATGGCGACAAGCGCATCCCCCTCGACATCGCGGTCGGCGACGTCGTCATCTACAGCAAGTACGGCGGCACCGAGGTGAAGTACAACGGTGAGGAGTACCTGCTCCTCTCCGCTCGCGACGTCCTCGCGATCGTCGAGAAGTAAGACCCTCAGCGATCCGGATGGCCCGCCGCGCTCGACGCGGCGGGCCATCCGACCGCCACACACGCTCGTCGGCGATCGCCGACGACCGGTCCTGACGCCGGCACGAGCCGGCCCCCATTCGTCACGGGAGTGCAGCACACATGGCCAAGATCCTCGAGTTCGACGAAGACGCCCGCCGCAGCCTTGAGCGCGGCGTGAACGCGCTCGCCGATGCCGTCAAGGTGACCATCGGCCCCAAGGGCCGCAATGTCGTCATCGACAAGAAGTGGGGAGCTCCCACGATCACCAACGATGGCGTGACCATCGCTCGTGAGATCGAGCTTGAAGACCCCTACGAGAACCTCGGCGCCCAGCTCGCCAAGGAGGTCGCCACCAAGACCAACGACGTGGCTGGTGACGGCACCACCACCGCGACCGTCCTCGCCCAGGCCATGGTCCGCGAGGGCCTGAAGCAGGTCGCGGCCGGCGCATCGCCCGCCAGCGTCAAGCGCGGCATCGACAAGGCCGTCAAGGCCGTCTCCGAGCACCTCATCGCCACCGCGCGAGAGGTCGGTGACAAGAACGAGATTGCCGACGTCGCCACCATCTCGTCCCAGGACCGTGCGATCGGCGAGCTCATCGCCGACGCCTTCGACAAGGTCGGCAAGGATGGCGTCATCTCCGTCGAGGAGTCCAGCACGACCTCCCTCGAGCTGGAGTTCACCGAGGGCATGCAGTTCGACAAGGGGTACATCTCCGCCTACTTCGTGACCGACGCCGACCGCATGGAGACCGTCCTCGAGGACGCTCGCATCCTGCTCGTCCAGGGCAAGATCTCCAACGTCCAGGAGCTTCTCCCGCTGCTGGAAAAGGTGGTTCAGGACGGCAAGCCGCTGCTGATCATCGCCGAGGACGTCGAGGGTGAGGCGCTGTCGACCCTCGTCGTCAACCGCATCCGCGGCACGTTCACCTCGTGCGCCGTCAAGGCTCCTGCGTTCGGCGACCGCCGCAAGGCGATCCTGCAGGACCTCGCGATTCTGACCGGCGCGCAGGTCGTCGCACCGGAGGTCGGTCTGAAGCTCGACGAGGTCGGCACCGAGGTGCTCGGCACCGCCCGACGCGTGGTCGTCACCAAGGACACCACGACGATCGTCGACGGCGGGGGCAACCAGGCCGACGTTGATGCCCGCGTCACCCAGATCCGAGCCGAGATCGAGAAGTCGGACTCGGACTGGGATCGGGAGAAGCTGCAGGAGCGGCTGGCCAAGATCGTCGGTGGCGTCGTCGTCATCAAGGTCGGCGGCCACACTGAAGTCGAGCTCAAGGAGCGCAAGCACCGCATCGAGGACGCCGTCTCGGCGACCCGCGCGGCGATCGAGGAGGGCATCGTCGCCGGCGGTGGCACCGCGCTCGTCCAGGCAGCCTCCGTCCTCGCTGGCGACCTTGGCCTCACCGGTGACGAGGCCACGGGCGTGGGCATCGTCCGCCGTTCGATGGTGGAGCCGCTGCGCTGGATAGCCGAGAACGCCGGTGAGCAGGGTTATGTCGTCACGACCAAGGTGGCGGAGCTTCCGGCCGGCCAGGGTCTCAACGCCGCGACCGGTGAGTACGTCGACATGGTCGCCGCCGGTGTCATTGATCCGGTCAAAGTGACCCGCTCGGCTCTGGAGAACGCCGCATCGATCGCGGCCATGCTCCTGACCACCGAGGCTCTCGTCGTAGAGAAGCCTGCGGCGCCGGCGCCGGGCGCGCACGGTCACGGGCACGGACACTCGCATCACGGCCACAGCCACTAGGCAGAGGTCCACATGAGGAAGGCCCGGAGCTGTGCTCCGGGCCTTCCTCATGTGGTGTGCCGATGGGCCGCTAGCAGTGCTTCAGGAAGCAGCAGCGGTGACGCGGCGGTGACGTCGGTAGACGGCCTCCCGGTCGTCCTCGGAGAGACCGCCCCAGATGCCGTAGGGCTCACGCACCGTGAGGGCGTGCTCAGCGCACAGGGTGCGGACCGGGCAGCCGGAGCAGATCGCCTTGGCGGCCTGGATGCGCTCCTCGCGCAGGGATCCCCGCTCGCCCTCGGGATGGAAGAACAGGCTCGGATCCTCACCGCGGCATGCCCCGTCGAGCTGCCAGTCCCAGATGTCGGCATTCGGTCCGGGAAGCCGTGATACGTCAGCCATGAGTCCTCCAGTCCGTCATCAGCGCCAAGCGCGCCATAAGTTGTTCAACACCCCGATAGTAGTAAGTGATTCATACGTTGGTCAACACTCTGGCAACAATTTCCCGATGAGGGCTGGATCTCACCGCCGCCCGCCCCACGGCTCTCGACGAGCGCGTGGCGCAGATCGGAGGACAATGAGGCGGGTGAGTGACCGAGCCGTGGAACCCCTGCCCGCCAACGGGCCGTCTCTCACGGTCGCCGCGGTGGCCCGACAGCTTGGGGTCGCACCGGCAACCCTGCGAACCTGGGATCGCCGGTATGGGGTGGGCCCCAGCAGCCACGAGCCGGGTGCGCACCGCCGATACTCCTCCGACGACATCGCCCGATTGGAGCGCATGCGTCGGCTTGTCATGTCCGGTGTCGCGCCAGCGGAGGCGGCCCGATGGGCACAGGCCGGGCGGGACCCGGAGGGCAGAGAGACGGACGTGCCCGCCCCGACGCCCCGTGCCGGCGGTGGCAACGTCCTCGCGCTGCCCGGAGCCCGGGCGGAGGTCCGGGGGCTGGCACGTGCCGCGCAGGCCCTGGACACCCAGGAGTGCCATCGCATCATCGCCGATTCGCTGGATGAGCACGGGGTGATCGACGCATGGGACACCATCGTCGCGCCGGTCCTGGTCGCGTTGGGCGAAAAATGGAGCGGCACCGGTCGAGGAGTCGAGACAGAGCACGCCCTCAGCGCCGCGGTCCAGGAGGTCCTCGGCTCCTGGATCCAGGCATGCGCACCGTCGGCCCCCGTTCGCGCCGTCATCCTCGCCTGCGTGCCCGGTGAGCAGCACGCCCTCCCGCTGTGGGCGGTGGCAGGGGCACTGGCCGAGCGCGGCGTCGCCGCACGGATCCTCGGTCCGGACCTCCCCGAGGACGCCTTGGGTCGCGTGGTCACCCGTCTCGGTCCTGCGGTGATCATGCTCTGGTCCCAGATGCCCGGCGGGTCGGACACCAGCATCATCGACAACCTGCCGGTCACCCGGCCGGCCCCGACCGTGCTGGTCGGGGGGCCCGGCTGGCCGAACGTGGCCTACAACCGTGGGGTTTCCCGGACGCTTACGCTCAAGGACTCCGTGGACCGGATCGGCCGCGCCCTGGGCTGGTAGCCGGCAGCGAGAGCGGCCACCCTCCGCAGTAGCACCGGCGGTCGATAGCCTTGGGGTACTCGCGCGCACCTCTCTCACGTCCCGGAGACGCCATGGATCCCCGCCCCCTGTCCAACGACCTCGACTACGACGGCGTCCCGGACAAGTTCGCGTATCAGGGGCTGACGTTCGACGACGTCCTGCTGGTGCCCGCCGAGTCCGATGTCGTGCCCAGTGAGGTCGACACCGCCTCCTACGTGACGCGCAACATCCGGGTCCTCATGCCGCTGGTCTCCAGCGCCATGGACACCGTGACCGAGGCCCGCATGGCCATCGCGATGGCTCGCCAGGGAGGCGTCGGAGTCCTGCACCGCAACATGGCCGTCGAGGAGCAGGCCGCCCAGGTCGACCTCGTGAAGCGTTCCGAGGCCGGCATGGTCAACAACCCGGTCACCTGCTCGCCCGAGGACACCCTTGAGGACGTCGACCGCATGTGCGGTCGGTACCGCATCTCGGGGGTCCCCGTGGTCGACGAGACGGGCATCCTCGTCGGCATCGTGACCAACCGCGACATGCGTTTCGAGGATGACATGCAGCGGCCGGTGCGCGAGGTCATGACGCCGATGCCGCTGGTCACCGCCGCGGTCGGCATCGCTCCGGAGGATGCGCTGGCCCTGCTGGCCCGGCACAAGGTCGAGAAGCTCCCGCTCGTGGATGCCAGCGGCCGCCTCGAGGGGCTCTTCACCGTCAAGGACTTCGTCAAGTCCGACAAGTACCCACACGCGACGAAGGACGTGAACGGACGACTCGTCGTTGGTGCCGCCGTCGGCGTGGGCGCGGATGCCGAGGTCCGCGCCAAGGCGCTGATCGAGGCTGGAGTCGACTTCCTCATCGTCGACACGGCCCATGGCCACTCGCGAGCAGTCCTCGACATGGTGCGGCTGCTGAAGAAGCAGTCCGAGGTAGACGTCGTCGGCGGCAACATCGCCACGCGGGCCGGGGCTCAGGCTCTGGTCGAGGCCGGAGCCGACGGGGTGAAGGTAGGCGTGGGGCCCGGCTCCATCTGCACCACGCGCGTCGTCGCAGGTGTGGGCGTGCCCCAGATCTCCGCGATCTACGAGGCCTCCCTCGCCTGCCGTCCGGCCGGCGTGCCGGTCATCGGCGACGGCGGGGTCCAGTACTCCGGTGACATCGCCAAGGCCCTGGTCGCCGGCGCCGACACCGTGATGCTGGGCTCCCTGCTCGCCGGGACGGAGGAAGCCCCCGGCGATGTCGTCTTCGTCAACGGCAAGCAGTTCAAGTCCTATCGCGGCATGGGCTCTCTGGGAGCGATGCAGTCCAGGGGACAGGCGCGCTCCTACAGCAAGGACCGGTACTTCCAGGACGATGTCCTCAGTGACGACAAGCTCGTGCCCGAGGGCATCGAGGGCATGGTCGCCTACCGCGGATCGATCGCGGCGGTGGCCCACCAGCTCGTCGGCGGCTTGCGCGCGTCCATGGGCTACAGCGGTGCCCAGACGATCAACGAGCTCCACGCAAAGGGATCGTTCGTGCGCATCACCTCGGCCGGGCTCCGGGAGAGCCATCCGCACGACGTCCAGATGACCCTCGAGGCCCCCAACTATTCAGGACGGTAAACCGTGACCGACATCCAGATCGGCGGTGGCAAGCGCGGCCGTCGCGGCTACTCCCTCGACGAAGTCGCCATTGCCCCCAGTCGCCGCACGCGCGACCCCGAAGCCGTGTCGACGGCCTGGACGATCGATGCCTACCGCTTCGAGACACCGATCATCGCAGCGCCGATGGACTCGGTGGTCTCGCCTCAGTCTGCCGCGACTCTGGCCGAGCACGGCGTGCTCGCGGTGCTGAACCTCGAGGGTCTGTGGGGCCGCTACGAGGACCCGGCACCCCTGTTGAAGGAGATCGCGGGCCTCTCGTCCGATGCCGCGACGGCTCGCGTGCAGGAGCTCTACGCCGCTCGACCTGTCGACGAGGGCCTGGTCCGGGAGCGCATCGCGGCACTCCGTGCCGCCGGCGGTACCGTCGCGGTGGCCACGTCGCCCCAGGGGGCGGCGCGCCTTGCGCCCCTTGCGTCGCAGGCCGGTGCCGACATCGTCGTCATCCGCGGCACCACGGTGTCGGCGGAGCACGTCGGAGGGGATGGCGAGGGCCTGAACCTCAAGGAGTTCATCCACGATCTCGATGCACCGGTCATCGTCGGCGGCTGCGCGACGCATCAGGCGGCGCTGCACCTCATGCGTACCGGTGCCGCCGGTGTCCTCGTTGGCTTCGGAGGTGGCGCCTCCCACACGACGGCTGACGTCCTCGGTGTGCGTGTCCCGATGGCGAGTGCCATCGCCGATGTCGCCGCTGCTCGTCGTGACTACCTCGACGAGTCCGGCGGCCGCTACGTTCACGTCATCGCCGACGGCTCCATGGGTGCCAGCGGTGACATCGTCAAGGCCTTCGCCTGCGGCGCCGATGCAGCGATGGTCGGCTCGGTCTTCGCACGGGCGACGGATGCTCCCGGCCACGGGGCCCACTGGGGTGCCGAGGCCTGGCATGCGCACCTCCCGCGAGGGGAGCGCCACCAGATGGAGACGGTCGGCACCCTTGCCGAGATCCTCAACGGGCCTTCGCGTCGTGCCGACGGCACCATGAATGTCATCGGCGCCCTCCGCAAGGCCATGGCCACCACGGGCTACAGCGACCTCAAGGAGTTCCAGCGCGTGGAGATGGTGGTCACGTCGTGATCCTCGACCGCGCCCTCGTGACGCGGCTGCTCTCGCAGCTGGACGCCACGGGGGAGCGGTTCGGAGTGCTCGCGCCGTTCACCGGCGAGGTGGAGTTCGAGTTCCCCTCCTCGACCGTCGCTGATGTCGATCGTGCGGTCCAGCGTCTGCGTGACGGACAACCGCGATGGGCTGCACTGCCGGTGCGCGACCGCGCCCGTGTGCTGCTTCGGTTCCACGATCTCGTCATGACGCGGCGTGACGAGGGCCTCGACATCATCCAGGCCGAGACGGGCAAGGCACGTCGGGACGCCATGGAGGAGGTTCTCGACGTCTGCATCAATGCCCGTCACTACGCACGCGATGCGCATCGACTGCTCAAACCTCGACGTCACGCAGGCGCGCTCCCGGGGCTCGTCGGCGTCACCGAGTATCGCGTGCCGAAGGGGATCGTCGGGGTGCTGTCGCCATGGAACTACCCGCTGTCCCTCAGCGCGGGCGACGCCATCCCCGCGCTGATGGCCGGTAATGCCGTCCTGCTCAAGCCGGACGTCCAGACGACCCTCACCGCCACGTGGGCGATGGCGCTGCTCATCGAGGCGGGTGTGCCGAGGGATGTCATCGCCATCGCCCCGGGCGACGGACCCGTCGTGGGCCCCATGGTCATCGACCGCGTCGACTACGTCATGTTCACCGGATCGACCCGAGTCGGCCGGCAGGTGGCCGCTCGGTGCGGTGAGCGCCTCATCGGCTGTTCTCTGGAGCTCGGTGGCAAGAACGCGATGATCGTGCGCGCGGATGCTGATCCCGAGCGGGCGGCCGAGATCGCCGTGCGCGCCTGCTTCTCGAACGCCGGGCAGCTGTGCATCTCGATGGAGCGCATGTACGTCCACGACGCCGTCTATGACGACTTCACACAAGCGTTCACCGCGGCCGTGGCGACCATGACCATGGCCTCAGGTCTGGGGTGGATGGGGCAGATGGGCAGCCTCACCTCGCAGCGGCAGCTTGACCGGGTGCTGAGTCATGTCGACGATGCGGTTGGTCGAGGGGCTCGCGTCCTCGCCGGCGGCTCGGCCCGTCCGGACCTCAGCCCCTACGCGATGGAGCCCACGGTGCTCGAGGGCGTCACCGAGGACATGATCGTGTGCGACGAGGAGACCTTCGGGCCGGTCGTGGCCCTCTATCGGGTGGCCGATGACGAGGAGGCCATCCGCCTCGCGAATGACTCCCCGTACGGCCTCAACGCAGCCGTCGTCACCCGCGACCGGCGGGCCGGCCGCACGATCGCGCGTCGGTTGCACGCCGGGAGTGTCAACGTCAACGAGGGCTACGGCGCGAGCTGGGCCAGCGTGCGCGCCCCCATGGGCGGCATGGGCGACTCCGGCCTCGGCCGTCGCCACGGTGACGAGGGCCTGCTCAAGTACACCGAGTCCCAGACCATCGCCGAGCAGCGCATGCTCGGGCTGGGAGCGCCACGCGGCTGGTCCGATGAGCGCTGGATGGGCACCCTGGCCGCCGCGATCGGGACGATGAAGAGGCTCGGCCTGAAGTAGATTGCGCGAGTGGCACCACGGCACTTCGACGTCCTCATCGTGGGCTCCGGATTCGGCGGCTCGGTCGCCGCGCTGCGCCTGACCGAGAAGGGCTACCGGGTGGGCGTCGTCGAGGCCGGGCGGCGGTTCGCCGACCATGAGCTCCCGACCACCTCGTGGCGCCTCCGCGACTACCTGTGGGCGCCCCAGTTGGGATGCACCGGCATCCAGCGCATCCACCTGCTGAAGGACGTCCTCGTCCTGGCTGGGGCCGGGGTCGGCGGAGGCTCCTTGAACTACGCCAACACCCTCTACACGCCGGGGCAGCAGTTCTTCCGCGACCCGCAGTGGGGTGACATCACCGACTGGCAGGCCGAACTCGCCCCCTACTACGACCAGGCCTCCCGCATGCTCGGCGTGACCGACAACCCGACCATGACACCCAGCGACGAGGTCATGAAGGCGGTGGCTGACGACATGGGCGTCGGGTCGACCTTCCGTCTCACCCCCGTCGGTGTCTTCTTCGGCGACGGTCCGGGGGTGACCACCCCGGACCCGTTCTTCGGCGGTCGCGGGCCCGAGCGCACCGGGTGCACGGAGTGCGGTGAGTGCATGAGCGGGTGCCGGCACAACGCTAAGAACACCCTGGTGAAGAACTATCTCCACCTCGCGGAGTCAGCCGGGGCCGAGATCATCCCGATGACCACGGTCACCGCGCTGCTGCCGCGCGCACGGGGAGGCTACGTCGTCCAGACCCGACGGACGGGCTCGTCGAAGCGCAGCCTGATCACGGCCGACCAGGTGATCCTCGCTGCTGGCACCTACGGCACCCAGCGTCTGCTGCACCGAATGAAGGACTCCGGCATGCTCCCGCGCCTGTCGTCGGCCCTCGGACGGAAGACGCGAACCAACTCCGAGGCCATCCTCGGCGCAGTGACCGACACCACCGCACATGACTTCACCCAGGGCGTGGCCATCACGTCGAGCTTCCATCCGGATGACGTCACACATGTCGAGCCGTGCCGCTACGGCCGGGGCTCGAATGCCATGGGCCTGATGCAGTCGCTGCTCACGACGCCGCGCAGTGACCGTGCGCGTTGGCGGGTACTGGTCGAGGAGGCGGTGCGCCGGCCGCTGGAGCTCGCCCGGCTGCTGGACGTCCGGCACTGGAGCGAGAGGGCAGTCATTGCTCTCGTGATGCAGACGGTCGACAACTCGCTGACCGTGCGCGGCACACGGGGGCGCCTGGGACGCTGGCACCTGACGACCGAGCAGGACGGCACCGCCCCGAGCCCCACCTACCTGCCGGTGGCGCACGAGGTAGTGAGGCGGATCGCCGCGCATGTCGACGGCATCGCCGCGGGAAACTTCTTCGAGAACGTCGACGCGCCCGTCACCGCGCACTTCGTCGGCGGCTGCGTGATCGGCGCGGACCCCGAGCACGGCGTGATCGACGCCTACCACCGGGTCTACGGCTACGGCGGACTGCACATCGTCGACGGCTCGGCGATCACGGCCAACCTGGGCGTGAATCCGTCGCTGACTATCACCGCGCAGGCGGAACGGGCCATGGCGCTGTGGCCGAACCGGGGGGAGGCCGACCGGCGACCGCCGATGGGCGAGCCGTACCGGCAGGTGGTTCCGGCGGCTCCGCGGCGTCCCGTGGTGCCTAGGGGTGCGCCCGGCGAGCTGCGCGTCGCCAGTACCACCGGGTCCTGAGCAGGACCGGGAGACGTGCGGGGGTCGTCAGACCGAGCAGCTCATGTCAGCCCCGCAGCACAGGGGCGACTTGATCTTCCCGTGCCCGTTGGGGCACTCACTGATCTCGACGATGGTGCCGTCATCCTTGGTGAGCGTCGCATCGACCAGTGCAGCGTCACAGGCGCCGCAGGTGGTATTGACGGACATGCCGCATTTTGCGCAGGTGTAGAGAGCCATGTAGCGGACGCTACCGCAGGTGACGCACATCGTCACCCCGTACCCTGCAATGCTGCGTCGATTGGTGCGAGGGCAGCTGGGTCAGGGAGTCGACGCAGCAGGGCGGGACACGGACGTGGGGAGGGCCCGGGTCCCCTCGGTCCCGGGCCCTCCCCACGTCCGTGTCCTACGCCAGGCCGGCGGCCTTCGCGACGGCTCGCCGGGTGAGAACCCGAGCAAGGTGCTCCCGGTACTCGACATCGGCGTGGATGTCGGCGTTCGGGCTGGTGCCCTCGGCGGCCTGCTCTGCCGCTGCTGCGATGGCGTCGAGCGATGATGCTCCGATGAGCGCCGCCTCGACGGCCGACGCACGCACCGGGCCCGGCCCCATGTTTGTCAGGCCGATGCGCGCCTCCGCGATCGCGCCACCGTCCATCCGGACCGCGGCGGACGCCCCCACGATCGCCCAGGCCTGGGCCGTGCGGTTGAACTTCTCGTAGTGCGCTCCCCAGCCGGTGTACTTCGGGAAGGTCACGCTGACGAGTACCTCGTCGGGCCCCACCGCGGTGGTGAAGTAGTCGACGAAGAACTCGCTCGCCGGCACCGTGCGACGCCCACCCGGGCCGGCGATGGTGAACGACGCATCAAGGGCGAGGGCCACCGGCGGCTGGTCCCCGGCCGGATCGGCGTGCGCCATGGCTCCGCCCATGGTTCCGCGGTGCCGGATCTGGCGGTCGGCCACGGTCTCGGTCGCTGCGGCAAGGAGAGCCACGTGATCGCGCACGAGGGCGCTCTTGGTCACCTCGTCGTGCGTGGTGCCAGCCCCGATGACGATGGCTGTACCGGAGTCGGTGATGCCCTTCATCTCGTCGATGCGGGTGGTGTCGATGACGACGGACGGCTCGCCCAGACGCAGTCGAAGGACCGGCATCAGGGACTGGCCGCCACCGAGGACCTTGGCGTCGTCGCCACCGGCTGCGAGAGCTGCGACGGCCTCGTCGACCGTGCTCGGCCGCACATAGTCGAACTTGGCGGGGATCATGCCGCCCCTCCCTTCGCTGCCTGGATGGCTCTCCAGACGTTCTGCGGACTCGCCGGCATCAGGACGTCGTTGACGCCCATGGGCCGGAGGGCATCGACGATGCCGTTGATGATCGCGGGGGTGGATGCGATCGCGCCTGCCTCGCCTACGCCCTTCGTGCCTAGGGAGTGGGTCGTCGACGGGGTGACGGTCGTCCCGGTCTCGAACGAGGGAAGGTCAGCCGCACTCGGGATGAGGTAGTCGGCGAGGCTCGCGGTCAGCATGTTGCCGT
>Ga0222714_10004174_pt1 | contig 14317 bp, 7 predicted proteins | sample C33_3DmetaG_FD_165048 | JGI IMG/M metagenome (GOLD analysis project Ga0222714, IMG submission 165048) | Estuarine water microbial communities from San Francisco Bay, California, United States - C33_3D | ecosystem: Environmental > Aquatic > Marine > Unclassified | place: USA: California... | reverse complement strand
GCGTTGGGTCTGATCGTACTGATGCGAAAGCCAAGAAACTTGGTGATAAGGATAAGCTGAGAAATGCTGCCAACTCCGCCGCAGATTTCAAGTTATCCCAACTTGGCGCGACGAGTCAGTCGGGCGGCGCAACTTACGCCGCGTCCGTCGTCGGCGCTTTCGCGATGTTTGTCTTATTCGCATCCGTCGCTGTCAGCGCCGTACGCTACAATACCGTCGGCGCGCGCGCAGGTGAGCGCGATGGCTTGCTCGCGGCTGGTGTTTAAGCACTCAACTATTTACCCAACTAATAACACGACACACACCCTTTGTGTCGACGGCCTAGCGTTATCAGGCGTCCCACATGCACTGTAGAAATTTCCCATGATTCTAGAACATTCTAACTGGCTAGATTAGATTTGTCTGTAACCATAGATCACATGAATCGCTAACTTTTGAGCCCCGTTCTCTCGTCTCCAATCGACGCAGTCTCGTTTCGTGACGCGCTCGCCGAGTGCCCACTCGCGCGAGCGCGTCCCAACCACCAACCACATTCATCGACGCGCACCACATTCTCCGCGATGAACATTCTCCGCGATGCGGCGAAAACAATCGAGTGCGCCATCACGGGCGAACCCGTCGCCGAAGACGCGCTCACGCTACCCACCGCCGATCTCGCGCTCGTGTCGCACGCCATCGCCGAGTACGGGCGCATCTTGTGCGCGTCGCAATCGCTCGGTGGCGCGGGCGATGCGGGCGATGCGGGCGATGCCAGCGCCGCCGAGGTGCACGATGCGAGGTTTAAGATGGTATGGGCGCTAGCGCACGCCTCGAACGTCAAGCATAACGAACGGGCGGTGCAGATTTTAGAGGACAAGTCCATGGAGTTTGGCGAGAGCATGAACGCGCGAGACAGAGCGTATTTGCGCGCCGTGGCGTATTACAACTCACAGGATTACGATAAGGCGCGAGAAGCGGCGTACGATGCGATTGGAATTGATGCGGAGTGTCGACAAGCGCACGCGTTGAGACAGGCGGCAGAGGCGGCGTTGATGCGGGACGGGATGGTGGGCGTCGGGCTGCTGTCCGCGGCGGCGCTCGCGACTGGCGCGGCGTTGCTCGCCAGCGCCAGCAAGCGCTGATTAGCTGATTAGAATGAGACGATTGATGATGAATGATGTAACAACAATGCTTCTAATACTTCTACTGTATCCACTACTGTTCTAATTTCTACGTCGCGCGCGCGCGCCGTCGCAACGCGGCTTTATAGGCTCTAATGTCATCCTTCCACACCGCGACGCGCTTATCTTCGCACACCCAAATTTCTTTCGCCACCTTGTCGATTAACCTAAAATCGTGGCTTACGAGCACTAATCCACCTTGATAGCGATTGATGGCGTCCGCTAAAGAATCGATGCAATCGTGGTCGAGATGGTTCGTCGGCTCATCGAGCAAGAGCATGTTTGGATTGCCGAGGCAAATCATCGCGAATACGAGGCGCGATTTTTGTCCATCCGAAAGCGCGGAAATGGGATTCGTCTGTAGTCGACCAGAAATGCCAAACTTCCCCAAATACGACCGCCACTCGTCTGTTGGTTTGCGCATGTCATAATACGTTCCAGCGAAAAAGTCGAGCGGCGTCGCGCGCGGGTCGAGCACGTCTACGCTGTGTTGATGGTACCGACCGATGGACAAATGGTGATGCCGCCCGACTTCACCTTCCGTGGCGTCGACGTCACCGGTCATGAGTTTGAGAATTGTTGACTTTCCAGCGCCGTTCGGTCCGACGAGTGCGATTCTCGAGTCGCAATCGACTCCAAATTCGAGATTTTGCAACAACATTCCTAGCGCCGGATCCGCGGTTGGATAACGGAAGGACACATCCTTGAACGGTAAGACCGGAGGTGCGAGCTTGGCACAGTCGGGGAAAGAAAATTCAAACGTCTTTTCAGCTCTTGGGGATGGTGTCAATCCCGCGGCTTCCATTTTATCTAAAATTTTCTGCTTTGAATTCGCTTGCTTCATCTTATCCGCGTACGTCCCGCACGAAGCGATGAAATCTTTCAAGTGCTTGATGTCCGCCTGTTGCTTGTCGTGTTCGCGCTGCTGAATAATTTCTTCCTCACCAAGCGTTCGTCTAAACGTGTCGTAGTCGCCCGTGTAATACTTAAGCGTCTTGTTCGTCAATCGAATGATGTGCGAGCACACGCCGTTAAGGAAATCCTGCGAATGTGAAATCACCACCAAGCATTTTTTGTACCGCGACAGGTGCTCCTCGAGCCACACGCACGCGGACAAATCTAAATGGTTCGTCGGCTCGTCTAGAAGCAACAGTGCCGGTGATGCGAGTAAAGCTTTAGCTAAACTCACTCGCATGCGCCACCCACCGGAAAGCGCCTTGGTTTCGCGATGCATCATCACCTTGTCGAAACCGAGATTGTGCAGGAGCTCCGCCGCGGAGACTTCAAACTTTGCCGGATCGAGTTCTTCGAGTCGCTCATAAATTGGCTGCAATCGATCATCGCCGGGGCCTGCGGTAGCAAGAATTTCATTTTCCACGGCTTGCAATCGTGCGACTTCGTCACAAATGTGGTCCACGACAGCCTCGAGCGCGGTTCGGTCGCTCGGCTCGGCTTCTTCGCGTAAATGATAAATGTCAATGTGCGACGGTACATCGAGCTCTCGCCGCGCGATGGCTTCAAGTAACATGGACTTTCCGCACCCGTTGGGACCTAGTAAACCGTAACGCCGCCCAACGTTCAACTCTAACGTGCAATCTTTGATGAGTTCGACACCGTTGACGGACATTGACACGCTTTCGATTCGCACGTCCAGCGCCGTTCTACGACTCGTCAGTACGCCGGTGACAGTTCTGTCGATATCTTCATTCGCGCCTCCATCCATGACGTCTTCGTTGTCGTCGGCTTCATTAGCGGCGTTCTTCATCGTCTTTTCAGACCGACGTCGGCGCGCACCACCTTTACGGCTTGCGCCCACGCCGCGCGCTTCGTCTTCACTCGAAGTCACCTTGCCTTGATAAACGCGCCACGTATCCGTGCACACGTCGGCGACGAATTGCGCGTTGTGCGAAATCGTCATCACCCCGCCTTTGAACCTCTTCAGCGCCGCCGTGAGCTCAGCGAGCGTTTCGTTATCCAAGTAATTCGTCGGTTCGTCGAGCGCGATGATGTGCGGCTTCACCCACATCGCCGCCGCGAGCACGAGACGAGACTTTTGTCCTCCGGACATGCGCTTAATTTTACCGTCGGCTAAATCTTGTGAAATACCAAAGTCGCGCAAATGCGCATATACCTCGTCGCTCGTCAGCGGGCGAATATCCATACCACTTTGCATGGCTTTTATCAGCTCGTCGTAATCCTTGCACATTTTCACCGCGTATGAGGCTTTGAGAAATCGTTTGGGTTCCCAGTGCGTGACGCCCGCGCGGTCGCCAACCTTTTTCACTTCGTAACACAGCTCGCCGCCCTTCATGGCGCGGCCGAGGATCTCACTCACACTTCCGCGCGAGTTCTTTTCGGCTTTTTCTTCATCCGTGAGTGCAATAGTGGTCATCTTTGACAACTCTTTATCGCGACCTTGATAAAAGCGCGTTTGGATGTATTCCTTTGGAGACATTTCCAAATGTTCCTGCAAGTGATGCATCGAGTGCTGGGCGATGTACGCAATGCGCAAGTTGTGATGCTTCCATATGCTCCCACCCGTGGGTTCGAGTTCGCCCACGATATTCTTCATCAGCGTCGTTTTACCCGCCCCGTTGGCGCCGACGATGGCGACGCGAGAACCCAAGTACAATCTCGTGTACACGCCTTTTAAAACTTGATTGTTTGGGTAGGCGAAAAGTAAATCCTCCACGCGAGCGACGACTTGTGTCTTGGACTTGATGCCATCCAAAGGTCCCGGCTCGGGAAATACTATCGCCGCTGAACTGGACTGTTCTCGATTCATGCGCGCCGCGGATACGTTTGCGCGCCCGCCGCCCACCAACGCCGAAGACGTGGCGCCGCCGCGAATGGCGGCGACCGATCCTGCGGTGTTTGAAAGCCTGTTTGCCTCGGCCGCCGAACGCCGCGCCTTTCCTCCGTTCTCGCCTTGTCCGTTGTCTACGACATCACCGGATTCTTGCGCATCAGCGACGATTTGATCCACCAAGTCCTTCTTCATGCGCGGAAGGATTAGATTCGGACGTTGCGCGCGAAAACCATCAAATCCTCCGTCAAACATTTCGAGCTGCTGCTTGTCAAATTGAATGATGTGCGTAGAAATCTTGCGCAAAAACTCATAGTCGTGACTGACACACATCACCGTCGCGTTGGTGAGCGAGCATAGATACCCCGCAAGCCATTCCACCGCGCTCACGTCCAAGTGATTCGTGGGTTCGTCCAACAACAACAAGTCGGCTTTTTGTAGCATCGCTCGCGCGATGGACAAACGCATGCGCCAGCCCCCGCTGAGCTCAGCCACTGTCTTTTGCATCATGGCGTCATCGAATCCAACCGAGCGCAAGCACGCATCGACGGCGTCGTCCGACGCGCCGCCAAACTCCTCCGCTTGGTCGCGCACAAAGCGCGTCACCGAAGCGTTGAGCGTTGCCAACACTTCGTGTCTCACGAACACGCAACGCACATCCGTCGGAAACCCGGCAATATCCCCGGCCGCCAGTCGCGTTAACAGCGTCGTTTTCCCCGCACCGTTATGCCCAACCACGCCGTATCGCGCGCCGCGACGCAGCGTCAACCGCGTCGGTCGTAGCAGCACCTTGGCCGCGTACGCCAATATGATGCTCTTCAAGTCCATGATGACGTCGTCGTCGTCGACGTCAGCCGTCGCCGACGCCGACACAGACGCGTCGCGCTCGCTCGCCGTCGTCGCCGACGCGTCCTCGACGTCGTCGAGCGCGCAAAACGCCCTGACATCCGCGTCGCGCGCAAACTGTTCCTCCACCAACCCATGAATGGCTTCGACGAGCGCATCCACGTCGAGCGCGTCGCCATCCTCCTCCGCCTCGCACCACGCGTCGCGCATGACGCTCGTGACGTAGTCGACGACCTCATCGTCGACGCTTTCAGCGCGCAGGCGCGCCTCGGCGCGAGCGAGCCATCTCTCCATGCGCGTCAGTTTCTGACGCACTTCCATGCGTCGCGCGGTGGCGGTGCGCGGTGCGACGCCGGTGGCGGTGCGCGGTCGCGGTCGCGCGCGTCGCGCGGTCGCGGTCGCGTGCGGCGCGTCGATGGATCTCGGACAAGCGCTCGGCGAGCGGCTGCGAGGGGAGACGCGCATGAATCTTCCACCCGGTCGCGTGGGCGCGTTCGGCGTGCGCGAAACGTTGGAGTACTTGCGAGACCCGAACGCGTTCGTGGCGACGCGCGTGGCCAAGTACGGGCCGGTGTTTAAGACGGGGTTCTTCTTCAAACCCGCGGTGGTGTTTGGGTCGCGGGACGCGGTGAGCGAGTTCAAGTCGTTCGAGAGCGCGTTGCCCGCGGATGAGGCGTTGCCCGAGACGTTTCGAGAGTTGCACACCGCGTACGGTGCGCTGAGGCAGAGCGGACGCGAGCATAAGGCGACGCGAGCGAATTTTTCAAAGGTGCTCGGACGCGCGGCGCTCGCGTCGTACGCGCCAGTCGTCGCCGAGGATGTTCGCGCGTTTGTCGAGGAAAAGGCGAAGGAAAAGACGATGCGCGCCGGGGATATCAAACGATTCGCGCTTGAATTGCTGTTTGAGCTTTTTATCGGGCACGTGCCGGATGAGCGGTACATTCAGGCGATGTACGCGTATAACGCCGGATTGCTTTCTCTCGGAAAATTTAGCGCCGAATATAAAAAAGGAAAGCAAGCGCTCGAAGAGTTGCTGGCATACATCGAAGCGCATTACCGAGACATTAAAGCATCGGGCGCGCTCGAGAGCGATCCGAAGTACTTCTTTTTGAAGCAATACTCTGAAGCCGTGGATGAAAACGGCGCGCGGTTTCCGGATGATAGAATCGCCACGACGGCGGTGCTCATGGTTTGGGGCAGTTACATCGAAGCCGCCGCGCTCATGGGCCACGCGCTCGTGCTTTTGGGTGATGCGAAAAATGCGCACGCACTCGCTGAAGTGCGCAGTGAGTACAAGGCGACGAATGGTGGATCGGGAATACGCTCGCTTGAAGACGTGACTTCAGCGAAATACACCGAAGCCGTGGCCAAGGAGTCGTTACGCGTCACGCCGCAAACCGCCGGTGGTTTGCGCGTGAATCCGACCAATCGCAAACTCGCAGGGTACGACATTCCCGCGGGCTACACGCTCACCGCAGATCCGAGGATACCATTTAAGGATGAGGCGTTGTTTCCCGACGTCGACGCGTTCAAGCCTGAACGCTTCATTTCGGGTTCGGTGGAATCGCAACGCAACGTCGTCACGGGAGATACGTACTTCCCTGGAGGTATGGGGCAGCATCAGTGCCCTGGAATTTCTTTAGCCGTCGTTATGACGCAGATTTTTTTGGCTGAATTTAGCGCCGCTATAGATTCGTGGACGCCGACGTCGACGCCGACGTACGTGCAGATTCCCATCGTCATTCTCGCCGACGACTGCGCGTTTAACCTTGAACCGGCCGCAGCGTGATTAGTTGATTAACATTTTGTAACATTCATTCATTTGCATACCGCTGCTACTACTACCACTACTACTTCTACTACTTCTATGACGACAACAACGACAAGAACAACAACATCAATAGCAACCGTACCTCTTCGGTACCGTACCGCTACTCGACCGGATATATCCGGTCGATGGAGAAATCGAGCGGCGGCAACGTCTCGCGCAACCACGCCGCGCGTTCTTTCGACGATTCATCACCCTCCTCGGGTACGTCATCATCGCTACCACTATCATCGACGAGTTCAAAATAATGACAATCCCGCCCTCGACCAACCGCGTACGGCGGCGACTGCACGTCCAACACCGCGCACGCCGTCACCGCCGACAGCCGATGCACGTTTCCGCCCCCATCCGGATACAACACGCGCGTCGCGCTCCCCTCACCACCGCGCACAATCTCATCACACACCAACCTCGCGCGCTGCGGCACGCACCGCCCTAACTTGGCATCTGCCACTGATAATTTCGGTTCGCCGTCGACGAAATCGTACGCCGTCACCCGCGTCTCGCCGTAAATCACCCGCGAGCACACCGTCATGCCAGGATGATTATGCAACGGAATCTCCCCTCGTTTGCCAAACAAAAACGCGCCGATGGTGTAATCCTCGCACGCGTGAATGCGCAAATACTGCACCGCATCATCCGCCGCGTACGGCGGCGCCAGTCGCGCGCCGCCGCCGCCGCCGCCGCCGCCGTTCGACGTCGACGTCGTCGCGCCGAGCTTCAAATCATCGATCGTGATGGCGTCGAGCGCGGCGATGATATCGCGCATCGCCGCGCTCGGTGCGCGCGCACCGCTCGCGGTCGTCTTCACGGACGCCATCGCTCGGTGTGCCGCGCTTCGACGGCTCTCGCCGATGAGATGCCGCGCGCAGACCGCGCGCAACGCATCCATGTGTTCGCGCGCGACGCCGAGTGACGCCGCCGCAGTCAGTCGTCGACGCGCGTCGCGCATCGCCGGACGCATTCATCGACGCGGATGAAGCCGCAGCGCGGCGGCGGACGAGGGTCGGGGCGGTTTTCATCCGCGCCCGCCGATCGCGGCGGTAGGCGAGGGTTCGGGCGCGGCGCGCGCGGCGGGCGAGGCGCGCGCGGGGCGGCGGCGCCGAGCACCAATGGCGGCATTTGGAAGAGCAAGTTGACGTGTTTCGGCTGTCGAGGCACGGGGCACACGATACGGGACTGTCGGAAGGTGAAGGGAGGTGCGGCGAATGGTGCGCGAGGGGAAAAGTCGTGTTATAACTGCGGGGCGAAGGATCACGCGGCGAGGGATTGTAAGGAAAAGTGGAGCGAGTACGCGTTCGCGTCGTGCTTTGTGTGCGGTGAGGTTGGGCATTTGAGTAAGGCGTGTCCGAGGAATGAGAAAGGGGTGTATGTGAATGGTGGATGTTGTAAGATTTGTAAGGCCAAGGATCATTTGGTGAAGGATTGTCCGCATAAAGGGGATACGTGTATTCGGTGCGGGGAGAGCGGGCACTTTGCGGCGGGGTGCACGAAGCCGTTCAATCCGTCGTCGACGACGACGAAAGAGGCCAAGGTGAGCGGGAAGAAGACGTCTTTTGATGTACGCTCTGGTGGAGATGATTTAGAAGATGATTTTGTAGCCGGCGGTGATGACGATGCGAATGGTGACGGCGATGATGGTGACGACGCCGACGACGCCGCGCCCGCGAAGAAGGCAAAACGAAAGAAGGACGTCGTATTTTGAAAAGCGAGTAGGACGACGATAGTAGTGTGCGCAACGACATAACATGCGATTTATTTGTCGACGTCGTTCGATGAATTGTATTGACAAAATGATGAATAAATGTCTCACTCAAGTGCCTCGACGCGACACGCGGCGGAAAATGGTTTTTGGATGATGTACAGGACGTGAGCGTTCGTCTTCCCCGTGTTCGGTGGAGTAGTAGGGAGGATATTATGAACCGACGATGATGCGAATATTGCGTTTTCACGCGTCATCCGCCGCAGACGACGTTGACAAACGCTTACTTCTTGGCCAACATGCGGTCGAAAGATTTCGCCAAGCCGTCGAGCGCCGTGGGCTTGAAACCAACGAGCTCGGTTGAAATGTCGAACACTTCGTTCGCCTTGGCCATGTCTCTGCCTTCCTTGGACGGCTTGTTGTTGAACGCAATCGTACGCGTGGAATCGTCGTTGTTGTTGTAGTTGTCCCAGAGTTGGTCGCCGCCACCCTTCCACGCCCAGTACGCGCCTTGCTCGTTGTAACGAGGATCGTACACGATGGACGCCAAGCGCTCGCCTGCTTCTTCTTCGCTGACGTAACCCTTGGTGACGTTCTTCTGCAACAATGGGAACAACCAGCGGAAGAATGGGGTGTGGTTACGGAACAAGTTGGAATCCGCGATGCAACCTGGGTACATAGTGCTAAACTTGATGCCGGTGGATTCGCCGTAGCGTTCGGCGAAAGCCTTGATGTCGAGCATGTTGCACAACTTGGAATCCTTGTACGCCTTGGCACCGATAAATCGCGTACCGTCGATCAAAGCACCTTGGTTGCGGTCGGAGTTCTTGAAGCCATTCCTCAAGCCAGACATATCGCCGAGACCGGCGCGCGGCGGCACTTGACCTGCGAGCGTGTTCGTGTTCCCGGTGACGGAGCCGACGATGATCAAACGCTTCATGTTTGCATCCGGCGCTTGCGCCAAATCGTCAAGCAAAAGCAAAGACAACAAGTGGTGACCCAAATGGTTCACACCGACGCATTCCTCAAACCCATCCTTGGTGTACGACGGCACCGTGGCGTTTGGCAAGTACAACGCCGCGTTGCACACCAACGACTGAAACGTCTTGATGTACGGAGATCGGCGCAAGTTGGTGGCAAAATCGCGCACAGATTGCAAATCACCCAACTCCAAATTCATCACCGCGTACGAATCCTTCGGGAAACCGAGCTCATTCGCCTTCAACACGCCCTTTTCAACCGAACGCACCGCCATGACGACAAAGTAATCGCGCTTCACCAACGCCTTAGCCGTGTACAACCCCAACCCAGACGACGCGCCCGTGATCACCACCACCGGTTTGTTCCCAGTGTTCTTGTTCATGACGTCAGAGGACGCCGCGCGCGTCACCGCCGCACCACCGGCGCGGTGCGCGCGCATCGGCGTCGTCGCGCGTCGCGCGGCGCCCATCGGGCGCGCCGACACGTTCGCGCGCATCGAAAGCATCGTCATCGATGATGGCTGGGACATTGTTGTCGACAACGCGTCGTGCTTGATTGATTGATGCGTCTGCGTTCGTGTGCGTACGCGTGTGTGCGTGCGTGCGTGCGTGAGGTTTCGGGGCGTTCTCTCGCGCGCGCGTGACTGACGACGACGACGACGACGGTGGCGTCGAGCACGATCGCTCGCGTCCAACCCCTGCTGCCCGCCTGTTATCCACTCGCACGACGACGACGACGACGACGACGACGAGAAGCCGATGAGATCTCGAGATCTGACTGCGCGTTCGTTCGATGCATAGTGTACGCGCATCACGCCCGTCAAAAAAATAATTTCCGCGATAAAAAGAATTATCTATACGGTGCATAGTGTACGTCACACGCGAAATCAAAAAAAATCATTTTTCCGTGACGGGGAATCGAACCCCGATCACCACGGTGACAGCGTGGTATACTGAACCATTATACTATCACGGACTGTTCGCGTCCTTTTCATGGACATACGCAACAAGGTTATACACGCGGTGAAGCGTGCACGTTCCGATATATGCCTGAAACGCATAAATCGCTTTAGGACAGATGTATAAAAGCTTACATTGCAAAAGTTATGGGTACATTTTTTCAACAAGTGTGGAAGGTTTTTGGCGCGAACGCCAACGCGTGGGCCGACGCGTCGACGCCATCGCGCGACGCTTTCGGTGGCGCGGCTCGTGAGAGCCGCGAACGCCGCGACGACCAACGCGCGAGTGAACGCGTGCAGCGAAAATCGTCACATCGACGAGGTGCGACGGAGGTGCGGGGAGCGATTCGCGTCGACGCGCCGGGCGCGTGTTGTTCGACGCGCATTCCCCGGCGCGCATTCCCCGGCGGCGCCTTCACGCTGTCACCGTGAGTCGCGCGACGCGCGGATGGCGTCCGGCGCGCGTGAAAAGGATGCATCGATATACATCACGTCACGTCGCGTCGATCGTGCGATCGCGGACGCGCGAACGACGGCGCGGACGACGGCGACGCGTGTGTTCGACGTGGGCCGCGGACTAACCGTCATATCGCGATTGGTTGTGATGCACAGGAGCCATGTACAGGCGAAATCGTAACCGATACGGTTTGCCTGACGCGTTTAAGGGCTTAGGACGACGAACACGGGAAGCATTAAGAGAGGCGGACGATGTGGCGAACACGCGCATCGCGCGCGTGATCGTTCCGTCGGCACGCGGCGGGGGCGAGGCGGCGACAGCGAACCGCGTCGCTCTCGGGGACGCGACAAACGCCGCGCGGCGAGTCGAGGCGGCGCCGAAGGCGGCGCCGCGTGAAATCGGTGCGGAGACGCGGGGAAAGAATGACTTGCTCTACATAGCGCGCGCGCTCGGTGATGGACTCGGAGGACTCGTCGCGCTGTGCGAAATGAGCACGCCGCTGAGCGCCGCGTTAAAGGCTGGCGACGTGGTCCACGGAGTCGATTTTAAGGAAATAATGAGCGAGATTTGGCAGCGCGTGAGATTGAGCGCACCGGAAGAGACCTTTCTTCAATGGCTCGCGTCTCGCGCGCAGACGTACGCGTCGACAGGCGTGCCTCAAAACGTTGACGCCCTCGCGAGTGGAATTCTATTGTCAGACGCCGCGACGGCCGGGGAGTTCGTACCAGTAACTGCGGGGGAACGAGAGTGGCGCTCCCCGCTCAACGCGTTGGAGTCATCTTTCACGCGGCTACAGTTCAACGCAGTGCACGCGGCTGCGAAGGCACTGAATGCTGATGAAGCCGAGTTAGCTGCAGCTCTGGACGCAGCCGAACGCGAAAGTGTGTCAAATGTGTCGCGTTCGCGTTATTATCACATTCGCGCGAACTACTTGTACGCCATCGCCCACGGTGGGATCGTCTATATCTATGTAGGCGAGTCTATGGACCCCGAGGCGAGGATGAATGCGCACCTCCTCGCCCTTCTCGGCGACGACGCCAGACACAGGTTACAACGAGGACACGCCGTCGTCCGTACGGCCCGAGAGGGCGGCGCGGATGACAACGACGTGTTTGCGTTCCGCGCGTGGGTGCTCGTCGGTTACGATGAAGCGTCCGCAGTACACTTGTGTCAAAGTTATATCGACTTTGTCGGCGTTGCCGGACGTAAGTCACGGCATATTCTTGAACTTGCTCGAGCGATCGCGGGCGCGGGCTTCGCGGCCGAGGCTGTGTATACGGCGCAATTTCGTTCATTAAACGATCAATCCATCGATGGTGTCATTGGCCTTAACTTCTCGCAACCAGGTATGATTCATCCCCAGGCTGCGGATCAACTGGACCCGACGTGGCGCGACATCGTCGCGTCGGGGAGGATGGCGAAAAAGGCCAAGCAAGCACGCGCGCCTTTCAAATGCTATACTTGCGGGGAAATGAAAGAGGACATCCGTAGATGCTGGACGCAGGACGGCGAGCGCAACGGCGAGCTTTATGAACAGTGTGGCTCGTGCAACCGGAAGGAACGCCTCGCCAACCGACAGCCGAACGAATGTGCTGGCACTGCCGGCACCAGCAACGTTGCCGCTGCCGCAGCTGGCTCGCTCGGTGGACAAGCCCGTGCAGACATGTTTCGCGAAAAAGTTCGCAACGCCATCATTACCATCGAAGAGTATTGGGACGCAATAGAACAAGGGTCGCACATTCTCCGAGATAAGCATGGCTCGCTGTACAAGCTCGCACCGTTCGTTGAACAGCTCGATTATCTGAGCGAGCGGCGGAACGTGGGACGTCGCGTCGAAAGCCGCTCTCGCGTAGTCCTCGTGCGTGATGGACCTGAATCGACCGATGTTCGCGCGAAGATGTTCTTCAACGTCAAGGAAGCTGAGACATGGCTTCGTGCGCACAAAGCTGAAAATCTCTTTGGATGTGTTCAACCGTCGAGCCGCGCGTACCATTCCATTCTGGCTAGGGATATTGAGAGAAGGCGTGATCGTGAACTCAAGAACAAGAACAACGCGCGTGGTAACTGAGACGAATATTTCGATCGAATCGAAAAGCGCGCTGCGGTGCGCGACGTAACGCGAACGCGGGAGATCATGGAGCTAGACGCGAGAGACGCCTTCGCTCGGCCTTTGCGCGAGCAATATATTATTAGCGATTAGCACCACGACGCGCGCGCCCGTCGCGAGAGCATACGAAGCAGCGAGTGTTGTAATATTCATTCAATCATTCATTTATCAACACTCAAAACGTCACCGTGGTGATCGGGGTTCAATTCCCCGTCGCGGAAGATTTTTTTTGATTTCGCGTGTGATGCGTACACTATGCACCGTATGGATAATTCTTTTTATCGCGCACCACGCGCGGAGTGCCGCGTTTTCACGGCGTCGTGTCGTGATGTAGTATTACATGTGCCGTTGCCAGTCACGAGGGTGGTGCGTTGCGTATCACCTGGAGACGTCACGCCGACAATGTCCAGCTGCGGTAGTCTAGGGTCGTATGTCTGCTCGAGGGTGTCGTCGAGCGCGCGGCGGTGCGCTTTTGTGAGACGAACCGCCTCGAGGCGTGTGTATTGAACGATTTGACTACTGGCCATACGCGTCAGGCAAACCGTACGGCTCGTCGACGCGCCGTTGGTGCACCCAGATTCGCACGAGCCATTTCTCTTCGTTCGCTTCGGTGCCTTCGTGTTCGACGCGCTCGTCAAAGTCACCGGCGGCGTTAGCTGGGAAGAACAACAACGCGCGGCCCTTGGCAGGTTGCACGACAAGCGCGTCGTTGTTATCGCCCTTTAAGCGCCCAAAACGTGTAACGCCGCCACCTGTGACGCCATCGACATTGTTTAAATACACAAGAAGCGTCGCTAATGTTTGTCCACCGCGATTGGCGTCTTCAACCTGGGCGCCTCGATTGGCGTCGAAATGCGGCGCCAGCTTTTGTCCCGCCTCGTATCGAATGACCGTCGGCGCCTCGTATTCTCGCCAGGATGTCCCTGGAAGCAACTTGGACGTTTTCTCAATCAATACGCGTTCGCCACTACCAGAACCATTGAGCGTGGTCGATGTTGAAGTACGCAACTCTCCGAGCTCGCGCTCCTTTCGCTTGACAAAAGCCACGCTCGCGGCGTACGCCGCGCCCACAGATGCCATGTACGCCGCCGTACCCTCCGCGAGTATTCCCAAACCCGGCTCCTGACCGAATACAGCGGAGCTTAACAACATGGTGAGAGCGCCTACCCATACTGCGGGCCCGCTCGCCGTCGTGCTCACCCACGACTCGACGTCGTTTGTCCACCCCGCGTACACCACCGGCGACTGCGTCATATCCCCTTTCGCGCGCGCACGCGCGATGATATCCGCGCACGCGTCGTCATCTAAGAAGTCATCGATAACGAACACATCTGGTGACGCGTGAAGTTGTCGCAAGCCGTCGAAATAGCGATCGACGGGCAAGTGTTTGTCGAGCACTGCGGCGTTCCTGTTGGTTGTCGACGTTGCCGCGCCGAAACCACTGCTAGCGCGCGCGATGATTGATCGTTCAT
>Ga0222714_10004172_pt1 | contig 14326 bp, 20 predicted proteins | sample C33_3DmetaG_FD_165048 | JGI IMG/M metagenome (GOLD analysis project Ga0222714, IMG submission 165048) | Estuarine water microbial communities from San Francisco Bay, California, United States - C33_3D | ecosystem: Environmental > Aquatic > Marine > Unclassified | place: USA: California... | reverse complement strand
TATACTCATCAGTATCTTCATATGGAGCTTGTTGGTATGTACCACCATCATCTGGTAGGAAGCTAATACCTGTACACTCATCGAAATGTTCAAATACCCATGCACCTACTTCCATCCACTCATGGTCTTTAACAGAGATAGTTACTGAAGGCTTATGCTCACACCAATGTCTCTGATATGCTAACCAGATTTCTAAGTGTTGTAATGCAGTAAGGTCTCTACGAGTAAATCCTTCTGACTTCTGAGGGAAAGAGAATACAACTGTCTGATCAGGCTTCATAAAGCAAGGCTCATTAGGAACACCTTGATCAATCATGAATTGAGTTAGTGGGTCTTTAATATCCTGACGAACACGACGAATATAATATGGTGCGTGACCAGCATGAATACCAGAAGATGTCTGTGTAAGTTGGCTTACAGTACCCTCAGGTTTAACACAGGTGATAGCCGCAGATGCTGGGATACCCAACTTATCAGCCCATTCCTTGTTCACTGCTCTGGCACGATCTCGCAAGCCATTGAGTAGCATTTCTAGAACAACTCCTTCACCACGTAGTAATGGATTATCCAAGATACCAGTCATAGACACACCTAACAATCGTTCTTGTTCTGTGTTTGTCTTCCACACATCACGAAGATAAGGGAAGTTAGTCAATGTAGACTGGAATGTACCCATGATAGTAGCTAGTTCTACCTTACGATATAGACTACCAATAGTATCTGTAGGTTCCACAATAACAGTAGATAGGTTACAGAACTGATAAGGCTTAAGGATAATCTCTGAACAAGGATTAGTACCATAGTCTACATTGTGTTCACGGAAACCAAACTTAGCAGCTTGTTTCTGAGAAGCTTCACGGTTAAAGATACCTCGTTCACCTGAATGAGAGTTATAGATATCTAACCATTCCTTCATGAACTCACCGATAGAAGGCTTATGTGTGTAGATAGCTGAGTTATTAGCTAATGCACGTTCAGCATGATTCTCCCACCAAGCACCTGCCTTAGCAGTAGCGTGGTCATAAGAACCTAAGTCACCTAAGCTAATCATAGCTGATCGACGTACACCACCAACAACAACTACCTCACCGATCTTACACATGATATCATGGCATTCAATCGGGCTTAGTTTTCTGTCTTGAGCGTTCTTAAACTTGTTTACTGTGTATTCAAACAAAGCAATCAATGGCTGAGGACCTGAAGCTCTACCACCAAATGTCTTTAATGGAGCACCAGCTGGTCGCACTAATGATGTATCCCACTTAGGAATAATACCAGCATATAAGCGAGCAATCAACAATCGGTAAGCTTCACACCAACCTTCTTTAGAGTCGGCTACTGTAATAACCTTATCTGATTCTACTAAGGTAGGTACTACAGGTAGTTGACTTACGTACTTCTCTTCACATGAGAAGCCTACACCTGTACCACATAAAAGAATATACATAGCTTCATCGAATGAACGTGAGCTATCAATAGGCAGATAAGAACAGTTGTATGCTGCTACGTGGGTACGGTCAAGTGCCTCACCAGCAGTCATGATACTACGCATTGATGGTAATACCTTTAAATCTTTAATTGCATGTGTAAGGTCTGCCCATGTTTGAGCATCAACCTTATCACCTAGTTCTTTCTGGAAGAATTCTACCCAACGATGGGATGTTTCACTCCAATTCTCTCTTCGAGATTCTTCAGGTAGGTAGCGTGCGTAACGAGATTTGGCGATAAATTCTTGGTATTGATTCATTATTATTATATTCCTTAACAGAAAAAGTATTGAGAGTTAATTACATCAGACACATCTAGGTCTCCTAACACAGGTTGTGTGTATCCGAATGAGTCTTTGTGTTTCATTAAATTGTTTTGTAAGACATCAAAGAAATTCTCTGTGTCATATTGAGCGATGAACTGCTCTTTAGTTATTCTTTGTAGCCTATCCACATCATTAGCATGTGTACTAAAAGAGTCATGCACAGCACCAAACGATCCACTAAATGTTCGGATGGTATTTGCCATATGAGCTGCATCATAGCTATGTACCACATTAGGACTAATGCCAGAAGCAAAAGATCTGCGGCATGGAACCTTTTCGTTAGTGTCTTTGTTTCGTACATCAACCTTAACAATATGTGATATGGATTTATTGTTGTTAACACCTTTGATAGTGCCTTGATAACGTCGTTCATGTTGTAGATACACCTTATATTTAACAGGGAAGCCTGAAGGAGTAACCCATTCGATACCTTGTTCACCAGAGTTAAGCTCATGTTCAGCTATCTTCTGTAGATACTTAGTAGTTTTAAGTGGTCCTGAGCATACTGAGTTAATAGCCTTGATAAGACCACCAGCTAGTTCATCAGTATCTTCTTCAGTGATATTGTATTTAGAAGTATAACCTTCTACGTGGCAATCATCATACATATTAGATTGTATCTTCTTCTTACCTGCTGAGTAAGCTCTTGTCATTGAACCTCGTTTAGCAATACCCTTGCGGATATGCTTCATAGGTATCTGTCTTTGTTCAAACCATGTAGGCATTAGCTCAATTAATTCTTTAGCTACTGCTACATAGAAGTCCTTCTGGATAGGTGTAGGTACAAGACTAACCAACGTACCCGCTTGTTTGTCCTTAGACATAGCAGCAAGGTGTTGCCATCCATTATTACTACCATCAATAGGAATAGGTAAGCCAGACATATAAGGTTGTCCTGTGAGTTTACTTAAGTGATACTCAGCAATCTCTACACAACAAGCATAATATGATACAGGCTTCTCAGCTTCCATAAACATCTGACCTTGTAAGCCAGCTAAACGGATTTCATCTAGGTGTTCTAGAGTCCATCTTACTCTGTCTTCAAGAGTCATCTTGTCTACTGAGATAGTATCTAGTTGTTCTTCATTCAGATACTTGATATAATCAGTACTGGTCCAGGAGAGATTAGATAACTCATCCACAGTATAAGACTGGTTATAACAAGCAGCAGCATGAATATAAAGCCACCTGATCCCTTCATCGGTTAACTCCTTCTTATCATCAAACAAATATAAACCACGGGCTAAGTCACTACCTTGGAATTCCATAAAGGATTCTGCATAGTATATCCGACCCCGATAATCACAAGAGACTTCTTGATAGAACGGTAGCTGATGTTCAACAATAAAGTCTGCCTTCTTAATTACCTGATCGAACTCAAATAGCTTTGATAAAGCTCTTTGTACTCGTGGATCTTTCTTACGAAGAAACTTAGTACCATCTAAGTGCCAGAACTGTTTCTTAGTAGGTAGCTGGTCATCTTCCCAGTGAATATTATATTTAAATAATTCACCATGTCTATCAGTAACATCAAGAGTTTCTGTAATGAATTCACTACGATACTTCTTAATTGTTTCTAGTACATTAAGGTTGATGTTCCAAGCTTGCTGTCTAAGACCTTCCATAGCTTGAATGAAAGGTTTATCTAAGTATTCTTTAAATAACTTTCTGTTGTTCCATCCCTTGATATAAGGTTCTTTGGTAATAGGGCTAATGAGATTATCAATAGGTCTTGGCTTACCAAATACCGTACCCTTAAGAATAGGTTTAATATTTAAAGGTTGATTAACAACAGACACTACATAAGGTGCTTTGCGACCATCGTATTCTCTGAAGATATCAATGAGACCATCTTGAAGAAAAGCTTCAAGCATAAGGTCACCGATACCTAGAGCAATACCAGGATCAGTCTCATCTAAGTCTATTTGTCGGCATATACCTACACCGATCTGTATAGAAACGTTAGTGAGCTTAACATACGACTTAAGAGAACCTCCTTTGGTTACTCTTGCTGGTGCGGAGCAGTAATTGAGAACTAAATCCCAAGATTCTGCTACGAACCTTTCTAAATCAGACTCCCAATTAGGGTAAGCTTTAAGTAGCTTTGCACCCTTGTTGTAAGCCTTCTCAGAGTCTAGGACTACCTTGCCTATCTTCTCTGATAAATACGAGACTGGATTCATTCTAACCTTTCAAAGTTGAGTCTAAAATTATAACATGAATTTTAGTTTTACGCAACATCAAAGTCTAATAAGTTCACATCTGATAATCTACCTGTGTCGGTATTATATTTAGTAGAACCACAATCACCTGTCTGACCAGTGAATCGTGATTTAAGTACTCTTAGTTTGATTGTATTACGTTCAGCATCTGTTACTGCTACCATGTTACGAGCAAAGGCAATAATATCAAATGAGATTTGTTTAATAGAACCTGAGCCTTTGATATCATCGATAGAAGGTAAGTGACCTTCTTCAAATGGCTTCTCACCTTTGCGTAGATGAGAAATAATACCTAACCAGATGTTATGCTTCTTAGTAATCTTAAGTAAGTCTGACATGACTGAGTCAACTGCTTCATTACCTGTTTTACCTTTAGCACCTTCAGATACAGCAATAGTGATGTGATCAAGGATAAGATACTTACAACCCATTAAAGCTAGGTGTTCAATCTTATCAACCAATGACTCATCACTTACAGAACCTTGGTGATCAAGTAATACTAAGCGTTCATCACCAAAGACTTTCTTAAAGCCTTGGTACTGTTCTTCTTCTGTTACCGTTGTGTCCATCAGATTCTTATTAAGAGCCATACCAATAAACTTCTGAGCTGTATCACCGATAGATTCTTCTAGTGATACCATGCCTACCATATCAGTAGTCTTGTCTAGGATTTCTAGTACAATCTCTTTGATAACAGTAGATTTACCTGAGCCTGTGCCTGAAGTAAACAAAGCAATCTCACCTAGTCTCATGCCTTTAAGCTTGGTGTTTAAACCATTAAGACATTGAGGGTATGGTAATGATACTGTGTTCTGTAGTTCTTTAAAGTGATTCCAAATATCATCACCTCTTAGTACTCCTACAGGTGAGAACTCTTTAGCATCAAATAAACAACGCATAAGAGCATCAGTACCGTGCTTAACTAGTGTATCACAAGGATCTTTCTCAGGTAATTGTGCTACCTTAACCTTATCAAAGCCAATAATCTTAGCAATCTTCTGTGTAGCTTGTTGACCTACGTCATCGCTATCTAGCATAAGAACAACAGAGTCAAAGGATCTAATCCATTCTCTTTGCTCTAAGATTAAGTTAGTAGCAGAAGCACTAGGCATAGCTACAACAGGGAAGAACTTCTGGTACTTACTGTACTGTGCTTGTGACACAGCCATAGCATCTAGTTCGCCTTCAGTAATTACTAATGTACGAGAACCATTAGCAATGTTCTGACCGAATAGTTCTGTACCTTTAAAGTCACCATGAATAACAAATTGTTTAGGTAACTTTCTTTCTTTATAAGCAGCAATAGAGTTCTTCTTAGTGTATGGGTAGAAGTGAGAACTAATAGTTCCATCTTCAGCATAGCTAACCTTAACTCCGTAGTGAGCAGCAACTACCTTAGTAATCCCACGCTCTTGAAAACCTCTTGTATCATATTCCTGAATGTCTGTTAGTGAATGCATATCGTAATTGTATTCCTCTTTAATGTATGTTGGGTTGATTGGTGATGACTTACAGCAACTAAAACAGTAACCGAATTCATCTCCATCCTTGTAACTAAATGCGTCTGATGAGTCGCACTTAGGACAGTTAGTATGATACCATCTACTCATTCAAATTGTTCCTTATCTATTCTATCAATAAAGTCTGTAGCAAACTTCTCTACCTTTTCTTTAGCGATAAATTTAATAGCTCCTATATTACCATTCCAATACTTATTCTTTCCTTCTTCGTATTCAGAATGTAATACATTAGCATGCCATTGAAGTTGTACCTCAGCATTAACTACTCCTGCTCTTGTCTCGTAGATACTTACAATATGGAATTCAAAATATTCTTTACCATATTTCTTGATAGCATCTTTAACATTAGCAGAGCTAGTTAAATACTTCCTCCAAGGACCTTCCTTTTGTTTTCTTTTCTTACCAAAGTTTATGTGGAAGAACTTTCTTCCGATGTAAAGTCTTCGTTCATCGGGGTGAGTGCATCTGACGATGTAGACGAATCCACAGTATCTTGAGACGTCGAAGGTGTCTCCTCTCCAGAGCCAGTGTCCTGTATCCATCTAAAATCTTCCTCTAATTCTTCAAATGTTTTAGGTCTTAAATCTTCTAATAACCTACGAATATAAATATTGTTAGCACACTTAACGAAAGGTTCTTTCCATTCATTACGTGGTAACTTCTCTTCCCAAGTCTTAATAACAGTATCCCATAGTTGTTCCATAGGTACATTATCAAGTAGCTTATCAGCAGTCTTAGGTCCTATCTTAGCAATACCTTTGATGTTATCTGTAGCATCGCCTGTAAGGAATTGTTTCATAGTAAAACGATAAGCAAACTCAGGAGTAATCTCTACAAGAGTTCCTGTACGGTAGTTGTATTGCCAGCCAGGAATCTGTTGTAAGTCTTTATCTATACAACAAACAATGTATGGTTCTTCTTCAGCAATACAATCCATTGCTCCTATAAATACGTAGTCATCTGCTTCACCACCATCAGACTTGATAGCGTGTTCATTGGCATACTCGTATAGCATATCGATACGTTCTTTAACGTCTTCCTCGAATGCTTGTTTACGATGTCCCTTATAATCAGGATCTACTTCGTATCTAAAGTTATTTTTACCTTTGATATAGACTAAACCAACATCAGCTTCTAAGTTGTTAATAATCTCTTTAAGCTTATCATCAAAAGCTTTCTTGCATCTAGTCTTAGACTTCTCTACAAAGGCTATAGTATAGATGATACTATCAGCATCAATCAATGCTTTCATTAGTGTACCTCCGCATAGTTCTTACCTATCTTACCATCACCACCCATACAAGTAACTCCGAACCACTTAGGAGCTTCTTCAAAGGCTTTTACACAGATATCTTTAACAATCTCTGCATCTCTGTCTTGGCATACCCAAGCCATCTCGTCATGATAGTGTATAATTGGGTAGGCATGTATCCCTGCTTCTTTGATCTTGTCCCTTGCGTATACCATAGCTGCTTTACAGGTAATACCTTCAGCAGTTTGTAGCAAGTAATTAAGAACTTGATGTTCAGAATTAACAAAGACAATACGACCATCAAGACCACGAATATAAGCGTTCTCGCTACCAAACCTATTAGCTGTGCTGTTATATTGAGCACTAAGTTTGCTCTTGAGTTCTCCCAATCCTGGAATTGATGCTTTGAATTTTTCATCTGCGGCTTGTCCAACTTTTGTGTCTCTCTTTCCTGTTAATATTAAACCAATCTTACCAGCACCAGCACCAAACAAATAAGCATACAAGAAAGGTTTAGCAATCTTTCTGGATACACCCAATACATCAGCGTTTCGTTGGTGTACATCTCCGTTAATAACTTCATTAGTAAATTCCTCGTTACCGATATAATGACATAGACCTCTCATCTGGTTACCAGCAGAGTCAGCACCTACAATAGACATACCATCTTCGCAGATAAGTAATGATCGTAGTTCTTCTCCGTAAGGTGTACCAACAGAAGGTAAGTTAGCAATTACTTCATGACGACATCTGAATGTAGGAGTACCTACTGTCCAGACCTTACCATGTAGTCTATTATCGCCTTGTTCTACTTGTTCGATCCATCCTTCTAATACAGACTTCCTATTACGAATAGATAAGTATTCAGAGAGCATAAGACCGTCATCACCTAAGGGTTCTAATGAAGATTCAGTTAGCTTAGGAGACTTGTTAACAAACTTACCATTGATTCTTTCTACGTTCCATTCATCAGGAATCCAACCAATAGAATACAAATAGTCTTTAACAATCTCTAGTGAACCTAAAGAAGCTTGAGCAAACTCTACACGACAGTAGTCACCCTCAATAGGTCTGTCTTCCTTACCTCGTTCTACCTCGATATCAAAGTACTTAGCAGTCTGAACAGCGTAACAACCATCTTTACGCCACTTAGGAGACTTAAATTCTTCAGGCTTATCTAGCTTAAGAGTTCTCATACCAATCTTAGGCTCCATTGTTTGTTCAATGTGAGTCATACGAGCAGCAATCTCATCTCTAATGTTATAAGCTTTCTGTAAATCAAATACCCAACCTTTGTTTCTCATCTCAGCTTCAATACGAGAGAACTCCATCTCAACTTCTAAGCCCTTAAGAAACATAGGGTTAATCTTACTAAGCTTAAGAGCATCTTCTTTAAGCTTGTTGTATACCATAACGTTTAATTCTACGTCACGAATACAGTATGTAAGCATCTGTCTAGTATACTGAGAGAAGTCATTGAACTCTATCTTAGGGAAGCTAAGAGCAGCACCCCATCCTTCAAGACCATGCTTATGTTTTCTTTTGTATTGAATTGTTTGCGACATTACCCATGTATCCCAGCACTTAGTAGTGCTAGATGGTTCCCAATTAAATAATTGTTTGAGAACAGGTAAGTCATATCCACAAATATTATGACCAGCTAATACCCTAGCTGTGCTAAGGAATTTTAAACCCTCTTCTAGAGAGGGGTAATCTGGATCATAGTCCGAGTAAATAAATTGTTCATTGGTATCTGGATTAATAGCAACCAAACACCATACCTTAGAGACGTTAGGCTGTAAGCCATCTGCCTCGATATCGAATACGAGTTTCATTTAGGTTTATCCTTAGTATATCCCGCCCAGTCCTTAAGCTTAGTAAACAGGTCTTCAATACCTGCTTTATCTAGCTGACCGTAGGGTTCAAGCGTTCTTTTCTTTCCTTCCATGAGCCAGTAAGTAGAACCATCTGAGTGAAACTCAAATAGAACTATTACTGTACCATGAGCATTAGTTACTTGTTTGTAAAGCGATTTCATGCTGGGTAGTGTCCCCAAATAAATAACCAAACTTAGTGAAGTAATGCATCTCCATTACACGAGCTTCTACTTCATGAGGAGCAAACATATAATCATCGTTATTAGCTGCTGTATCGTATGAAGTAACATACAGTCCTGAGTTCTTACCCCTAAACATTTTAGTTGTAGGTAGTTTTCTTTCAGTAAGGAATTGGCATGCATGAGTAAATTCATGAGAGATAATCTCAAAGAACTTTGTTTGTGCATACATATCTTCTGTATGTGTAGAAGCTAGTACATCCCAGAATTGTATTTGCATTAACTCCTCTTCATCAGACCATGAGCACGAATCTATTTGAGTAAACTGTGGTGATACGATGAATGAAATATTAATGCGAGCCTTAGGGTGTTTGTTAGTTACCTCGTAGCGTTTACAATAATCTTCTAAGACTAATCGGAAGAATAACTTAACATCCTCTTCCATATCAGATAAACAGTGCACTGATATTCTAAGTTTAGTTGTGTTGTCAGTCCATTTATCAATGGCTTGTTTCATTTAATCTTCCTAACACGATAGTTGAATGACCTAGTTCTTCTAAGTCTTTAGCCATGGCTTGTATCATATGATGAGCCACAACTAATTGTATTCTTTGTTTATCAATCTTGTTAAGTAAGTAGGTGATGTATATTGCTGCTGCAACTAGTGCAACAATTAAGACTTCCATATTGAGGATTCCTTTAGAGCAGGGCTAGAGTCCTTATTCCAATCAGCAATGAAGACTACATTAACCCCTTGATTGATAAGGAAGTCTGTTCCTTGGTTAGACTTATACCCATTACGGAAGTACACTTCTTTAATACCAGCTTGGTACAAAAGCTTTGCACAATCAATACATGGTTGGTGTGTTACGTAAGCAATAGAATCTCTTGTGGAGATACCTGCCTTAGCAGCCTTAGTAATAGCCATAGACTCAGCATGGATAACCTCTGGGTGAGTATGGTTGTGTTCATCCTCACAGGTATTATCGCTGCCAGGTGGTGTGCCATTATAAGAGAATGAAATGATATTACCATTCTTAACTAAGACACAACCGACCTTAAGCTTATTTGCTTTTGATTCCTGTGCTATACGTTCCGCTATTTCTAGATAAGTATTGTTGTTCAATCAGATTCCTTTCGTAAAGTAGCGACATCATAATCATAAAGTTATGTATCTCTCCTGTCTTAATAAACCAGTCTATCCTTTGGTTAATCATTACAGTAAGTTTGCTATATGGATCTTTGTAAATCACTTTGCTCTCGATTTAATCTTGTTAAGATTAGATTCATAGCAGTGATTAAGACTAATACCGTTAATACTAGCAATAGAAGTTACATAATATAGAACATCACCTAACTCACTAGCAATTTCATCCTTACTAAATATCTTACCATCTTTAAGTGATTTAACTTTATCATTAAGAACTTCTCCAGCTTCAGCTGCAAGACCCATATAATAAATAAGACCATCAGTATTATAATCATTAGAGTACTGCTTAATAAGCTCTTGATAATTCATATCATCTAAATCTACTGATGTCAACATGCTCAATCCTTTCATCGTCAGCAACAAAAATTAAATTACCTTTAGCATGAAATCCACATCCACGAATGAATTGTTCAAACTCATTAAGAACATCTGGTAAATAAGTAAGGTCATTATTTCTTACTTCAATACGACTTTCTTCAATATAGTTATCATCATCAACTCTTTCACAAATAAATGTATAACGATTTTTAATCATACAAATTCCTTTCCTTCATTTTCTTTCTGTAAACTAAAATTGTTTTTCATAGCTTGGTAAGTCATGGGTGAATGTTTCTCCATCCATTGAAGACGAACAGTCATCTCAAATACTCTTGCCCATAGCTCATCTTTAGTCATGTAATTAGTCATCATTCTTTTTCCACCATCTTATTTTAGGGTTAGTCCTTTCGTATATCTCAACTAAATCTTTTAGTGACCATACATCATCTGTTCTTACAGTGCTTAACCACTTACCAAAGGTATACCAGTCTTCTGCTCTCATAGGATCTACTCCTATTTCTTCCCCATATTTACTATCAGTGCCTCTGACATCGATACGACCACAAGAATATTCTTCAATGACTTCATCGTATTCATATGAATCACCTTTCTTTCTTCCTGTTAGCTCACTATCTTCTTCTAGTACTTTAGTTACTCTACGAGTAAGACCATTGTTTATATACCATTGACGATTAATAACACCCATCCAGTTAATACTGTAAGTAATGTTACTCATAAGTTTCTTTCCACCATCTTCTTACTTGTTCTAACGGTGTTTCAATAACAGGGTTTAAATCAAGCCACGACTTACACCATCTAATGTGGTCATCTCGTTGTAACTTAATTTTATCATGAGATAATTCAATGTATTCATTAGCAATCATTTCAATAACCTGTCTTGCTGTTAGTCCTTCAATCATTTGTATATCCTTATTCCTAAGCATAACAATCTGTAAGCAATATAGGGGTTACCGTTATTATAGTATGTTACTCTCCAATAAAACGGTGTACCTTTAAACCAAGGTAATTTAACAAACTCAATAATCATTTTAGGTTATTCCCTACGTTATAATATCCTTCTTGATTTTCAAGCAATAAGAGTAGCATAGTCTCTAGCTTGTACATCTCCTTAGGAGTTCCTTTAGCTAAGATTGTTCTGGTAAAACCATCTTTACCTTTGTTATACTCCTGAAGGAATTGAACACCACTACCAATGTATCCATCATCTTCTGTTCCTACATGGTAACCTATATACTTCCTTCCTGTCTCTAAGTTAACCCACATATATACGAAGGCTTCTCCCGTTGTAGGAGTAGGTGATACTATCGGTGCATCAGCTAGTTGTAATACTCCTTCTTGATACTGTTTCCAATAAGAGAAGTTGTATGCTACCATATAACCACCCTTATGGCTACGCCAAAGGATAACAAAAGACTCAGAGCCTTCATTAGCTGTTAGGAAGTCATGTACTTCTTCGTCATAAGAACCTACAAATGTTTGACCATTGATTTTAATTTCAATCATCTCTTTACCAGAAGAAGTTTCATATACATCAGAGACCTCATCCACTACACACTTGAAGATATCAAAGACTAATTCTCGACCACCTTGTTTGTCTGTAAAGCTTCCTATCTTAATCATAGTACTCCTTATTTAACTGCCATCAGGTATAATCCAATGTTACCTACAGCATAACCGAAGTAACATATACCCATACCTATGTTACCTCGGAGTGATTGTTCAGCTGCGATATACAGGTAGATTAATCCTGTTAGGATAATCAACCATGCACTCATTAGATTACCTTTCCTTGCTCATGATACTTAACTAGAGCATCGAGATACCACTTAGCTTTCTTAAGCTCTTGTAGTTCTTCATCCTTCTTACCGCATCTCATCAAGTATTTATATATTTGACCTAGTAAGTGAGACTCAACACCATCAAGACCTTTTAGCATGTACACCATCATCTCCATATATTGATATCCTGGGACGATATCCTTGTAGTGTGGTGGGTTGATAGGATCTCTGTTTTTCTCTGCAGAAGCATCAAGAATCTTTTCCATCATAGTCTTTTCTGGTTTCTCGGTGTTAAAGTTTCTACTTGCTACATAACCTTTAACGCTACCATGTTTCATAGCATACTCATCATAGAAGTCTAAGTCAGAATCACTCTTAGGCTTCCATGCGTGTGCTCTTTCAGCACCTAATACATAGGCTTCGAACTGTTCTTTGTTAGAGATAACAGTGATAACTCCGTGGTGTTCTACTCGTGCTTCCACGATATCAAACAACTCAGAGTCATCATAGTACTGATTGTAATCTTCTTGTGCTGTATGTAAGCGAGCATGTGAAGTTACTCTGTTGTTATTGACATAAATGTCTGTAATATATTCCATTCTAATTCCCTTTCAGTTATTTATACACATCACCGTTCTCTTCAATCTTCGCATCCTCATACGGTGCTATGAGCCTACGATACAACTCTAACTTACAACCCTCTAATGCACCCATCGCATCATTGAATCGTTGGTAACTTGTTTGGTAATCTCTTTCGTCGTCACCATATAAATAGATTTGAACCATACGAGTTAACTCATAGTTAAGTTCACCAGCATTTTTAGGTGGTCTAAATTGTAACTCTTCTCTTGCTTCTTCAGTAATATAAGGCATTTCTTCTTTCCATTTCCAAAGGTTATTCCAGTTAAATAAGTTTAACGGTGGACATTTCCAAACCAATTAACCACCCCAACCTTGTGGTGTTAAGTCTTCTAGACCATTGTTATCAAAGAATTTTTCTTGAGAGAAGTCTGTTAGTTGACTATCCCAATCCCAAAACTCATCTGAATCTTCATCAGTAGGTTTAGGTGAGTCTTGTAGTTCAGTAAATTGTGATTCATAATCGCCTTTAATTTCACCCCATGAATAGCATTCATCATCGCCATCACGATAGAAACCAATATAAGCACAACCTATTTCATTGTAAGTAGCTTCTACTTTATAACCATCTTCAACTAGTCTGTTGTAGAAACCAATAGGAGGACTCCAAGCGGAGTCAAAGAAACATTCATAAGCTTTGCCACCATTAGTAAGAACCTGATGGTCTACATTAGGATCCCATTTAGTACCCCAAGTAAACACTTGCCAGTCATACCAATTAGCTTGACCATACTTTTCTATATTAGCTTGTTCTTGCTTCTTAAGCTTCTCACCTTCTTCACCACTCATATGACCAGCTACGGTATCAAGTAGTTCTTGAGGTGTAGGATAAAAGAAAGAACATAAACCACCTTCAGCTTCTGCATGACGATGTAATGCTCTTAACTTTTCTTCTTGTTCTTCTGTTGTTGCTGTAATTCGCAATCCGTTAGCACACCAATTAGGCATGTTCATTCTCCTTTTCAATCTTCCAAACACCATTACCGATAGTCCATATCTTCAGACCATCACCATAATAAACATCTTCAACACACTTGTAGCCTAATTCCTGTAATACTAATTGGAAAGGCTTACTCGAAGTATGTTGCGACTGCATCGATTGCATCGTCCATATCATGATATATCTCCGTTGCGTAGAACTCTACAAAGGGATGCTTGAATTGATTAGCATCTGTAACTACGATGATAATCTTATTCTTAGTATGTGCATGTGCCATCTCACATACTGTTCCCCACTTACGACCAGGTGTACTATCTCTTAAGTCAACTAATACGACTGAGCTATAAGCGATATCTTGTAGGTCATGTTTAACTACACGATTAGCTGTGTAATCATTCTTAGCTTGGTCATGGTAAGTGACTCTCCTTGTAGGATCTAAGGTGTCAATATCTCTGAAGGCTAATTCAGTAGTGGCATAGTCTCTCCACTCAGACATTTGTTCCTTGGTAAGCCCTTCCATACTGCCTGCTAAGTATACATACTGTTTGTGTTTATAC
>Ga0222714_10004169_pt1 | contig 14331 bp, 38 predicted proteins | sample C33_3DmetaG_FD_165048 | JGI IMG/M metagenome (GOLD analysis project Ga0222714, IMG submission 165048) | Estuarine water microbial communities from San Francisco Bay, California, United States - C33_3D | ecosystem: Environmental > Aquatic > Marine > Unclassified | place: USA: California... | reverse complement strand
TTTATTGATAATGGTGCATCTACATTACCCTCAATTTCTGTTGATGACAAGTCAGGTAATGATTTTTTAAGTAAAATCTCAATAGCTTTTAGCCTTGCCGGTGACAGATCTTCTGTTACACCAATAGCACAATTTTGTAAGACATTGATCAGTTGTGATGCTTGGATTTTTGTCCTTACCTCATCTTGATGTCTTTTTTTTAATCTTGTTGCCATGATATTTCCTAAAAATCGTAAGTTAATGTTGCAAATATGCCTTTGTCTTGATCATCTTTTCTTGCTTGAATGTCAAGTAAACCACCTAAAATATTTCTGACTAATCCGGCTTCGTACTGTTTGCCCATCATGTCTGAATCAGTAACTCTAGCGTAAGCATCAGGTGTATTAATCATTGCTTGTTTAATATATTCGTCTGGTGTTTTTTGAATCATACCAGATATGTCTATGCCTTGTGGTAATCCTAATCTTGATGAAAGATAAGGCTCTAATACTTTTTGATCTAAATTATAATCTGTGCCACCGGCTATATTTAATAAACCACCGTATGGTGAGAACTGGGTATGACCAACTGCCCCACCAATAGTTTGTGCAGAAGGCATAGCATAGGCTTCTAACTCACCAACATATGGCGTAGTTTTATTACCATACAATTGAAAATATTGTCTATAAAAATCATCCTCGCCCATTTTCTTTTTTTATCTGCTCCATTCGTTGTAGCCTAGCTTCTCTAGACATTGTAATCCATTGGTCTAAATCTTCGTATGTTCTATAACAGCTTACACATCTTGGTTCACCGCCAGTAGTATCTACTATACGACATACGCCTGTACAAGGCGAGTCCTCTAGCACTTCCATCTACGCATAGACGCTTTTGCTCTTTCTGCATTTTTACTTTTTTTCACAACCCCACCCATCCTAGCACAGAAAGATTTTTTTCTTGCTGCATCTTTTTTAGTTTTAGGGTTAGGTGCAGGTGGTTTAAGTTTGCTACCTGTAGCTCGGTTGTATTTTGCTCTACCTTTAGCAGTCAGTCCTGCACCACGCTTGGTTGATAGTTTTTCACCACGACCTACAGATAGCTTGACTGATTTTGCCATTAGTTTATACCTGTTTTTTCACAACGCTGTAAGCGTATACAACCAAGATCAATAATAAAGTAACTAAAATGATGTGTGTTCTTGCTATCATCCATTTTGCTATCTTCATAAAATTCAAATCCAAATTGTAAACCTGCGAAAAAATGCCATGACCACATAATTAATCCTTAGTAGCTATAATCATTCCCTTTTCTATTTTAACATTAGGGAATACTTTTTTAACGGTTGATAAATAGTCTTGTAATTTTTTATTTTGTTGGTATTGATCTGCACCTGTTACTTTACCTACGCCTGACTTGTTACCTTCGTAGACTGTGATATAAACTTTACCATTAGGTTTAATGTGTTTATAGGCAGTCTCTAGTGTTTTAATTTGATTTGCTTCATCAGGAATAACATTAAGCACATTACTAATGGTAGCAGTATCGGCAGTATTACGAGCCTCATTTAAAACCATTGTATTATGTTCGGCAGTCCTATTAAAAGGATCATACACTAAATTTTTCACATTCTTATCTGCTAAGAACTCAGTTGCATTATCAAACTTACCACCACCAACATCTAGGTTTACACTACCTGAGTCCCAATCTAGTTTGTTAAAGACGGCAGGTAATTTGTCTTTGTTAATACTTGTCTTAGCACTTGTGTATTGTTGATCTATTAAACCCTTAGGAGGTGTAAATGCTTCTGTGCTTCTATTGACCGTTTGAGCCTCATAATAAGGCATGATGTTATCTAGCCATTGTTGGTTAAATTCTTGTGTGGGGAATCCAAGATCAAATGCCCTATGGTCAACACTTATGGGTTTACCTTCTAAACGCCTAGTGTTATAAAAATCTTGAAACATCTTCTCGTAAGGTATAGGTACTTCTGTCTGACCTACGAGTAATCCACCTATGTTTGTATTGTAGGTTGGATGAGGAACTCTAGGGTTAGTAATAATTAATTTATTAGGGTCTATTTGTCCTATACGATAGCCTGTAGACAAGTCAGGTAGGTCTAACAAATTAGGGTCTGTGATACCTTTTTTAACAGGAGCAATATCAGGAAAGCCTTTATTCTGAAATTCTTTTAATTGGCTTACCCTAGTAAACTCATGCCTTAACGCACCTGCTTGATCAGTATTGTTAATTAACTGTGCTTCTGCATCAGGATGGTTAAGTCCTTTCCATTCAGGTCTTGTCTTACGAACGGATTCATCAAATTCTTTAATATATTTCTTAGGAATATCTTGTGCCTTGATATCCTGAAATAGAGCATCACTTAACATCGTGTTATGCCCTAGTGAACCATGTCCTGCTGTTGTATATATTAGGTAAGGATCACGCCCTTCCTCTGTTATCTCTCTTGCTTTGTTAGCTATGGTAGTGACACGACCTTTTTCACTTGCCCATATATCAGGATTGTAGTCCATGAAACGACCACCACCTGTTAACTTCACAGATTCAGGTAACACTTGATTATTAATTTCAGTTAGGTAACCTATGTTTGATCTATCACCTTTAGCACCAATACCTGTTCCACCATAAAGTCGTTCAGGATTTATTAGGTTGACTGTCTTTTCATTCTTAAACGGCACTACTTTTGATGTCATAGTGTCAAAAGGTTGATTTAATTTTGTACTACTAATAGGATGCCATAGCCCTAGTGCTTCTGCTTCTGCCCTAGACATGGTCTTACCTATCAACCCACCTACCTTAGTGAGTGGACTAGCTAATTCTATAGCACCTTCAGGCGTAGTCACATATTGACCATACTCATCTAGTGCCTGAGATACTCTCTTATTACCTTCCTCGATGTCACCTCTAGTATAAGCAGTTATAGGTGCTTGCAGATCCTCTAAGTAGTCCCATATATTCTTACCTAGATTTTGAAAGCCTAAGCCTGTTAAGTAGTCTGCCATGACTACTTCCTCTTTTTCTTTTTCTTATTTTTTTTAGAGTTTGGAAATCCTGCCTTCATGTTAGCGTAATCTTTATCCGATATAGTGGACTTGCTCTTAGATCTACTAATGCCTTTTTTCTTACGAGCATTGATGTTGGCGTAAAGTCCTTTACCCATTATTTTCTCTTAAGTTTTTTCAAACCTATCTTCACTAAGGTTTTAGATTCAGTTTTATCTTTTTTAGGTTTCTTTGCGTTGTTAAGATAATCTGCAAACTGATTTAAATTCTGTTCAGTCATTGCCATTATTTTTTACCCCTTCCACCTTTACCTTTTTTCTTATAACCACATCCCATTTTATTCCTTTTTGTGTGTGTTAAATATTTGATTAAAAATAATTTTTGTTAACTAACTCTATGATCCTCTAAACTTATTAATTGTATTTTTTAACAATTGCATCATCTTAGATTTCTCTTGCAATTTATCTACATAAGATCCACTTAATCCACCTTGAGAAACATCATAATTTCTTTTCATTTCTTGAGATCTTGCAAATTGCTCAGGTAACATTTCTTGGAACATTTGATTTTCTTGATCAGTCATTTGACCTAACTTAAACATTTCAGATGCTCTTTGAATTTCTGCATCACTTACATTACCGTAAGGTGAAATTCTAAAATTATCAACCGGTGCTTGATTATACATTCCTGATGGTAATCCATCTCTTAACATTTGTGCTTCTCTATCGGATATGCTAGATCCTGCGAGAGATCCAAGTAAGCCATTAATATTTCTAGATGGTTGTGCTTGTGCCGATAACAATGCTCTTTCACGATCTGAAATTTGAGATCCGGTCATACTTCTTATTTTGTCATTCATTAATTGTCTAGCTTTTGCTTGTTCAGACTGCATATAACTTACATTAGGATTTTGTAACCTTGCAGCTTCCATTTCAGTCATTTGAGATCCAGTCATGCCTAATATTCTATTAATGTCTTCACGAGTCATATACTGTGCCATAATTATTTCCAATCAATCTATAAAAAAAAGAGCCACTTCTCGGAGGATGAAATGGCTCTTAACGGAGGGTAAGAATATTGCAGACGCAACTTTCCTACAGGTTTATATTATACAGATACTTTTCCAGATTCCAGATACCTAAAACTTAATAATGTATTTTATTTTCAACTAACTCTAGCAAGTGATTCAAGGCTAATTCTAACTTCATCTCATAAGCTATTGGTTTTTTACTTCCAAGATAACGATAGTAGATGGCTGCTTTTTCCTGCGAATCCAAATCATCAATAGCCGTATCAATAATATCTACATTAGTGGAGTTGGAACTCTCAATCATATCCTCAAAAGAATTATTACCACTAGAGACCAATCCAATAGATTTGCTAGGATAGCCTAACTTATGTGAATGAGATCTCATCCAATAAGACCAATCTTTAAGAATATCTTCTAATCTTGATAGTGATAACATGGTTTAGTGTACCTATGAATAAAAAAAAAGACCAATCTAGGTCTTAATTAATTGTATACTTTTAAAGTATAGACTTATTGCCTTACAGATCATGCAATGATGAAATCGTTCTCAACTCTCAAAGTTGCCAACCCTAGAGGGGGTTGTCAACCTCGCATCTTTCTCGCTTTCACATTGCCTGTAAAACAAGGTTAGATTTTATCATGTAGATTCCACATTCTAGATACCTGTATTAAATTATTTTTAATTATTTTCATTATGGGTGTTGCTTTTTTATATGAAAAGCCTATAATACCTATATAGACATTTAACTAAACGGAGGTAAAAATGGCTACATTAGACGCAACAACAGAACTAGCAACAATCCTAACTGCATGGCGTGAGGATATGCAGAATGACAATGATGCTGCAGAATTTTCTTCAGACATTTTTGATCCTATCAAAGAGTGTGACGAGTACCACGATTGGAGTGCCAAGCGTGATGCAGAAGCACTACACAATCAAATCCAAGATCAACTTTACATTAACGGAGGTAAATAATCATGGCAAACAATATACAATCGACAATCTATTTTAATAACTACACTACTAGGCTTAAAAATATGGATTGGTTCTATGAGTATTCAGATGACTTTCAAGTTTGGAATAGAGGTAAAACTGAACTTTTAGCTTTATACGAAATAGCTAGTAAGATAGATAAAAACTTTATCCATTGGAATTACTACTGTACTAACGATGAACTTAAACAAGGAGCTTATGCATAATGGAATATGTAGATATTAAATCAAACCAAGAAGCGTGGTATGAACGCTTCATTGAAGACTACATGGCAGACGGATGGTTAGAATCTTTAGCCGTTATCCTAGCCACTAGAAACTTTAACGAACTTTACAGTAACTTACCTGACGGAGGTGAATAAAATGTTCATAACAGTTGATAAAGCCCATTCAGAAGCACTCATGTATGAGTACAAAAAAAATACATCTTGGTATCAACAATTAGTAGACCAAGCGATTAGAGAATCATATAGGTTTAGAGGTTGTAAGATGTCAGAAAAGATGCCTGAGGATGATTGGGACTCTTCATGGCATCCTAGATTTGATAATATTTTAAGAAAACAAAAAGGAGGGTATTAATATGCCAAGCAAAGCATTAGAAAATTATCTAGACAACATCATAGGTTCTGATCATAAGATCAAGCCTATGACTAACCGAGAAGCTAAAAAGCATCTCATTACTTACTACACAGACAAGGCTCAGGAAGATGCAGACAATGGCATCTATCCTGACCAAAAGCCTTTCACCGGTACGGACAAAATGGAGTTAAAAGTTTTGCGCCGTAAAATTTTTGGGGAGGATATATCATGAAAAAAGATATTTTAACTCAAGGGTTACATTTACTTGAGAAACCAAAATGTTCTGTAATGTCTATGAATGATTTATCTGAAGCAGACCTTATAGAATATCAAAAATGGATTGTAGAAAAAGAATTAGAAACTTATAAACAATTAAAGAAGATGAAATTAAAAAATAAAATAGGGGGTAACCATGAAACGTACATCAAATAATTTTGTGACTAGGTTATGTAGGGATAACGAGGATCATGTTGATACTCTTAATAAGATTAGGGAAAGTGTTAGCTTTATAAACAAACAAGCTAATAGAAGACTTTTTAGGGTAGATGTAAAACCTCGTAAGCCTATTGATACCAATAAGGGTTACGGTTATGGGGGCAATGTTATTGGTGGACTTAACAATGCCGTATTTGTAGATGTTTATATTAGACCTATTAATGGCAATCTTTATTTTAACGGAGGTTATTATGAAACTAACTAAAGCACGAAGAGATTATAAATGTCATCAATGCAAATCTAAAATTTGTCGTGGTGATCATTATGTCAAAAAAACAATTAGCATTGGAAGTCCTAGTAAGGAAACTGTGGAAGATGGTATGCACATCATGCATGGTATCCGTATTGGGGTTGAATATTGTGTAACTTGTAACGGAGGATAAATCATGAGTTTTCTAGATGTAAAAATTATAAATGATAAATGCGTTAAGATTGAAATGGACGGTTGGACTATAAGTATTGACAATGGTACAAACGAAAAACTTATCTTTAGTGATAAGCCATGTTGGGTTGATGTGCCAAACGATTCTAGAATTAGTTTAATTACGGAGGATTAATCATGGATGACGATAGAAATTTTTATCAAGATTATTACGGTCAATTAAAAGGCTATAAAGTTAAATCTTTTGATGGCATGGTTGAGGATGACTTAGGTGGCAAACCTTTTCCACGCTTCACATTGACCAATGGCAAGAACGAGGTGCTACTAGAAGTTAGCCGAGACGAAGAGGGTAACGGTGGTGGCTTTTTATTTATATCTAATAAGGAAATTGATGATGAAGGCATTGAGTGAAATACAAAATAAATTAGAAGTTAAAAAAGATGGAAAGAATCCATTTAGTGGTTGGTCTTTCCGTAACATAGAATCCATCTTGGATAAACTAAAACCAATACTTAAAGAACATCCTGAAGTGGTCATTACATTGACGGATGAGTTTAAAGAGATTGGTCAATATGGAATAGTATGTGAATCAACGGCTACTTACTATGAGGATGGTTGTCCATTAGCATTTAGTAAGGGTAGTGCTAGGGTTCATTTTGGTAAGAAGGGTTGTGATGCATCGCAAGAATTTGGTAGTGCGAGTTCATATGCAAGGCGTTATGCTATTTCAGGCTTGCTTCTAGTGAGTGGTGGTGAAGTAGATCCTGATGAGACTGACACTACAGATCTGAATAACGGTGAAGTGGTTGTCAATCCAAAAGTCGTAGGGGAAGATCTACTTCTATGATTCAAATCCAAGACCTTTTAGGTCGTTTAACAAAAGTCAAAAAAGTAGGGGAAGGTGAGTGGATCGCTTCTTCCCCTACAAGGAGGGATAGCAATCCATCACTTGCTATTAAACTCACTCATGATCAAAAGATACTGTTAAAAGATTTCGGTGGCTCAAGTGTTGAGCAAATTTGTGATGCTATAGGGATAGGCATACATGATCTATTTCCTGATAACCTCAACAAAGATTACGACAAAAGAATTATTTATCCGTTTAGTTCAAACATTTTAAAAGCATTAAGATTTGAACTAGGCATAGTATTAGTAAGTGGACTCCATATGGTCAAAGATAAAAAACTAACAGAAGAGGATATGGATAGACTTGCCCTCGCAATTGAACGAATTAAGGAAGCCTACGAATTATGTCTAAAATAGAGCAAGGTGCAGAAGCACTAGATAAATTAAGATTAAAAAGACTCATGGTTAACGATAGTGATCTAGATAATTACGCTAGTCAGGTTGGCTTGGATGAGCATACAACGATTAGAAAACCTAACGACTTTATGGAGGAAACCATAGACTACTTTGAAAGTGGTGGCATGATGCAAGGATCTGCTCTTGGCTTTCCCTTACATCAAGACAAGGCGTTTAGGTTTCAGGATAGGCAAGTAACGGCTTGGAGTGGATTTAACGGTCATGGTAAGTCCATGTTTTTGAATCAAGTCTTGCTACACTTTATCCTAGACGAGAATCAACCATGTCTAATGATCAGTCCTGAGATGTCACCAAAAATGCAATTGGCACGATGGGTTCGGCAGTTTGTAAAGAAGTCACTACCGACTCGTGACGACATCCTACGGTTCTGCGATGAGGTAGACGATAAACTATTCATTTATGATTTTGAAAATGCAGTCGGCAGCACTCGCATAATCAATGCAATTATCTATGCTACGGACAAGTTAAAAGCCAAGCATATTGTTATAGATTCACTTATGAAAATTAGTGATATAGATTCTGAGGATTATGGTAAGCAAAGAGAATTTTTAAATACACTTTGTGCATTAGCCAAATCTCAAGAATGTCATATCCATTTAGTGGCTCATTCTCGTAAGGCATTTGATGAGGATCAACCACCAAACAAAATGGATGTGATGGGTAGTAGTAACCTTATCAACCAATGCGATCAACTCGTAACTGTTTGGCGTAATAAACAAAAAGAAAAAGTTGATCCTGATCTGTTATCAGATGAAGATAAGGACAAGTGGCATAAAAAACCTGATGCAGAAGTTCACATTCAAAAGAACCGTCATGGTGATTTTGAGGGGGTACTGAAGTTTTGGTTTGATTCACCAACATTAACTTATAGGGAAAAGCCATGAAAAACGAGGGTATGAAAGCAGTCTTAAAAACAATTGTAAAAGAATTTGGTAGTGATATACAGTTTCGTGTGAGGTTAAATGACGGAAGGGTATTCAAAACTAAAGATTGGGATAAACTTAACAAGGTCTACACTTATAGGACGAAAAAATGAAACAAGTATTAGATCCATGCTGTGGATGTAAAATGATGTGGTTTGACAAAGAAGATAATCGAGCAATTTTTGCTGACAAAAGAAAAGGTGAAATGAAAATAGATCATTTACCATCTCAATTTGGTAGATCATCTAAAAAAGTTGATCCTGATAAAATCCATGATTTTAGAAACATGGATTTTGAAGATGAATCTTTTTGGCATATTGTGTTTGATCCACCTCATGTAAAAAATATTTCTCTTAAATCTGTTACTGGTTTTAGTTATGGTTCATTAGATAAAGACACTTGGAGGGATGATTTAAGAAAAGGGTTTTTAGAATGTTTTAGAGTGTTAAAAACAAATGGGACATTAATATTTAAATGGAATGAAATACAGATACCACTAAAAGAGGTTTTGTCTTTAACAAAATACAAACCACTTTATGGACATAGAAGTGGTAAAAAAGCACTTACACATTGGGTAGCATTTATTAAAACGGAGGAAGAGTTATGAATGTATTAAGTTTATTTGACGGTATGAGATGTCATTGTGCATTTATTGAAAAATATGAAATTTGACAAATTTGCCGCATTGTCAGACAATTTGGAAAAAACCCACTAAGGCGTTTTGAAAAATTCGGTTGAATATTTGGAGTGGAGGAATAATTATGATTGAATATGCTTTTGTATTGGTAATAAGCACCAATCCAATAGAAGATGATTTTAAATACATAGGTAACTTTGAATCTTGTCATCATGCAGAACTTTATATTTCTTTATACCATCCTGACAAAAGAGCAAGTAAATGTTTGCTGCAGCAGTACATTTATTTACCTGAAAACATTATTATAAAAAATATAGATATGCGTAGAGGCACAATAAGATATTATGATGAACATGATATGTGTAAAGTAAGGAGAGATTGTGATGAGTAAAGGTTCAGGGCGTAGGCCTTCAAAAGTATCAGATGATAAAGTTCAAGAAGCATGGGAACGTATTTTTAAAACAACAAAAAAATTAAGGGAAAAAGATGGCAAAGATGAGTCCAACACAATTGACATTACGAAAGATAAAGACCGATGGTTGGACGACAGTAGCGATAGTTGAGTATTTTGTACCATTTGCTAAAGTTAGAAGGGACTTGTTCGGATTTATAGATATATTGGCTATTAATGATGACGGTGAGGTTCTAGCAGTACAGACAACTAGCTACACTAATATAAGTGCTAGGGTAAAGAAGATTGCCGACAATGATCACATCGGTAGAGTACGCAAGGCAAATTGGCGTATTGAGGTTCATGGTTGGCGTAAGATTAAAAACAGATGGGAGGTTAAGGTGGTTGATGTATCATAAACGACAAGAAGATTTTGAGTTTGAAAAATTAGATGGTACTAAAATCAAGCGAAAAGAATTTATGCAATTAATATTAGATAACATTACAGATCAAAATGTGAATGTGGCAGAAGTTGCAGCATTGGTGCAAATGCACTCAAAGCCTGTAGGTAATATGTTAAGGTATCTAGTAACTCATGAGTATTTAATATCAACTAAAACACAAAGGTATACCTATTATAGAAAACCTAATTATTGTGCTTTAGCTAATATGTTTTACGATAAAGAAGCTATATTAAAGAACTTTAAAATTAAGGGTAAGATTACACGCAAGGCAGAAGACACGCCTTACATATCTTACAGATCAAAACTAAACGATTACTCGTCTAACGCTAGTAGTTGTTATATAACAAATATGGAGGAAGGTTAATGGAACAAAGAAGTCAAGCGTGGTATGAAGCAAGGTTAGGTAAGGTAACTGCATCAGGTGTTACCAACATTATGGGATCTAAAACAAAGGCAGAAGGTTATATGCTACAACTGATAGCCGAAAGATTAACAGGTAATCCTCATGAGATACCCATTACACCTGCGATGCAGCATGGCATGGATACAGAAGATGAAGCTAGAAAAGTTTATGCAAAAAAATTTAGTCCTGTAACCCAAGTAGGTTTTGTAGATCATCCTACAATTCCTATGTCTGGATGTAGTCCAGATGGAATTATTTACGGTGACCGTAATGGATTATTAGAGATTAAGTGCCCTCAACCGAAGGCACATACAGATATATTGTTGACGAAAAAAATTCCTCAACAGTATATTCACCAAATCATGTGGCAGTTAAGCTCGTGTGGTGAAGATAAGGAATATGTGGATTTTGTAAGTTACAATCCATTATTTCCTGATGACCTCAAGATGATAGTTATTAGAAAACCTCGTGATAATGATTATTGGATTCCAATGCTTGAGGAAAAAGTAAAAGCGTTCTTAACGGAAGTTGAGAATAAAATTAAACAAATCAAGGAGCTATAAATATGGCAGAACAATACGATAACAAAAACAGATTCGTTCTTTTTAAGAATGATAAGCAAGGCGTTGAAGCAAGACCTGATCTTACAGGTAATGCTACACTAGAAGATGGTACGGAAGTTAGGCTATCTGCTTGGATTCGTGAATCAAAAAATGGAACAAAGTTCTATAGTGGTCAGATACAAGCTAGTGAAAGACAAGCTACTGAAACTGTAATATCAGTAGATCAAATGGAGGATCAGATCCCCTTTTAGGGGGATCTTTTCTAATTACTTGTTACATACATACATTGTAACTTCAAAGCCGAAACGCATTTCTGCAGCAGTTGGTTTAGTCCACATGGTTAATTCCTTAAAAAAGTTAATCAAGGCTAAATTATACCTTGTATGTATGTATTTTCTTATTGATGAATGTATGAGTTGGAGGTCATGATTTGTATGAGATGTATAATTGCAATTGGTACTTACACCGTAATTATTTTATCTATGTGTTACTATGGGTATGTGAATATTAATACAGACAAACATAATTATGAATGTAAAAAGGGTAAACTGTTTAAAAGTGCTACACCTAACAGTTATGTTTTTATAAAGACATTAAGCGAATGTTTTGATGTTAGAGATGAACCTTTAATTAAGGAGTATAAAAATGATTGAAGAAGTAAAACAACCAAGATGGTATATTAGATTGGGTTTAGAATGTTACGATGTCATTAAATTTATGATTCATAAATTATTGCCTCTTGAAGCAGTATTTATGGCAAACCATATGAAATATGCAGCTAGATTTCTTGAAAAATTTGATGACCCCAAACTACAAGAGCAAGATTTAGATAAAGCCAATGAAACATGGCAGTCTTTTTATAAAGAAGCCAAAAAACGATTTGAGCCTAAATCACCATATGTAACAGGTGAATGGATAGATGACGAACTAAAAGATGAAGGATAAATCTGCATTTAATATAGGTATCAAGCCATTTCTATGCCACAAATGTGGTAAGGAAGCTATGTTCTTTGATTCTGATAAGAAATGGTATTGCGGTATGGTAAGTGGCATGGGAATAATGAACTCAAAAGGATATTGTAAAAATGATAAACAAAAAAAATGAAGATAAAAGAGAAATTAAAGTTCATAATTTTAGGTGGGAGGGTATGCCATATACTATAACTTTCTTGCCAACGGAGGATGGGTGGGACTTTCAACTTATGTTTGAACAAACTTATAAAATTATAACGAAGGGTAAAGTATGAAAAAATTTTTATTATTGTTAATTGCTTTTAATTGTAATGCAGAAATTATTTATACAGAAGATGATGTTGTCATCATAAGTGGTGCGGCAAATTACTCTATTAATAGTGACGGTGATGTATCCGTTACGCCAAGCAAAGATAGTTATACAATGGTTTATGATGATGATATTACGGTTATGTATTCAGACGATCATGGAACATTAGTATATGACGATTAAAGAGAATACATTTCAAGAAGATCTATCTATTGGCTTACAAATAGAAACACAAGTTTTAAATATAATTAGAAAAAAATATCCATCTGCAAGTATCATTAATAAATACAAAGGGTATGATATTTGGATACCAGAAATAAAAAAAGGTATTGAGGTTAAGTATGATGGTAAAAGTAAATATACCGGTAATATTGTTATTGAAATTGAAATGTATGATAAACCATCTGCGTTACTTACGAGCGAAGCAGACATTTGGATCTTTTATGACGGCAATGAGTTTATATGTATAGAAAAAAAATATATTTACTATGCAGTATTTATGGCTAAATTAACTTATGTGGAGTTTGTTGGTAAGGGGGATAATGTATCTAAAAAAGCTTTCTTAATAAAAAAAGAAGATTTATTTAAATATGGTAAACAAATTGATTTGATTTAAGGACTAATATTAAACAAAACATATATACACAAACAAGTGTAAATAGAATCAACGAGACTCCATATACAATATCTCTAATCATCTAAATCCGGTCTGTTGCAATAGATAGAGTCTACGATTAGCTCAACATCTGATCCGTCATCAAAGTAAATAACTAGCGTATCCTCACCAAAGACAACATCTACAGCATCAATCATCTTGCCTGTCATATGCTCGGCAATTTCTTGAATGTCCATAACTTTCCCCTTTAAATGCTGATATTTGAGCCTGAATTTTTGACCTGTGATGCCTTGTTGCTCCTTGACCATTTGCCGCAACTTTGACATTGGTAACGCTGAAAAACGGATTTTATATTGCAACAAGTTCCCCTTTTATGTAAATCTTTACTGCCACATGATGGGCATACTTGATTACTTGTGTAGTGATTATGGTTAGGATGAGTTTTAATCCAACCTAACATTTTGTTGTATACCTTCTCTAATATAACAACATCGTTCTTGTTATATTTTTTCATGGTTTTCCATGCAGATAAATCTTTAGCCATGCATTTTAACCATAGCTCATGACCTTCATGATGAACCTTTTTACCTACTCCGAGTGCTTGTGCAACATAATCTAGCTTGTTACTGGGAAACTTAAATCTTGATCTAGAAGTTTTTAATAAATCTATTTCTTTATAAGGTGATGGTGGATTCATGCCATGCAGAATAAACTCTTTGTTAAGAGTTGGTATATCAAATTTACTGCCGTTATAATGAATGACTGCATCACACTCATTTAGAAGCCTGTGGATTCGTTTGATCATGTTCTTATGAGTGTTTTCCATAATAGAATCAAACAAAATTTCTTTTTTGCCTAGCCATTTGGCTGCCCAACACATAACATAACTAGATTCCATGAGTTGGTTTAGACTTACATTTTGATTCCACAAGCCCCATACATGAGCTGTGTTTGGCGATGTTTCTATGTCTAATAGAAGTATCTTCATAGTTTAGTATACCCTAACTATAAAGTAATGTTCCATTTTTATCTATTATTAACGCCTGTTTTCTAGGAGTTCTACCACTCTCTGCGAAAGATATATGAACCCATTGATTATACTCATTAATAACTTGGTCGTAAGGAATATCGCTATCAACAATGGCAGCGACAGCACTATCAATATTATGGTTGCCACTAGGTCTGAAGTCTGCAGCCAACCCTTTGACATGAGCAGATGTGGGTTTAGACTTGAGTATATTGTTAAGCTCA
>Ga0222714_10004168_pt1 | contig 14332 bp, 13 predicted proteins | sample C33_3DmetaG_FD_165048 | JGI IMG/M metagenome (GOLD analysis project Ga0222714, IMG submission 165048) | Estuarine water microbial communities from San Francisco Bay, California, United States - C33_3D | ecosystem: Environmental > Aquatic > Marine > Unclassified | place: USA: California... | reverse complement strand
GACTATATCGACGAAGAGCTTCTGACCAAGTTCGAAGAAGAAACCGGCATCGACCTGATCTATGACGTTTTCGATTCGAACGAAGTCCTGGAGACCAAGATGTTGGCCGGCGGCTCGGGCTACGACATTGTCGTTCCCTCGGGCACCTTCCTGCAGCGCCAGATTTCTGCCGGCGCGTTCCAGAAGCTCGATTATTCCAAGCTGTCGAACGCGGGCAACCTCTGGGATGTCATCAACGATCGCACCGCCCAGTACGACCCCGGCAACGAGTACTCCATCAACTACATGTGGGGCACGACCGGTATCGGTGTGAACGTCGGCAAGGTTCAGGAAGTCCTGGGCGCCGACGCTCCGATCGACAGCCTCGCGCTGATCTTCGATCCGGCCAACATCGAAAAGCTGGCCGCTTGTGGCGTTCAGCTGCTTGATGCGCCGACCGAGATCATCCCGGCCGCGCTCAAATACATCGGCGAGGATCCGGCCAGCGTCGATCCCGACGTCATCGCCAAGGCCGAGCCCGTGCTGATGGCCATTCGTCCCTATGTTCAGAAGTTCCACTCGTCCGAATACATCAACGCCCTCGCCAACGGCGAGATCTGCGTCGCTTTCGGTTGGTCGGGCGACATCCTGCAATCGCGTGACCGCGCCTGGGAAGCCGACAACGGCAACGAGATCGCCTATAACGCGCCGGTGGAAGGCGCTTTGATGTGGTTCGACATGATGGCCATCCCGGTCGACGCTCCGAACCCCGATGGCGCCCACAAGTTCCTGGACTTCATCATGGACGCCCAGAACATGGCTGCGGCCTCGAACTACGTCTACTACGCCAATGGCAACAAGGCCTCGCAAGAGTTCCTTGTGGAAGACGTGATCGGCGACACCGCGATCTATCCCGACGAAGCCACTCTGGAGAACCTCTACACCACGATGCCCTATGACGCCGCTGTCCAGCGTGTCGTGACGCGCTTGTGGACCCGCGTTAAGTCGGGCACCTAAGGCTCTTTGAAAACATCGCCCCGCGCCGGAACACTGGCGCGGGGTTTTTCTGTGATACGAGGATATTATGGCGCAGCCATCGAAGACCCCTGTCGTGTTCGCCCCTTGGGAAGACCAGACCCAGAAGCCGGTCATTCAGTTCAAGAATGTCACCAAACGCTTTGGCAATTTCACGGCGATCGACAATCTCAGCCTCGACATCTTCGAGCGTGAGTTCTTTGCCCTTCTCGGCCCGTCGGGCTGTGGCAAGACAACGATCATGCGGATGCTCGCCGGCTTCGAGTCTGCGTCCGAGGGGACCATTCTTCTGGGCGGCAAAGACATCAGCGCCGTCCCGCCGAACAAGCGGCCTGTGAACATGATGTTCCAGTCATATGCTCTCTTTCCGCATCTATCCGTCTGGGACAACATCGCCTTCGGCTTGCGTCGCTCTTCGATGCCCAAGGACGAGATTGGCGCCCGCGTTGACGAGATGTTGCGCCTGACGCGCATGGAGAAATTCGCCAAGCGCAAACCCCACCAGATTTCCGGCGGCCAGCGCCAGCGCGTCGCCCTTGCCCGCAGCCTTGCCAAGGCCCCGAAGCTGCTCCTTCTCGACGAACCGCTCGGCGCGCTCGACAAGAAGTTGCGCCACGACACCCAGTTCGAGCTGATGGACATTCAGGAAAAGACCGGCACCACCTTCGTGATCGTGACCCACGATCAGGAAGAGGCGATGACCGTTGCCAGCCGCGTCGCGGTCATGGACCACGGCAAGCTGATCCAAGTCGCAACACCTGCCGCGATCTACGAGACCCCCAATTGCGTCTATGTCGCCGACTTCATCGGCGAGGTGAACCTGGTCGAGGGCAATTCCAGGAAAGTTGGCGCCGACAAATACGAAGTCAGCTGGGCCGAGGGCCAAACCGCCCTGCGCGGCACCTGCCCCCGTGAGATCGCCGAAGGCACCCGCGTCACCTATGCGGTCCGCCCGGAAAAGGTCGCGATCTCGGCAGAAAAACCAAAAGATGCGGCCAATGCCATTCAAGGCTCGGTCCATGACATCGCCTACCTCGGCAATATCTCGACCTATCACGTCATGCTGCCCACCGGTCAGGTGATCAAGGCGCAAGAATCCAATACCCGCCGCCTCGCCAACCGGCACTTCACCTGGGACGATCAGGTATGGCTTTCGTTCACCGACACCGCCGGTGTCATACTGACCGAATAGGGGCGCGTCATGAACTACCGCCGCCTAATGCTGATCGGTGTTCCATATCTCTGGCTCCTGGGGTTGTTCCTGGTGCCGTTCATCATCGTTCTGAAAATCTCGCTGTCGGATATCGCGCTGTCGATCCCGCCCTATGCGCCGACCCTCGACCTCTCCGAGGGCTGGGCTGGCCTCAAGGATTTCTTCAGCAAGCTCGACTTCGACAACTTCCTCTTCCTCAAGACCGACCCGCTTTATTGGAAAGCCTATGTCTCGAGCCTTCAGATCGCGATCTTTTCGACCGCGATCACACTTCTTGTGGGTTATCCCATTGCCTACGGCATGGCCCGCGCGCCGGAGGAATGGCGGGCGACGCTGATGATGTTGGTCATCCTGCCGTTTTGGACCTCGTTCCTGATCCGCGTCTATTCGTGGATGGGCATTCTCGGCAAGGAGGGCTTTCTCAACGCGACCCTGATGTGGCTGGGCATTGTCGACGAACCTCTGACGATCCTGAATACCAATACCGCTGTCTATATCGGCATCGTCTACACCTATCTGCCCTTCATGATCCTGCCGATCTATGCCGCGCTGGATAAGCTGGACATCTCGCTTCTTGAGGCCGCCGAAGACCTCGGCTGCACCCGCACCTCGGCGTTCTGGCTGGTGACCCTGCCGCTTTCGCGACCGGGCATCGTGGCGGGTAGCTTTCTTGTCTTCATCCCGGTGATCGGCGAGTTCGTGATCCCCTCGCTGCTAGGCGGATCGAATACGCTGATGATCGGCAAGATCCTGTTCGAAGAATTCAGTTCCAACCGTGACTGGCCGGTTGCCAGTGCCGTGGCGGTGCTTTTGTTGCTGATCGTCGTTGTGCCGATCGTGCTCTTCCAGCGCAGCCAGGAACGTCAGGCGGAGGCCCAGAAATGAGACGCTTTAGCTGGTTCAACGCCACATCCCTGACGCTGGGTTTTGCCTTCCTTTACCTACCGATGCTGATCCTCGTGATCTATTCGTTCAACGGCGGCCGCAACGTTGCCATCTGGGCCGGCTTCTCGACCAAATGGTATGGCGAGCTGTTCCGCGATCAGGCTTTCCTCGATGCGGCATGGGTTACATTGCGGGTGGGCCTGATGTCCTCGACGCTGGCGACGATCCTTGGAACGATGGCGGCCTATGTCATCGTCCGCGGCGGGCGCTTCAAGGGCCGCACCGTGATGTCGGGTATGCTTTATGCGCCGATCGTGATGCCCGAGGTGATCACCGGCCTCTCGCTCCTGTTGCTTTTCATCGCCATCGGCCTTGACCGTGGCCTTGTGACAATCGTTCTTGCGCATACGACCTTTACGATGTGCTTTGTCTCGGTGGTCGTCTCCTCGCGCCTTGTGACCTTCGACCAATCGCTCGAAGAGGCGGCGCTCGACCTTGGCTGCACGCCGTGGGACGCGTTCAAATCCGTGACCCTGCCAATCATCGCCCCGGCGGTAGTCTCGGGCTGGCTCCTTGCCTTTACCCTGTCGCTCGACGATCTGGTGCTGGCGAGCTTTGTCTCGGGCCCGTCCTCGACCACACTTCCGATCAAGATCTTCTCGGCGGTGCGCCTTGGCGTCAGCCCGAAAATCAACGCGCTCTCGACGATGATGATCGCGATCGTCGCCTTCGGCGTCATCACCGCCTCGCTGATCAACAAGCGCAGCGTGACCAAACGGCTCAAGGACGAACAAGAGGCCGCCGCATCATGACCAACTTCAAATCCGAGTACGACGCGTTCTGCGCGGCTTTCGGCGTGCCTGACCGGATCGAAGCGATGCTCTTCGATGCCAACGCGATACCACGCGGAAAATGGGTTCCGGGCAAGGATGTCGGCAAGTTGATCAAGGGCGGCCTGCGGATGCCCGAGGCGGCCTATGCCCCCAACATCTTTGGCGAAGAGGTCGATGCCACGGGCCTCGGCAGCGTCAAGGGCGATCCCGACGGGCATCTTGTTCCGATCCCCGGCACACTCAAGCCTGTGCCTTGGCTCGAAGGCAATGTCGCGCAGGTGATGATCGAGATGACCGATCCAGCCGGCGCAACAAGCGCACTCTCGCCGCGCGGCATCCTGGCCGACATGGTGGCGCGGTTTGCCAAGCTGGGGCTTCGGCCCGTGGTGGCGACCGAGCTTGAATTCTATATCTGCCGCGCCCGCGAAGATTCCGAAGAAGCGCCCGAGCCGCCCGTGGGCCTCGGCCGCGCCCGCAACTACGAGATGGGCGCGCTTGTGAGGTCCGAAGAAATCCTGGCCGAGATCATGTCGGCCTCTCAGGCCCAGGGCTTGCCAACGGATGCGCTTACGGCCGAATACGGCCCCGGCCAGTTCGAGGTGAATTTCAATCACACCGACGATGTTCTTTTCGCGGCCAATACCGCCGTTCTGTTTCGCAAACTTGTCAGCGGCGTGGTGCACCAGCACGACCTCGAGGCCACATTCATGGCCAAACCCTATGCCGATCACCCCGGCAACGGGATGCATGTTCATGTCTCGCTGATCGACGAGGCAGGGAACAACGTTCTTTCGGCCGACAAAGGCGTGAGCGAGAACCTTGGCCTCGCTGTCGCCGGTGTCTTGGCGACGATGCGCGAATTGCACCTCGTCTTCGCACCGCACCTCAATTCTTTCCGCCGCTTTCAGCCGGGCAGCTTTGCCCCGACCTCACCCGACTGGGGCGTGGATCACCGCGGCGTCGCGATCCGTCTACCCGATACTCGCGGCCCCGCCGCGCGGCTGGAACATCGGATCTCGGGCGCAGATGTGAACCCCTATCTGGTTCTGACGGCGATCCTCGGTGGGATCCTCTACGGCCTTGAAAAGAAGCCGGATCTACCCCTCCAGCTTGGCCCGAAGGATATCTCGGCCAAGGCGCCGCTGACCCACGACTGGATCGCGGCGATCAACGGGTTTGCCGCGTCAGAGGCGGCCAAGGATATCTTCGGCCCAACCTTCCACCATGTCTTCACCGAGATCAAACGCGACGAGGCCGCGATCCTCACCCGTATCATTCCGCCCGCCGAATACCGGGCCTATCTGAGCCGACTGTAAGCGCAATGACCCAGACCGCCGGTGTTTCCAACGACCGCATCGCCGCCCTCGCCGCCCGCGAGGCTGAGGCCTATTCCGCCGCCCGCCCGCGCACGCGCGCCGCCCTTCAGGCAGGTGCCGCCAATTACCTCGACGGCGTGCCGCTGCATTGGATGAAGGACTGGCCCCAGCCCTTCCCGATGCTCGTCGCCAAGGCCTCAGGCGCGACCCTTGTCGATATCGACGACAACGAGCTTGATGATTTCTGCCTCGGTGATACGGGCTCGATGTTTGGCCATTCGCCCAAGCCGGTCGCCCGCGCGATCAAGCAGCAGGCGGGCAACGGCCTCACCTATATGCTGCCCACCGAAGATGCGCTGGCCGCTGGCGCGCTTCTGAGCCAGACCTTCGGTGACATGCGCTGGCAGATCGCCACCACCGCGACCGACGCCAACCGCTTTGCCCTGCGCGTCGCCCGTGCGGTCACGGGGCGGCCCAAGGTTCTGGTGTTCAACGGCTGCTATCACGGCACGATCGACGAGGCGATGGTCACGCTCGACGATGCCGGCACCACCATCACCCGCCCCGGCCTTCTCGGCCAGGCGACCGACCTGACCCTCACCGGCGTCTGTTGCGAATTCAACGATCTGGAAGGCGTCGAGGCCGCGCTCGCCAAGGGCGATGTTGCCGCGATCCTGACCGAGCCGGTGATGACCAATTCCTGCATGGTCCTGCCCGAGCCCGGTTTCTACGAGGGTCTGCGTGCGCTTGCAACCAGATACGGCACGCTCCTGATGATCGACGAGACCCATACGATCTCGTCGGGCCACGGCGGCTATACCCGCGTGCATGGGCTTGAACCCGATATCTTCGTTGTCGGCAAATGCGTGGCAGGCGGCATGCCGACGAGCGTCTGGGGCCTCAGCCCCGAAGTGGCCCAGCGGTATCTCGAGGTAAACGCCGGCCGCGCCTCTGGCCATTCCGGCATGGGCACCACGCTTTCCGCCAACCCGATGCAGTTCGCCTGCCTCAAGGCGACGCTCGGCGAGGTGATGACCGAAAAGAACTATGCCAAGATGGAAAAGGGCGCCGCCCGCCTCCATCGCGGCCTCGCCAAGGCGATCAAAGCCCACAAGGCCCCGTGGCACGTTGTCCGCGTTGGCGCTCGGGTTGAATTTATCTGCTATCCAACCCCGCTTCGGAATGGCAAAGAGGCCGCGGAAGCGCATAAATCCAATCTCGAGGCCGCAATCCACGCCGCGCTTCTCAATCGCGGCTGCCTGATCGCGCCGTTCCACAACATGATGCTCGTATCGCCCTCGACCAAGCCAGCCCAGATCGACCGGTTGGTAGCCGCTTTTGGCGAGGTCCTCGACGATCTCTTTGCCTGAAAGCCCCTCTCATGACGATCTGCCCATCTGGAGCCACGCCCGCCGAAGCCCAAGCCTTTCTCTCCGCTCACCCCGAGATTGAGGCGATCGATATCGTCTTGCATGATGGCAACGGCATTGGCCGCGGCAAGATCATCCGGCGGCACGAACTCATGTCGCTCTATACCGGCGGGCGGCATATGCCGATCTCGATCCTCGGCCTCGATATCTGCGGCGAGGATGTGCACGAGACGGGCCTGATCTGGGATCAGGGCGATGGCGACCTGCGCGCCTGGCCGATCCCCGGGACCTTGAAGCCGCTGCATAACACCACCCCGCCCCGCGCGGAGGTCTTCATGTCGCTCTATGAGCTCGACGGCCGCCCGATGACCTCCGACCCGCGCCATGCGCTCCAACGCCAGGTCGATGCGCTGGCCGAGCGCGGCCTTTGTCCGGCAGGTGCCTTCGAGCTGGAATTCTTCCTGCTTGCCAACGACCGTGATACAAACGGCAAGGTCCGCCCCGCCGCCGACGTGCTCGACGGGCGCCAGAGCACCAAGACCGAGGTCTATTCCGTCGATCACCTGCACGGAATGCTGCCGCTCTTCTCCGACATCTACGCCGGGGCCGAGAAGGCCGGCATCAAGGCCGAAACGATGATCTCGGAATATGCGCCGGGCCAATACGAACTGACCCTGCACTACCGCGAAGACGTGATGCAGGCCGCCGACGATCTGATGCGGCTCAAACGCATCGTCCGCGCCCAGGCCCGCGCCCATGGCGTCACTGCCTGCTTCATGGCCAAGCCGGTCGAGGAATATGCCGGCTCGGGGATGCATTTCCACGTCTCGATGCTGGATGCAGACGGCCGCAACGTCTTCGTCGAGGAAACCGAAGGCGCGTGGAACGACACGCTCCTCCACGCCCTCGGCGGCCTGCGCGTCACAATGGGCGAAGCGATGCTCGTCTTCGCCCCCCACGCCAACAGCTGGCGCCGCTTCTCCTCGCAATCCTACGCGCCGGTTTCGCCCTCGTGGGGTGTAAATAACCGCTCGGTTGCCCTGCGCGTGCCCGCCGGAGCCAAAGCGGCCCGCCGCATCGAACACCGCCCCTCGGGCGTCGATGCCAACCCCTATCTCGTCGCGGCCACTGTTCTGGCCGGCATCCGCCACGGCCTCGACAACCGGATCGACCCCGGCCCCGAAACCACCGGCAACGGTTATGAAGGCGACGATACGCTTTCGGTTCCGCGTGACTGGAACGAAGCCATCAGGGCCGCCACGAATTCCGCCTTCCTCAAGGAGGCGCTCGGCGCAGAGATGCACCGAACCTTCACCGCCGTCAAAGCCGCCGAATATGCCCGCGTGGCGCGGACGATCTCCAACGTTGATTTCGACCTGTATCTCTATACGGTCTAGGCTTCTTTTGGCCCGAAATACTCCGGGGGAGACCCCGCCGTCAGGCGGGGGCGGGGGCAGAGCCCCCTACTTCTCTACCGCGCTGAATCTAAAAAGCTGTTGCCCTTCAATGCGGTAACCCTCGATTAACGCCTTTGCGCGCGGGCCGGTGAGCCAATCCTCAAGCTGAACTGCGGCCTTTGAATTCACATGCGGATGGCGTGAGGGATTGACCGGGATATAGGCATATAGATTGAAAAGCGCCGGGTCCCCTTCAAAGACGATCCCAAGTCCGGCCTTGTTGCCGAAATTGAGCCAACTGGCGCGGTCCGCAAGGATATAGGCATCCATTCCGGCGGCGGTGTTGAGGGCTGCACCCATCCCCTGCCCCACGGCCCGATACCAATCGCCCGCTGGCTCGATGCCGGTGGCCGTCCATATCCCGAGCTCCATCTTGTGCGTGCCGCTGTCGTCGCCGCGGCTGACAAATGGCGCCGTCGCTTCGGCAATCCGGGCAAAGGCCTCGGTCGCGGCGGTGGCCATATGGGCTCCGGCCGGGTCGCCCGAGGGGCCAATGATCACGAAATCATTGTACATGATCTCGCGGCGATGGGTGCCGAAGCCGGCGGCGACAAAGGCGTCTTCGGCGGCGCGGGAATGCACGAGAACTGCATCCACATCCCCCGCCTCCCCAAGCTTGAGCGCCTGCCCGGTTCCGACGATCAGAAGCTGGACATTAAGCCCGAGGTCGTCGGCGATTGCCGGCAAGAGAATCTCGGCGAGGCCGGAATTGGCGAATGATGTCGTCACCGCCATTTTCATCTCGTCCGCCGCCAGCGCCATCGGCCAAAGCAGCAGGATACAGACTGTGACAAACTTGTTCACGGGAACAGGTCTCCCTGAAGATGCGCCCGAGCCTCTGGTGTTTTGGGGGTATCAAAGAAGTCAGAGGCCTTGCCGCCGTCGATCAACCGGCCGTCGAACAGGAATACGGCCTCGTCTGCCATTCGCCGCGCCTGCCCGACATTGTGGGTCGACATGACGATGCGAGTCCCTTGCTCTCGCACAGTGGCAAGGATCGCCTCGATTTCGCGCGTGGCGCGACCGTCAAGGTTGGCGCAAGGCTCATCCAGGAAAAGGATCTGCGGTCGCCGGACAAGCGCGCGCGCGATGGCGAGCTTCTGCTTCTCGCCACCCGAAAGGTCCGTCGCTTGCAGAGCCAGCCTGCCGCCAAGACCAACCGCCTCAGCCGCATCCGCGGCACGGGCGCGGGCCTCGCCACGGCGCAAACCATCAAGCAGCAAGGGATAGGCGATCGAGTCGACGACGCTCCGGCGCATCAGGATCGGCGCCTGAAAAACGAAGGCCTGCTGGCTGCGTGTCTCCGGCTCGGGCACGGCCCAGCGCACCGCGCCTTCCCGCAACCGCTCGAGACCGTGCAACGCCCGCAAGAGGGTCGTCTTGCCGCTGCCGTTGGGGCCAAGGACGATCGTCACGCCCTCGCCCGCGATCTCGAGCGACAGGGGGCCGAGCAATGTCTTGCCGCCGCGGGCCACGCGGATGCTTTCGGCGCGAAGGGGAAGGATCGGCCCTACCACAGGCTGTTCCTTTCCGTTTTCGACAGAAGGTGCAGCGCAAGGTTCACCGCAATGGCCAGCGCGATCAGGATGAACCCGAGCGCCAGCGCAAGCGCGAAATTGCCCTTGCCGGTCTCGAGCGCGATGGCCGTGGTCAGAACGCGCGTGGCATTGTCGATATTGCCGCCGACGATCATGATCGCGCCCACCTCGCCGATGGCCCGGCCGAAACCGGCGAGCGAGGCGGTCAGCAGCGCCCGCCGCCCGTCCCACAAAAGCGCCTTGATGCGCTGCCAGCGGGTGGTGTTGAGGGAAATCAACAGGTCGTGATAGGCCGCCCAAAGCTCGCGGATCGCCTGATGCGAGATCGAGGCGATGATCGGCGTGATGATGATCACCTGCGCGATGATCATGGCTTTCGTCGTGAACAGAAGGCCCAGAACCCCAAGCGGCCCCGAGCGCGACAACATCACATAGACCAGAAGGCCAACAACAACCGGCGGCAGGCCCATGAGGGCGTTGAGCAGGGCAATCACCGCCCGCCTCGCGCGGAACCGGTTGATCGCCAGCCAAGCCCCGAGCGGCAATCCGATCGCCGAGGCAATCAGCGTCGCGCTAACCGTGACCTCAAGCGAGCGCAGCGATATCTCGATCAGCGTAGGGTCAAGCGTCAGGATCAGACGCACTGCCTCTATCATGCCTGTCAGGATATCGTTCATCGCGAGTCAGCCGGCCCTACCATCCGGTTTCAGCTATCATTCGCCTGCAGGCGGCAGGCGCCTGATCCGGCCTCTTTGCGCGGCGTTTACGACACCGCCACGCCAGCGGCATCGAGGCACCAATGGGCAATGTCATCCGTGCCCCCGACGACGGCCTCGCCCACGCCTTCGCTGAAGGCCTCAAACGCTGCAAGGCTTGTCGCCGGAACGATGACAAACACCGGAATATCCTCGGCCATCGCCGCACCGATCGCCGGACGGAAACCGCGACCCTCGATTTCCTGCTTGCCGAATTTGTTGACAACGAGAATCTGGGGCCTGTCATTTCCGCCCCTATGGATCGCCCCGATCACCTGCCCGACCGCCTGCTCCAGCGCGCCGGGATCGAGCCGACAGCCCCTTGCATGAGGTCCAAGATCCTGGCTGATCCGCACGACATCGTTGCCGGTCAGGATCTCAAGGTCCATGTGGCAACGCCCGTTCGAAGCGGCGCCGTGGTTGTGCTGGATTGCTCCGGCCACGCGCAAGCCCTGCGCCAAAAGCACTTGAGCGACCTGCGCCAAGAGCACATCCGCCGTCATGCTTTCACTTGGAACGATGTAGCCGAGCCGCATAGCCCTTCCCCTTGCAAGTGCAGTTTCCCGCTTACAGTATGCCCGCAGACGAGGAAAGTGCCCCATGCCGCCAGTCCTGCCCATCCTGCCCGATCCCAGGGCCGCCGGCCTGACCCGCAAGGTCATCGGCACCGACCATACAGGGGCGGCCGCCGAGATTTCGGTGGTCGAAGAACGCCCTTTGACGATCTTTCTCAACTCTCAGGAAATCGTCACCGCCATGACCATCGGCGATTATCCCGACTATCTGGCTGTGGGCTTTCTGCGAAATCAGCGGATGCTGCGCGACGATGACGTAATCACCGCCATCGACTATGAGCCCGAAATCGAGACCGTCGTCGTCCGCACCGAGCGGCGCACTTCGTATGAGGAGAAAGTCCGCAAGAAGACCCGCACCTCGGGCTGTGCGGTCGGCACGGTTTTTGGCGATATGATGGAGGGGATCGAGGGGCTGACCCTGCCCAAAGCCGAGGTCAGGACAAGCTGGCTCTACACCCTTGCCAAGACGATCAACACCCTGCCCTCGCTCTATCTCGAAGCTGGCGCGATACATGGGACCGTGCTCTGCCAAGAAGACAAGCCATTGGTTTACATGGAGGATGTCGGCCGCCACAACGCCGTGGACAAGATCGCGGGGTTCATGTTCCGGCAGGAGGTAGGCGGCGCTGACAAGATCCTCTACACCACCGGCCGCCTCACCTCGGAGATGGTCATCAAGGCCGCGCAGATGGGTATTCCGGTCCTCGTTTCGCGCTCGGGTTTTACCGCTTGGGGGGTCGAAATCGCGCGGCAGGTGGGCCTGACGCTCATCGGCCGGATGCGCGGGCAGCGGTTTGTCTGCCTTGCGGGCGAAGAGCGTCTGATCCGCGACGCGGCGCTCTCGGGCGAGGACGAAGACCGCAAGCACCGGCGCAAGGGGGCCGAGGATGACTAGACCCCCCGCCATCATCCTCGCCGGTGGCCGCGCGACGCGGATGGGCGGCGGCGACAAGGGCTTGCGCGAGGTTGGCGGCATCCGGCTGATTGACCGCGTGATCGCCCGCATCGCCCCCCAATGCGGGCCATTGGCCCTCAACGCCAATGGCGATCCGGCGCGGTTCGCCGATCTGGGCCTGCCGGTCCTGCCCGATAGCCTGCCCGACCACCCCGGCCCACTTGCGGGGGTTCTGGCGGGGATGGATTGGGCGGCGATCCTTGGCGCCGAAGCGGTGATATCGGTCGCCGCCGATACACCCTTTTTCCCGGCTGACCTTGCCGCACGGCTTGCGGCCGCTGCCGGCCCCTCGGGCCTCGCGCTTGCCGCCTCGCCCGACGAGACGGGCAAGATCTGGCATCATCCGACCTTTGGCCTGTGGCCCGTCGCGCTGCGCGACGATTTGCGCGAGGCCCTAAAAGGCGGGTTGCGCAAGGTCGTCCTCTGGACCGACCGGCACGGGGCGGGCACGGCAAGCTTTCCTGCTTCGCCCTTTGATCCCTTCTTCAATATCAACACGCCCGACGATATCGCCGAGGCCGAGAAACTGGCGGAGCTGGCATGAAGGTCTATGGCGTCACCGGATGGAAGAATGCCGGCAAGACCACACTGGTCGAACGGCTCGTGACCGAGATTTCGGGGCGCGGCCTGACTGTTTCAACCATCAAGCACGCGCACCATTCCGCCGATATCGACGAACCGGGCCGCGACAGTTTCCGCCACCGCGAAGCCGGCGCGCGCGAGGTGATCCTCGCCACGAATGATCGCTGGGCGCTCATGCACGAATTGCGCGGCGAACCGGAGCCCAAGGTCGAAGACCTGATCGCGCGGCTCGCGCCGGTTGATCTTGTGCTGATCGAGGGATTCAAGCGCGCGCCGCATCCCAAGATCGAAGCGCACCGCGAAGAGATGGGCCATCCATTGATGGCGAATGACAACCCGACCATCCGCGCCGTGGCCTCCGACATCTCCCACATCCCTGTGGCCGTTCCGGTTTTCGATCTCGACGATATTCGCGGCATCGCCGATTTTATCCTCTCGGACGCGGGCCTTTGATGTTTGATCGCATCGCCATCCTCGATTGGTCGGCCTCGGGCGTGCCCAAGACGGGCAAGGATTCGATCTGGATCGGTGTCACGAACGCAAGCGGCACCACAAGCCAGAACATCGCCACGCGGGCCGGGGCCGAAGCGGCGATCCTCACGTTGGCGCAAGAGGCGGTGCGCTCGGGCGAGCGGCTCTTGATCGGGGCCGACCTGAATTTCGGGGCGCCCGCCGGTCTGGCCAAGCACCTGACCGGCAAGGCCGAGGCCAAGGCCCTCTGGGGCTGGCTCGCCGAGCGGATCACCGACGATACCCGCAACCGCAGCAATTACCGTGAGGTTGCCGCCGAAATGAACGCCCGTCTTCCCGGTGGCGGGCCGTTCTGGGGCAATGGCAGCAAGGCCGAGGTCCAGGGCCTGCCGCGCACCAAGCCCTCTTTGCCAAACTGGCTCTATGAACATCGCCGTTGCGACCAGCAGAGCAAGGCCGAGGGGCTTCAGCCCAAGACCCTGTGGCAACTCGCGGGCGCGGGCGCTGTCGGCGCGCAGAGCCTTCTGGGAATGCCTATGCTGCACCGGCTGAGCGCCGCGCTTGGGGCTGATTGCGCCGTCTGGCCGTTCGAGCCGATTGAAGGCAAAGCCGTTGTGATCGCCGAGATTTATGCCGCCTTCATCGGCCCTGATGTGAAGGCCGCCGAGGCGCGCGGCAAGCTGCGCGATTCGGCGGAGGTCGAGCTTCTGTCTGCATCCCTTTGGTCCCTTGGGCGATCCGGTCGTCTTGGCCCCTTGTTCGAGGTCGAGGCCGACCCCACCCTTCTGCGCGAGGAAGGCTGGACTTTGGGCACAGGCCACGGCCCCGCCCTGCGCGCCGCAATTCCCGCCAGCCAACTGCCGCCGCGCCTGCGCGACGATTGCTTCGCCATGCCGCAAGGTGTTGCTTGGGTGCCGGTGGATGATGCGCTGGATCGGCTGCGCGCTGCGCTTGCGCCTGTCACGGGCTTTGAGACGATGCAGACGGCCAAAGCCTCGGGCCGTGTCCTCGCCGCCGATTGCGTCGCCCGCCGTTCAAACCCGCCCCGCCCGAATTCGGCGGTCGATGGCTATGGATTTGCCCACGCCGCGACCCAATCCGGCGTCAACCGCTTGCCCCTCGTCGTAGGCCGCGCTGCGGCGGGTCAGCCCTTTGAGGGTGCGGTGCCCGCGGGCTATGCCGTTCGCATCCTGACCGGCGCGATCCTGCCTGAGGGTGTCGATACTGTCGTTCTGGAGGAAGACTGCGCCGCCGACAGCGCCAGTGTGACCTTCGACGGGCCGGTCAAGCTCCGCGCCAATACCCGCAAGGCGGGCGAGGATGTGGCGGAAGGCGCGGTCGCGCTAGCCGCGGGCCATCGCCTGCAAC
>Ga0222714_10004166_pt1 | contig 14334 bp, 11 predicted proteins | sample C33_3DmetaG_FD_165048 | JGI IMG/M metagenome (GOLD analysis project Ga0222714, IMG submission 165048) | Estuarine water microbial communities from San Francisco Bay, California, United States - C33_3D | ecosystem: Environmental > Aquatic > Marine > Unclassified | place: USA: California... | reverse complement strand
CTCGGGCACGTGCCCTGTGCTTGCACCGGGCGCGATTTCATATGTCGCGCTGGCCGCATGCTTTGGCATGAACTCGGCTGGCGACTTGTTGGCCTCCCGCAACGCCATAGTAATGCCTTCGATCGGCTCACCCGCAAACCGCGCGCCAGAACCGTAACCACGAGAGTACAAATCTTGGCCCTTGCCGTATATCCACGGAACTTCTTGGATCTGTTCCCCCCGCCAGTCGGTGCGGCCGCCCAATCCCGAGGCGTTAAGACGGTCGACCATGAGGGCCGTTTCGGCGTCCATAAACGGGTGCATGGTGCCGCTTACCGCATCTTTCCACGGGTTACCCTGCGCATCGGTGTACCCGAAGGTTTGCGCCGCGCGGAAGTCATTTACGCCGAAGAGGCTCTTGCCCGGATTGCGTGGGTCTTGCTTCTTTGCGTACTCGCCGATTTTATCGCCAAGATCCGCAGGCACGTTGTTTGCTACCGCGTCATCAAGCGTTTGCATTGGCGCTGTGCGGAAGGCCATTGTCGGCTCGCCTAGCGCACGCGAATTGCGGTGCTTGAGCGCAAACCCAAGTTCGCTCTCTGGCGAAACACCGGCGCTGTACACGCCATGCTCTTCCAGAACGCGCGGCAGCATGTACGGCTCATTGGAGGCAGCCTGACCCATACGGGCACGGTCGTACCACGTTCCGAGGCTTTGAGGATCTGCAAGGTTAATCGCGTTAACTGCGTTCCCAAATTGGTCGTCAAGGTTAGCCCGCATGGCGTCCAATTCGAGGGGGCCTGTTACCGTGCGCGGCGCGCCAACGTAGCCAGCTTCAGTCTGTTTGAGTTGTTCACCTTTGCGGACTGCCTCCAACACCGCGTCGGGGCCTTGCTCCGCTTCCAAATCGCGATACTTGGTTGGCTCAACTTTAAAACGATCTTCGGGGTCTAGCACTTTGCGGCTTTTTTTAACATCAGCGGTCTCTTCGACAGCGCCTTTGCGCGCAGCTTCCGCGTCTTGCTTCGATCCAAATTTATCGTACACGGCCTGCTCTTGCGGCGTGTACGGGCGGGCTTGCAAAGGTTTGGGCAGCGACGGCTTCTTTTCGCCAGCAGCGTATGCTTTGAGCATCCGGCTATGTTCGGCGTCAATTTGCGCTTTGGTAGCGCTTGGCCCCATCGTTTTTTCAATTTTGGTTCGGAGGCCAGCAGGAGGCTTCACGGCTACTGTGGCTGGAGTTTCGGCCTTTGCGGCCAAAGTTTTAGTCGCGGTCTTCGTCGCGGTCTTTGTCGCGGTCTTTGTCGCGCCTTTAATCGCCTTACGCGTGGCGGCCCCAGCGGGCCGTCCGAGGATAGGTACAGCGGACAGCACGGCGGTTCCAGCCATCGCTTCCATCTTCTCGGCCTCGGCGTTGCGGCCCTGCGCACGCAGCTTGCGTGCAGTCTCGCGGACGTCGCCGAAGTCACGGATTGCGGCGAGGGGCGAGAATACCGCGTCTTCGATAAACGCGTTCGGATCTTCCGTTGCAGCGTCATAGGTGGCTTTCGCGATGCCCTTGACGTCGCGAGCTACGCTTGAGGGCGAGGATGACTTGATGTAGTTCACGACACGACCCGGTATCGACGCAATCCCGCTGCCGAGTTTACCTACGTTTGCGGTCGCAGCTTGGTTAGCACGACGACGCTCGACCCTCATCTGCTCGACGCGGCGCTTCTTTGCCGCTTCGGCGTTCTTTTTACGGACTGAAAGACTACCAGCCATTACCAACTCCTCTTAGCGGCGCATGCCGTAGTGTCGTGCCAGATCGGCGATGGATGCCATGCCACCGTTGCGGAACGCCTGCACATGACCGCCACGGTACATGCCGAGGGCAGGATCGCTGCGGTCCAAGAGCGGGTCTTTATCCGCCTCGGCGAGTTCGTTCGTGCCTATGAAATAACGACGTCCGTCCTCGCGTATCTCCGTTGGGCGGCCGTCCACTAAGACGGGGCCTTCCATAGGCACCGCTGCGGCCTCTGGCTCTGCTGCGGCAGGTGACGCGGCGTAACGCGCCGCAAGGTCCGCCATAGCCTGCGCGGGATAACCCTCAGTGGCCGTGACCGTAACTTGCTCCTCTGGCGGTGTTTGCGCGCCTTCGAGACCCTGAATGGCAGCCATCCCACCCTGAATAGGCAGCCGGTTGGCCTTGTACTTTTCGGCGAGGCCTAATATGGCGTCGCTGTATGGTGCCGTGCGACCCGCCATGCTTTGCATGAAGGGTGTTACTGCCCTCTCGACTGCGCCTGTGGCTTGGCCTGCTTTGAACGCGGCTTCACCCATCAGACGGGGCGACGCTAAGGGCAAGCCAAACAGCGATGCGCCTCCCGTTGGGATAGCGCCCAATATGCTACCGCCAGCGGTTATTTGCCCGAGGCCGCGAGGTGTTTTCGCGGACAACTGCTGTCCTGCCAGAGACGGGAACAATCCTTCAGCGCCCGCATCCTCAAGTGTGCGGCCAAGTTCGACACGGCGGCCGTAATTGGTGTTGGCGTTGTTACGCATGATCGACTGGAGCTTACGCAATGAAGTGTCGACCTGCGCGCCCGGCTTCAGCGAAAGGGTGTTCTCGATGTCGCGCAGGGTCTTGGTCGCGGTTTCGTAACCTTCCATGACCTTGGCGTAGCTAGGCACCTGATTATTGATTGACTTGCGCACCTCATCGTACACACCAGATGCTATAGACGCGGCGCGGCGATTGTTTTCCGTTGCAAAATCGTTGGACAAGTCGCCCAGACGCTGCTTGAGGCCGTCCATGCCTTCCGGCGTGTGAAACACTGCGGGGTCGCTGGTGTTCCAGTCGTCAACGATGCTTTTGGCCTTCTCGTAGACGGCTGCGGCCGACGGGTTTTTGACTTTATCGCCGATGTACGCACGCTCGCGCAACTTGCTCAACCGATCATAGATGGGCGTGAAGTCAACAAAGCTCTTGTCCTTACTGACGTCAAGCATACCAGTGCGATACGCTTCCGACGCATCTTTGCGTATATTGCCCACAGCCTCGCGGGCTTGGTTCAGCACGTCTTCCAAGCTGCCGCCGCCGCGCATGTTTTCGAGGAAAGTTTTGGCACCTTCGCCACCTTCGCGACCAGCCTTAGCCGCCACACGCAATGCGTCACCGCCTGCGCCGGTGGTGACACCGAGAGCTTCTGTGACGCCTTCGCGTGCCAAACGCCCAGAACCTGCTGCTGCTTGGAACGGCAGCTTTGCCACGCGGGCGGCTAGATTAACAGGATCTAGCGCGTTGCTTAATTTTGTCGCCGCCTCAATTTTGCCGACCTTGCCCAAAACACCGCTAACCGTGCTTGCATCCAACAAAACCTCGAAAGGGTTTTGCGCGATTGCCTCCTTGAAGCCTTGTTCCGTGCCGTATCGATTGGCGTAAAATTCACCAAGGGCTTGCAAAGTTTCGCCGTCGGTCACGCCGATGGCATCGCCTGCCAATTTTCCTAGTGTTTGTACCGTCTCAGGCAAACCGACGGTCAACGCCTTTCCGGTCTCTGCAAAAGTCTCAAGAGCACTGTACGGCAGATTGATTGCGCCAGAAAGCGCGGCTTCTGGCCAAGCGAGGCCTTCCTTAGCCGCCTTGTCTACGTCGCCATAGCTAAAGCCACCCCACTGAATGCCTTTCTCCATATTGCCTACGGCTTCTGCGCCCTTAGCCAACGCGTCGGCCTTAAACGCCTCATCGGGTTTTAGGCCCGCCTCTATGGCTCCTGTGACAACGAGATCGGCATACGCCTCTGGCGTGAGTTGCTTGTCAGCATACAGCGCACGGATTTTGCCTTCGGTTGTGGCGGAGAGGCGGTATCCTTTAACCTCGTTCGGTGCCAGTTCGCGGCGGATCGACATTTCTATATCGTCTACGTTGCGCGGCTTGACGCCCATCGCCACGATTTCGGACGGAGGACGACCATCGGCCATACCGGCGATAAGGGTATCAAGCATGGCGTATTTGGTTTCGATAGCGCGGTCGCTGTCACCAGCCGCAGGAATGTAAGCCATGAAGACTTCCATTTCCTTGTCGCTGTCCCCTTCCTTCGCCGACTGCGCAACGAGAGGGCGTATCAGCGGGAGGATAGCGGCGTTGGCTTTGGTGAAATTTTCGTAAGCGGGGATAGCTGGAACTACACCGCCAAAGCTAGGTTTGTCGAATTGCTCCAAATAGCCAAACAGGCGCGAGGCCGGTTGGCCTTTAATTTCGTTCTTGAACAGTTGGATGTTGTTTAACATCTGCGCGCGCACAACGGCAGCTCGTGATTTTGCTCCCTTAGCTTTTGCCTCCAACTCAATTTCAGTAACGCTCTTGGCTGGACCCTTCGCGAGTGCGGCACGAGCCGCCTGAAGGTCAACTTCAGCTTTGTCTGCCTTTGCGCGGGCTTCGCGCATCTGGTCGAGAGAGGTCGCGTTGGCGACGTCGGCCTCGGCCTGCTTCTTCTGGGCCTCTGCCCTCTTCGCCATATCCGCATACCGAGCCTCGGCACCCGAAGTTGTTGCTTCGGACGTCGCTTTCGACTGCTTTGGTGAGGCCGTTGTGTCTAAAAAGTCCGCAGGGTTGAGCGTTTGCATTTAACGTCCTTTATTGTTTAGGCCACGTTCGTAAGCTGCCTTGAGTTGCACCGCAAACGTCGGATAATACGCCACTGCGGCTTGTAAGTTTTCCGGTGTCGGGGCTGCTTCAAGAGCCTTGTAGTAGTCAGGCTTCGGTACGCGGCTATATTCAGGGCCGATAAGTTCATTGGTGAACGGGTTGCGCAACGTGTCGCCGACAGCAACACCCCTAACAGGAGGCTGTTTGCCGAGTTTCGCAAGGGCGATCTTCGTCTGCGTGTCCTGCTTGGCGAGGCCCAATTTGTTAGTGAGGCGGTTTGCCTCCAACTGCTGAAGCGCCTCCCGGCGGCTGATCTCGCCCTCGCGCTGGGCCTTCTGCTGCGACGCCAAGACGGGCATGATGTTGCCCATGACGCCGCTGAAGCCGCGCGTAGAGGTGGGTGCGGCGAACGCCGCTGACAGTTGGAACATGCGCTCGCTGAACGACGGCCCGTAGCGTTTCTCTTCGAGTGCCTTGGCGATCTTGTCGTAATACGTCTCGCGCTCGTTCGCGAGTTTCTTCTCCACAGCCATGGCAGCCCTGACGTCAGCGTCGCCGTACAACGACAATCCACCTGCGGTGTCGTCTGTGGGGGGTTGGCCGTCCAGTTCTTCGTCCATCGTAACTTCCTCTGTGTCGGGTGCCGATTGCGGCAAACCCATTTCTTCTTGCATCTTACGAATGTGTTCTATCTGCCACGGCGCGAGGGGCGGATTTGTCACATTCATTTGAAAACGCCCGCGTCCTTCAGTTCTTTTATAAGAGCCGCCCCGCCGGACAGACCAGAGGCAATCTGCGACGCCGTGCTGGCTGGGTATTCCTGTTTGACGCCGGACGGCGAGATACCATACTCTTGCGTCGCGGTCGGAACGGCGGAGCCGACACCAGACATAGTTTTTACCATCTGGTCGATTTGCTCCTGCTCGTAGCCCTGCTGACGCAGGAAGTCGCCGTAGGCCACGTCGAGGTTCTTCTGACCCTGTTGCTGTTGCAGCGCGCCGACGTTGCCCAAGGCACCCGCGCCGGTGAGGCCGAGTGTCTGCGCCTGCTCGCCGAGGCTCGACAGAGCGCCGGAGGCGGCGAGCTGCTGTTGCTGCTGCGTCTGCGCCAGATTGCCAGCCGTCGAGGCCAAGTTGCCAAAGCGAGTAAGGTCGGTGCCCGCAAGCCCAGCGGCCTCGGAGTAGCCCTGCTGCATCGCTGCGGTCTGTTGGGCGAGAATGTCGGCGCTGACGTCACGTACGGCGCGTGATGTGTCGGTCATCATGCCCGACGGCGTGCCCATGCCGCCACGTCCACCAAAGCCGAGCTGACCTGCTTGGATGTAGCGGCCCTCGATCTGGGGCATAATGTTTTCGGTCAGGTTGCGCGTGCCCATCTCGGCGATGCGTTTGGTGACGGCATCGTTGTACGGGTTCATGTACGAGCCGATGTTCGACACGGACGTCTGGCCTGCCTGTTGCAGATACGGCTGCGCGACGTTGAGCGCGCCCGGCGCGTTCGCGGCTGCCTGCGCGGCCTGCGTGGCTTGATTGAGCATCGGCTGGTACGCACCGGCCGCAGTCTCGGTCATGCCGAAGGACTGTTGCTGCGTCGGCGTGAAGCCAGCGACGCGCGGCATAGGCGCGGGTTCGTATGGGCGGTTGGCAATAGCCTGCTGACCCGAAAGAATGTCCATCGCATAGTTGGTGTACCACTCAGGCATCACCGTCTGCTTGGTCATGTCCGTGAGGGCGGAGCCTTGCGGGATCGCGGCCCCTTCGGCTAGAAATGAACTGACAGCCATTAAATGCGTCCTCCGGACAGATATGCTTCGGGCCTCTTGGCATTAGCACTAAAACGGCCCTTTGCCAACTTCTTACCCTTGTGTTTACGAACTTTGACCCGCAGGTCGTCTAGCTTCTTCGCGCCAGCCTTGCTCGATCCGTCACCCAGTAGGGCGACAGTCTCGGCGTCGATGACATATTCGCCGTCGGACAGCACCGCAGGGATGTCGTCGCTGCGTCCAGTGCCGGGGCCGTTGACCGCAAATTCGGTACGTCGCGACCGACCACCGCGCTTTGCGGCGAGCGCGCCACCCTCGGCCATAACCATAGGATCGCGCTCTTCCATGATTGGTCCAGCGGGGTTGCCGGGCACGGGTGTTGTGACAGGCGCGGGGTTGTTCCGCACCGCGTAGTCGAAGAATTTAAGCTCAGGCCGTTGGCCGTATGTCAACCAGTCTACGTCGCCCAACGGACGTGCCGTGCGGGTCGCGCCGACAGAACCGAGGGCACCCGCTGCGGGCAGTTGGGCTGAGAAGATTGGGTTCAGGCGGCCGCTACCAGCGCCGCCGGGGACGTATGTGCCGGTTTGATCCGAGCCGCCCTTGCCGCCGCCGAGGTTGCCGAGCAGGCCAGTGGCAAGACTTGCGAGGCGCAGGTACCCTTCGAGGCCGAGCTTCTTCTTAGCTTCAGCCTCTTCTGCCGCCCCCTTGTCAATATCGGCGAGTGTATCCGACGACAGAGTGAGGCCACCGGAAACGGGGGTAGTCCTCTCAGTGGCGTCTACAACGATGTCTTCTTTCGGTAGGTATTCTGGGGTAATCTCACCGCCGCCCACACTCGTGACCGGAGCGGAAACGGGGGTTGTCTGCTCAATCTTAGAACCTTCAGAGATGATAGGGTTCTTCTCAAATTCAGCTATTCCGGCAAGTACGTCAGGCGATAGACCACCCGTGACCGGAGCGGCAACGGGGGTAGTCCTCGTGGCGTCTACAACGATGTCCTCCGGATCTAATTCCTTGAGTGAGACTTCACCCTTTCCGGGCGTGCCGAACCGGTCGGCACCGAACAGGTCGCCATCAAAACCGACATTACCGAACTTGCCGCCGGTGACGGTGAGGCCGTCGTACGGGGTTTCGGTCTTTGGTTTCAACGCTTGTTGGATTTTATTCTGCGAACCACCGAGAGAGGTGTTTAGCTTAATCGGGGTGACTGCGGGGCTTGCGTTTACGAGGATGCCGTCATAGCCTCCACCGCCGCTGCCGCCCCCACTGCCGGTATTAACATTCGCGCCCGGAATTATACCAAGACCCTTAAGACCCTGAGTTATGTCAGGTGACATGTAACTAAGCGCGCCCGAAGCGACGCCCCCGAGGAGAGAGTTCTTCAGGCTTTGGCCCGTAACCAAACCGCCTGCGGTCGCGCCAAGGCCAGTACCAATCGCCGTTCCAGCCCTAAGACCCATGTTCCCGACATTGCCCAAAGCAGGTCCGAGAAGCTGACCACCAGCGGCGGACAGGCCGCCCATCGCCGCGCCTTTAAGAGCGTTCTTACCCTGCAACTGCGCGCCTACGCCGCCGAGGCCCGCGCCAACGGCGATAGTGCCGAGGACGTTCAGGCCCGGTATGGCCATCGCCGCGAGTGGGAGAGCCTGACCGACCACACCCATGACTTTGCCCAGCGCCGTGCGGTCGCTGTTGTATAAGTTGGTGCCTAAAACCTCTGGGGTGGTAGAACCGGCACCCGTCTTCACGAGTTGGAAGTCGGCCTTACGTCCTTGGCTTTCGTTCATCTCGTTGGCTTGTTTGGTGAGCGCCAACAACCCTTCAACCCCAGTGCCAGTGCCGATAAGTTGTCCCGTTTTTGGGCTGTACAGCGAGTAAGTCGCGCCAGCTTCGGGCGTCAGATAGTCGATAGACGGGCCTTTAACGCCCTTGTCCATGTATCCCGACATGCCGGTAAAGGAGACAGGCACAGTGCCGTAAGCCTTAAAATACTCGGCAGGGTCCGCCAGCGCGTAAATACCGTTGGGGTTCGCCTTCTTATAGGCGGCTTCTTTTTGGTCCCAATAGTACCGGTCGGCGCTCTTCGCCATTTGGCGCAGGAACCCCATGTCGAAATCATTCGGGTTTGCGCCGCCCAAAAGTGCAGCGGGAAGGTAAGCTGTAAGTCGCGCGCGTTCCTGAGCTTCAGTTTCTGGGGCCGCCGCAGACGCAGCAGCTTGCGTCGTCGGCGCGACCGCAGGCGATATGGCAGGCGATACAGCTTCTGTCGTCATCGGCATAACAGCCGCTTGCTGATACGCGTCCATGCTTGGCGCGACACCCGCCATAGGGTCGCTGTACATGAGCGGCGAGCCGTCGTATCCGCCACCGTAAATGTCTTCCTCAACGAGCCGCGCAGGTCCGCCCCTCGCGTAGCGCGCTGCGGTCGTTTCCAGATAGTTACTGAAGCCGGGGATGTAGTTCATGAGCTTGTACCTTCGAGCATCGGATATACACGCATTCCCCACTCACGCCAATCAGAGAACTGATACGGATCGGGAATAATTTGTTGCGTAAATGGAGAGGCACGCAACAGCCCCATAGCCCAGCCCTGCCACTCGGCCTCGTCGGGTGGCGTGCCGAACGACCACGCGTCGTTGACGGACAGTATAACCGAACAGGCCCAGTCTTGCCAAGTCATGCCGCGTGGGTCGATCATCCCAGTGTCGTCCCGTCGCCGGGCTGGACGTGTGCAAGCACAAGGCCCATCTGATAGTTGCCACCGAGGGTGTTGCTCTCAAAGCGGAAGCGCAGCTCGCGCCGCTGTGTCTTGAGGAAGACGACCTGCTCCTGCGGCGTCTGCGGGTTCTCAGGGAACGTCATGATGATGCCGTTGACTTCAGGTGCGCGGGCGTTGGCTCGGCCCATGACCTGCACAGTCATGTCGCCGCTCTGCACGAAGTCCGGCTCGAGCATCAAGACCTGCATGGACTTGTTGACTTGCGCCGATACGGGCAGGGACAAGTCAGCCGTCTCGAAGAACGACTGTATCGGGTTGAGCGTCAGGCCGTCAATCTCGTCCGTGCCGACCTCGTGAACCCAGAACTTGTACGGGTTGTCGAACGTCAGATTGAACGTGGCCGCGCTGCCCGAGCCGCCAGTCACGCTGACAGGGTTGGTGGGTATCTCAATATACTGCCCCGCGTTGCTGATCGTTACGCCCGTGATGTCACCACTGCCGCCGACAGTCGAGACCGTCAGTTCGGTCGTGATCTGGCCGAGGCCGCCCACGACGTCGAGTGTGTCGCCTGCGGTGTAGCCGGTGCCCGCCGCGTTGATGGCGACGCTGACTGCTTGAGCCTCCTGCGGCGCGACGCCGGACAGGAGCGGCTTGCTGAACACGGCGGGAAAGAGACCCGCGCCGCGCCCGTCATTGGGCAGCTCGGTGTCGTACCACGTATTCTCGCGGACGTTGTATATGACGGCGTGGTTCGGCTCGATGCTGTCACCGAACGGGAAGCACCACCATATCTCACCGAAGCGCGGCACCTTGTACGCGAACACCTTCTGGCGCTGGGCAAAGTTAAGATTATCGAAGAAGAAGTTGATGTTCATGTTGTTCTCGACTTCGCGAACGACGCCGTTGAACATCAGGAAGCGGTCGGTGCCGATCCAGTAGAAGATGCCGTCATACTCGATGACGCTGTTAGCCGCCAAGATCGACGACTGCGTGCTAATTGTGTCGAACTGGAACACCGCCGTGCCGCCGACATACGTGCCACGAATGAGGCTGTCCGCCGACCAGAATAGGCCCGACGGGCTGTTGCCGGGGCCGCCGCGCAGGGGCATACCCTTGACGATCTTCTGTCCCGTGATGTACGCGTTGCCCGCGCCGGAGCCGGTGAAGTCCGCAGGATCGTTCGGCACGGACCACGCCGCGTAGCCGTCGTTACCGAAGGCGAACGTGTAGGGCGGCAGTGTGACAACGCCGCCAGTGACGCTGAAGTTTGAGGGAACCGTGGTGACTTGCGTCAGGGCCGACGTCCCGAGGAGGTCGCCGACGAAGAGCGCGCCGCCGTCGCTGTTGCAGATGCAGTTGAGGTTCGGCGCGACTTGCGCGACGATCTGGTTGCCGTTCGTCGTGTCGTACGCCGTGGCGAACTGCCAAAGGTTGCCATCGTCTGCTGTGAAGCCCGACGCGGGTGTGCGGTCGGTGATGACGCTCGTGTTGTACGTAGCGTCGATGAAGAAGCGCTCGAGGCGGTCGGACGACCCTGCGTGGACGTATGTCAGCAGATCCTGCGTGTACTCGTGCAGCGCACGCGGCAGGCCGCGCAGGAACTTGTTGATCGAGCGGTAGCCGCCGATCTTACGCGGCAAGCCGCGCTGGAAGCGCACCCACTGGCCGTCGACGTACTGGTCGCCCTCGAACTTGGTGCCGTCGCGCTTGATGCCGGGCAGCGACTTTATCTGTACGATTTGTTCGGCCATTAGCTTTTCATACTCAGTACAAGGATTAACTGTTGCACTTTAGCGTCAGTAGCGGCCGTATCACAAGTGCCATCTGGATTGAACACGGCGGGCACTTCGAAGTAGGTGCCGCCCTCGGCTGTACCCTTGGCGTACCATTCAGCTTCGTTGGCTGGGTAGAAGATTGTTAAGACCATACGACTGCCTTTGTTGCGCCAATAGTAGTACCAAAGGGGTTGGTAGACGTAGTGCTCCAAACCCAAGAGGAGTATGTGCCGTCATAGCTGTACGAGGCGTCAACGCGAGAGTATGCGTTCCCCGCTATGGTCAACGTGCTCCACCCAGCATTAGGCGCATACCCTGTAATCCGCATTACAACAGCATAGACGGTTGGCGAGGTGACCGTAATGATACCGTAGTACAACCCGCTGATGGTTAGCCCTGAGTCCGCCCAAGTAGCAGGGGTGATGGAGCCGTAGGACGGCGGCTCGGAACCGTAACGGGTGAGATTGGGCACAGAGAACGTGTCTACCGTGACTGTTACCGAGCCAAGGTAGTTAGGCGTGCCGCCCCCCACCAGTACGCACGTAACCCCAGTCATCAAGTCAATCCCGAAGCAGAAACAACCCACGTAGTAGAGGCAACCTTAACACATGTTGCTAGGCCGTATTGCGCGAGTGTACGGGTTCCTGTTAACGCGGAGCCTGCAAAACGTAGCGTATCTGTCGTGATGGATATAGTTTGGCTGCTGCCGCTGTCGTTATAGAGGACGACCGTCGTCCCGATAGGAAACGCGACAGAGGCGTTGGCGGGGATAACCCAGCCGCCAGTCGTGTTGGAAACTTGCTTACCCGCGTCAGACAATGCCAGCGTGTAAGCGCCGGTCTGGCCGTTCTGCGGCAATCCGCGATAACCGAGTGTGCCCGCCGCGATAGTCCCCGTGGCTGTGATCGTCACGTCTTGGTTGAGTGCGGTGATGTCGCTGTTGGCCCCAGAGGCCGCAGCCGAGATGGTCGAACGTGCACTTGCGGCAGTCGCGGCGGTGAACAGCGCCGTGCCGATACCCGTTGCACCGAGGTTGGTGCGCGCGCCGGACGCGGTAGTCGCGCCTGTTCCGCCCTGCGTTACGGGTAGGATGCCTGCAAAGGCCGCCGAAGTGGTCGCCGAGATGATTTCCGTCCCGTCGCAGTAGAGGATGGCCGTCGAACCTTGATCCACCAAAGTGGCAGTGCCGCTGGCAGTTTTCACACCGAGCGTGAATGCGCCGGTCGTGGCGTTGTTGACCCAGTACTGCTGCACCGTTGCGGGCACGACAATCTCGGCGTTAGACGCCAGCGTGCCCGTGAACTTGTACGCGATACGGTTCAGCTCAGAGCCAGAGAGCGTGTACGTGCCGCCAGTGACGGCAATCGTCGTGTAGTCGAAGGCGAAGACCGCCTGTTGGCCGAGGCCAATGGTGTACCACTGGATGCCGTCGCTGACGACAACGGCGCTGTCGCCCGGCTGCAAGAGCAGCGTGGACGACGCGTTGATAAGCTCGGAACCGGACGGATCAATCGTCAAGTCGCCTTGGCCGCTGTTGCGTAACTGAACAAACCAGCCGTCGCCAGCGGAGACGGCAGTCGGCAAATTGAATGTGCCGAGGCCGCCAGTCCAGACAAAGACCTTGGCGCGGTCGGCGGTCGTTGAACTGTACGGCGTAATGGAAAAGTCAGAGACGTCGTAATTCTGCGCGAGGGTTGAGCCGTCCGCAATCAGACCAGCGCCAGCCAGAGCGGCGGCCTGAGCCTGTGCCACGGCAGCGCCGTAGCGGAACGTGCGCCACGTGCCGCCGACAGTCGTATTGTCGATGAGGTAGCACTGCCACTGCTCGCCCGCAGCAATGCTCAGAATTGCGGCACCAGAGGCGCTGTTGACGCTGATGGTACTCGGTCCGAGGTTATTGAATAGAACCGTCTGACCGACACCCACCTCGGTCGCGTCTGGCATCGTTATGGTGTACGCGCCCGTCGGTGTGACGTCGATGATGCGCGCGACGATGTTGTTCCCCGTGGTGGCCTCAAGCGGCCACTGGAGGGAGGTGTTGGCGGTCAGCGCGAGGGCGAGATACGACACGTCCGAGGGGTAGATTGTCGTACCACCGAAGACTTGAGTGAATGACGTGGACATTGTTACGCCTCCTTGCGCACGGCGGATCGGTCTAGGATTTTGGCGAGGTCTTCGCCGTTCAACATTGCCGCCGCGCGGTCATACATGTTCTGCCAAACTGGGATGCGTTCGTCGTTCTTCAGGAACGGCGTCGCCTCAACCAGCGTGCCATAGAGCAAGAGCTGCGGGGCGTATTCGGTAATCCAGTTCGTCTGCACGCTCTCGTCGAGCAGTGGCGGCAGTTCGTAGTACAGGATCTCAAACGGATAGTCGGCGTCCGGTGTCGGCGCGAGCAACCAGTGGCTGTAGTCATAGTCGCTGTAGAAGAGGGGCGTGTCCGTCTCTAAGGCATTCGGCCAGTAGGACCGCAGATACTCGTACACGCGGGCGAACAGGACTTTACGGGTATTATTCCCCGTGCCAGTGCCGATGCTCATCGACACCGTATCGCGCCAGCGGTCGGGCTTGGGGTATACAGACTGGCCGCTGGAGAGCGTGCCGGTCACCACGTTGATGAAGCCCTCGATCTTAAGCTCGCGGGCGATGCGGCGCTCGGCGAGGTTGATTAGACGAGGGATTTGCTCAAAGACAATGGGGTCAGACGCAAGCGTGTTGCCGCGTTCAAGATAGCGCTGCACATCTTGTTTCAACGTCGTGAATGTCATCGTAGTGGCCATAACGCGCCCCTATAGCAGATTTAACGCATATTAACAGCCTTCGCCGCGACTGTCGAAGATATTGTTTACCCAGCGAGGTATTGGGAAAGCAGAGCGATAATCGTTCCGAGGGCCGCTAGGCCGCCAGCCAATTTAGCTTTCCCGCCGAGGGCGGGCTTCGCCCCACTGTCCATCGGCAGGATTTTGCCGACGGCTTTCTTGAGGATCGCCTTCTCGGCTTCCTTCTGGATGAGTTTCTTCAGGTTAACCATAGTCGTTCTCCTTATAGCCAAGCAGCGTATTTCTTGGTCTTGGCTTTGCGGTCTTCGAGGCCGTGTGTGCCCCCGTTGATACGCTTCGTCAGTGCGAGGATTGCGGCGTCGTTGATGCCTTGGTCACAGATCGACCACAGCTTGTTCGCGTCGAAGAACCACAGGGCGCTTTCAAAGCCGAGTTCGGTAGCGACGAGGTCTGGGTCGTCCAACACCTCTTGTTCGCGCCCGATGTACCGGCCGAATGCGCGGTAGTTGTTCTTGCCAGTGAGCTGGAGCGGACCGCGTCCCCGGTATTTCCAACCGTCGCCAGACGCTTCGTCGCCATTGCCCATGCGGTTGGCATAGACGCGGTTGGCGATCTTCTGCGGCTGACGCTCGTAAGCCTTGGCCAGCGCGTCAGTCGGGAAGTACTTCCCGAAGATGCCGCGCAGA
>Ga0222714_10004165_pt1 | contig 14334 bp, 16 predicted proteins | sample C33_3DmetaG_FD_165048 | JGI IMG/M metagenome (GOLD analysis project Ga0222714, IMG submission 165048) | Estuarine water microbial communities from San Francisco Bay, California, United States - C33_3D | ecosystem: Environmental > Aquatic > Marine > Unclassified | place: USA: California... | reverse complement strand
CATCAGAGGACCTGATGGATTACAGTTATCAGATTCAGAAGGAAGGATCACTAGTCATCTTAGTGGATTGTTGTACAGAAATGTGAATTTTCTGTCTTTGGGAATTAAACCGGTTTATGTTTTTGACGGAAAACCACCATCTCTTAAAACAGCAGAGATTGAGCGTAGAAAACAAATCAAAATGGATGCGACCATCAAATATGAAAAAGCAATTGCAGAGGGAAACATGGAAGATGCTAGGAAATATGCCCAACAGACTACGAGTATGAAAGATGGAATGGTAAAAGAATCAAAACAACTTTTGAAATGTTTTGGTATCCCGTATATTGAAGCACCTTCAGAAGGTGAAGCAACAGCAGCCCACCTTACAAATACAGGAGTAGCATATGCTTCAGCTAGTCAAGACTTTGATTCCATTTTGTGTGGAGCAAAAAGACTAGTAAGAAATTTTACAAACAGTGGAAGAAGAAAAATTCCAAATAAGAACTCATACATCGATATCGTTCCAGAAATTATAGAGACTCAAAAAACTCTAGACTTCTTGGAAATAACACGTGAAGAATTAATTGATGTTGGGATTTTGATTGGTACAGACTTTAATCCAAATGGATTTGAAAGAGTGGGTCCAAAGACAGCACTAAAAATGATCAAACAGCATTCAAGATTAGAGGACATTCCACAGATTCAAGAACAGTTAGAAGAAATTGATTATGAACAAATTAGAAAAATATTTTTGAATCCGGAAGTTGCAGATGTTAAAGAAATTGTTTTTGATGTAATAGATTACGAAGGAATAACTAATTATCTGGTCAAAGAGAGAAGTTTTTCAGAAGATAGAGTTAGTTCAACATTAAATAGATTAAAAAAAGCAATAGAAAAGAAAAGTCAAAACTTGGATCAGTGGTTTTGATAATATTTCAATTTAATAACTAGTTACAACAATTTTAAAAAATGCCACAAACAGAAGCACGGAAAACTCTCAAAGATGCTCCGGTCATGTGGAGAAGAATTAACTCCATTGGAGCAATACTTGACTGCAATTCCACATATGCAGCAAATCTAGGATATTCAAAAACAGAGATTTTAGGTAAGACAATCTTTGAACACGTGCCTAAAGAGGAGTGGCAGGACATGAACAACTCTCTCAAAACATGGTTTGAGACAGGAAAAGTTACTGATAGAAAAATCATCTTCAAGAGACAAGATGGTAGTACGTTTCCCGGAGTCCTACATGCAACCAGCCTTTATGATGAAAACAAAAATCTTCTTGGAAGTAATACTGTAATTTTTGATTTAACACAGATGAATGATACAAGGATAAAAGAATATGAACAATTTTTCAAAGATGCAAATAACAGATTAGATGAAATTAAAGAAAAAGAGTATAAAGAATTAGATGAAGAATCAAAATCAGAATATGATGGTCTCAAAGATATGTTTGAGATGTTGTCCACAATTGATTTGAAAAAAATTTAGTTTGATTCTTTGATCGATTTTTGAATTTCATCAAAAGCAGTTTGTACTTCGGTAACAGCAGCCCCATCTTCTAAAGTACTGACATCACCAATCTTTTCATTATTTCCAATTGCCTTTAGTAAACGTCTCATAATTTTTCCACTTCTTGTTTTTGGTAATTTAGATACAAAGTAGATTTGTTTTGGTGTGGCAATGGCACCAATATCTGTTCTTATTTTTTCGACAATTTCTTTTTCTAAAACTTTGGTTTCAGTATCTACACCTTCTTTTAGAACAACAAATGCAATGATAACCTCCCCTTTCAATTCGTCAGGAATCCCACATACAGCTGATTCAGCAACATCATCATGAGATACAATACAACTTTCAAGTTCTGCAGTTCCAATTCTATGACCTGCAACTTTTAGAACATCATCAGCACGACCAAGTAGCCAAAGATATCCATCTGTATCCTTTAGAGCATAATCACCAGGATAATAGCAATTTTCGTATTTTGACCAGTAGACTGTCTTGTATTTTTCATCATCATCCCATAATGTCAAAAGCATTCCAGGCCACGGATTCTTGACTACAAGATATCCCTTAGTGTTAGGCTCAACATCATTTCCATATTCATCTACAACTGTGATGTTTACGCCTGGAATGGGACGGGTTCCAGAACCAGGTTTGAGAGGAATCGTCTCTAAACCAGGTAGAGGGGAAATCAACATACCCCCAGTTTCAGTCTGCCACCAAGTATCGATGATAGGACATTTTTCTTTACCAATAGTTTTGTAATACCATCTCCAAACCTCAGGATTGATTGGTTCACCAACTGTTCCAAGTAATCGTAATGTAGAAAGATCAAATGAATTTGGAATGTCATCTCCAAATTTCATAAACATTCTCAATGCAGTAGGAGTAGTATAGAAAATTGTAGCTTTGTATTTTTCCAAGATATCCCACATCCTTGAGGCATCAGGAAAATCAGGTGCACCTTCATACATTATCTCGGTTGCGCCATGTAACAGTGGGGCATATACAACATAGCTATGTCCAGTCACCCAACCAATATCAGCAGTACAGAAAAAAACGTCAGTGTCTTTAATATCAAATGCCCATTTGAAAGTTGAATAAAGGTGAGTTAGATATCCACCAGTGCCATGTAAAACGCCTTTTGGTTTTCCAGTAGTTCCAGAAGTATACAAAATGTAAAGAGGATGCACACTGTCTAATTTTTCTGCAGGACAATTCTCAGATGCATCATTCATCAAATCAATCCAAAGTTTATCTTTAGAATTCATTATGATTTCATTTTTTGTTCTCTCAACAATCACCACATTTTTAACAAAATCAAATCCTTCAATTGCCTCATCAACTACTTCTTTAAGTTTTACAATCTTTCCACGACGATAACCACCATCTGCAGTAACAATTACTTTGGATTTTGAATCATCAACTCGGTCTCGGATGGATGTTGCACTAAATCCGGAAAAAATAACAGTATGAGTTGCACCGATTCTTGCACAAGCAAGCATTGCAATGGGTAATTCAGGAATCATTGGGAGATACAAAGTTACACGATCTCCTTTTTCTACACCAAGAGATTTGAGTACATTTGAGAATTTTTTGACATGAGTTAGCATTTCTCCATATGTAATAATTCTGGAATCTCCATTTTCACCCTCCCATAGGATGGCCGCTTTTTGAGATTTTGTGTCCTGATTGACATCTAGTGCATTGTAAGAGGCATTAATCGTGCCTCCAACAAACCATCTTGCAAAGGGAGGATTCCAATCCAAGGTCTTTTCCCAAGGAGAAAACCATGATAGGTTTTTTGCTTGATCATCCCAAAAAGAGACAAAGTCTGAATCAGCCTTTTGTCGAGTATCAGTATCATTATTTCCAAGCCCAATATTGTATGTATCAGACATCAAAAAGTCTATGAGCTATGATCTTTCTAAATGTTAAAAAAATAATTAAAAAAATTATTGTGCTTCCATTCTAGCAAGCCAATCATTATCGTTGTCGTCTTTAGAAGTCTCTGCTGTCACCTGTTGGGGTGGTTCTGGAAATGCAAATGTTACTTCAGATTCTGTTGGAGGTTCTGGCACAGGGGATGCTCTAACCGCAATTGGTTCTGAATGTGTCGTAACGGGTTCTGTTGGTGCTACGGGAAGACTTGTTTGAACTACTTGTTGTGGTTCATTTGTCTCCAGATATGAAACGGCTGATTCTTGGATGTCTGGTGTAGGAGGGGCTGTTATCTCTTGTACTTCTAATCCCAAGTCTGCAATTCTACTCTTAACATTCTCAATTTCTGCTACCTCGTGAGTTACATGCTCAATTATCTCAGTTGTGCATGATTTCACAGTTTCAAATGTTGTTTCAGAGATTTCATTGCTCTTGAATTGTACTTTTGCATCAAATGATAACATCTTTGCAGACTTCATTTGTTCATCTAACTCAGTCAATCTTGCCTCAAGTTTGGCTTTGATTTCACTTTCTGTTTCATCTAATGATACAAGTTTTGACTTGTATTTTTCATGAATTATTTCTGCATCTTCTTTCATGTCATCATTTTCTGAAACAATATCAATCAAGGCCTTTAGACGACGTAGAGTTAGTTGTTTTTCTCGAATGAGTCTTTGTGAGTCTAGTCTCCATTTTGGAATGAAAATAACTACATCGCCTTGAACTACTAGTTGCTCATATTGGATTTGCTGTAATCCTTGAGAACCGCAGTCAACGCCAACGGATTGAATACTTCCGTCAATGTCAGTTATTGTTCCTGCGACTTTACCCATGAATGTTCCGTACATGTCTTTGACGTTTTTACCGATTATCTCGATATCGTCGTGGGTCATGTCAATAACTTAAGAGATTTGTATAACCGACAAAGTGTAAGTAATCTTTTTAGTTTTGGTAAGATTATTTTTACTAACTAAAAAATCCGGTATTTTGTAGAAATTTTAAAATTTAGAGGCTAATTAGTAGTCATATGATTCAAAGAGAAGAACTTGAACAAATTTTGAATTTTGTGTCAAGTAGATGGTCTGAAGTCGCTAAAGAAAAAGATAGCAAAGTTATGGAGAATCTTCCGAGTGATTTCTGGATGAATTCAGTTGGAGGAAAAACTGCTAACAAGGGCTATTGGGTAACCACTTTGATGTATACGGAAAATGAAGCTGATGCAGCTTCATTCAAAGAAGTATTACTAAGATGGCAAGCAAAAGGTCAAGATAGTGACAAAGACAAAGCACCCGATCTAATTCAAATTGGAAAAAAGAAATAGACTATTAATAATTGAATTACCTGACATCATTATTGTCAGAATTTTCAGTTGATGAAAAAAAGATTCTTTCAGATCATTTTTCAAATACTGAAGGTGATGTGTTTGCAATTACCACACCACAGCAAGTTGATCGTGGTGCATTGATGTCAAGATATAGTAGAACTGACAAAAGTATGAGACGAATTTTCCTAGACGAATTTCTTAAAAACAAAAACAGAGGTGAAGAATTTTACAATAGAGTTCTTTTAGAGTATGGAGATGACTCAGTGGCAGAGCTCGGTGAAGCACAAATTGCAATTGAAGGATTATCAAATATTGCAGTAAAAAAGATTGAAGATAGAAGAATTGGATTATCATATTTAGAAAAATCATCAAGATACGTTGCATGGAATAAAAAAGAAAATGGAAAATACCGATTTTTCAGAGATCCAGAAATTATGAAATCAAAATTTGCAGATATTTATGAAGAAACATGTAATTTTTCATTTGATGTTTATTCAAGAAATATAGAACCAATGATAAATTATGTTAGAGAAAAATATCCGATAGAAAAATACAATTTCAAAGATTCTCAAGATGGAAAAGAAAAATCTTTTTCAAAATTAAAAAATGAAAGTGACATAAAATCTGCAAATTTGATTTACAGGGGTTCAACAAAAGCTAAAGCACTAGACATTCTGAGAGGATTGCTACCTGCATCTACTTTGACAAACGTTGGAATTACAGGTAATGGGAGAGCATTTGAGTACCTTCTAACTGTTTTAGCCTCGTCTGACCTCAAAGAAGAGCAAGATTTAGCCTCAAAAATTAAAAAAGAACTCGATAAAATCATCAAATCATTTGTTCGAAGAGCAGATGACAAACATGGAAAAGCATTTCAAAAATATCTCAAAGATGTTAAAAATAAATCAAAAACAGTTTCGTTAAAACAAATCAAATCAAATCCAAAAAAAGGTACTAGAACAAAACTTGTAGATTACGAATCTGAGAAAAATGCAATAGACAAAATAATTACTAGTATAATATATGAGCAATCACCTAGTACATCCTACCAAGATATTTTTCTACATGTTAAAAAAATGTCAATGATAGATAAATCAAAAATTATAGATGAATTTACAAAACTACGAACAAATAGAAGACATAGACCATCACGTGCATTTGAAAATGTCTATTATACATTTGATTTGTGTAATAATTTTGGAATGTTCAGAGATTTTCACAGACATAGGGCACTGACACTAGAAAGACAACTACTTACAACTGATAACGGATACAACATCCCAAAGGAGATAAAGATTCTTGGAATTGAGAAGGACTTTAAAGATTGTATGAACAAAACAAAAGATACGTTTGATAAAATTAGAAAAAAATATCCTGAACAAGGACAGTATGTTGTAAACTTTGCATACAATTATCCATACTTTATGAAATTTAATCTAAGAGAAGCATGTCATTTGCTAGAATTAAGAACAGTCCCTCAAGGACATGTTGATTACAGAAAAGTTGCACAGCAAATGTTTCAACAAATCAACAAAATTCATCCAAACTTGAGTAAAATAATGAAGTTTGTAGATATGAAAGAATATGAATTAGAACGATTTGAATCAGAAAAAAGAACAGAAGAGAAAAGAAAGAAGTTAAAATAGAATATATTCAAATAATTTTAGAAGGGGATTAACATATGTCAGATAAAATCAGAAAATCACCAGATGAGTGGAAAGAGCAACTAACACCAGATCAATACGAAATTTGCATAAATCATGGAACTGAACCACCTTTTTCAGGCAAATATAACAATACAAAACTTGAAGGGAAGTTCAAATGCACATGTTGTGGTGAGGAGTTATTCTCATCAGATGCAAAATTTGATTCAGGTTCAGGATGGCCTAGTTTTTGGGAGCCAATTTCCGAAGATAAAATCGAATATGTTTCAGATACAACATATGGAATGGTTAGGACCGAAGTAAATTGTAATAAGTGTGGATCTCATTTAGGACATGTTTTTGATGACGGTCCCAAGCCTACAAATCAAAGATATTGTATTAACTCCATTTCTTTGCAACATGAAAAAGATGAAGATGGTCAATAATTTCAAAAATAATTAATAAAACACATTTAATCATAATAAAATCTAATGAAAAAGAAAATGTATAGTAATCATCTTACCAGGAATGAAGTGATTTGAGAATCATATTATGTGGATTTGGCGTTGTTGGTCAAAGTTTGGTGAAACTGTTTGAATCCAGAGCTGAGGACTTGTATGCAAAGTATGGCCTCAAGCCTAGAGTTGTTGGAGTTTTTGATAGTAAAGGAAGTGCAGTTGATAATTCTGGATTAGATTTAAACAAACTCATTGAAGTTAAGAAGAAATTTGGAACAGTAAAAAATTATTCAAATTCAAAAAATTCAATGTCAGGTATTGAGATGCTCAAAAATGTTGAAGCCGATGTACTGATTGAAACTACAGCTAGTAATTATAAAGATGCAGAACCAGGAATGACCCACATTACAACTGCCATGAAAAAAGGAATGCACGTTATTTCGGTTAACAAAGGTCCACTTGCATTGGCATTTCCTTCACTAATGGAACTTGCAACATACAATCAAGTAATGTTCAAATTTAGTGGTACGGTAGGTGGTGGAACTCCAATTCTAGATTATGCAAAAAATAGCCTTAGTGGTGAGAGAATTACATCATTTGCAGGCATTCTTAATGGAACTACAAACTACATCCTAACGAATATGGGAAAAGGAATTTCATACGAGGAAGCACTAAAAGATGCCCAAGAAAAGGGCTATGTTGAAGCCGATGAATCTTTAGATTTGGACGGATTGGATGCTGCAGCTAAATTAGTAATTCTGGCAAATTGGGTTATGGGAATGAAAGTTACAATGCCAGACATTGATTGTACTGGTATTCGGAAAGTAACAACAGAAGATATCAAAAAGGCGGCTAAAAACAATTGTTCAGTAAAACTTATCGCATCATGCAACAAAGATCTCATAGTCTCACCAAAAGAAGTTCCTAATGATGATCCACTTTGTGTTAATGGTACACTCAATGCTATAGCATTTACATCAGAACATTCAGGTACACAGACAATTATTGGTAGGGGTGCAGGTGGAATGGAGACTGCAAGTTCCATACTAAGAGATTTGCTAGACATTAGACAAGAGATTGCAAGAACTTGAAATCCAATTTAATTTCAAAGAGTGAGACATCTGCACTCTTAAAAACAGTTTCAGAAGAATGGGGAATTGAATTTCCTAAAATTAAAAATCTCAAGGTACATCAAATTTTAGATGATGCTCAAATCATCACAGGAAAAGGAATCAAAATACTTAAAATTAATGATGACTATTTACCGTTTTTATCAGAAACAGAAACACTTGAAAAATTCCCTAGTGTCACAGTAGACATGGGCGCTGTTAAATTCATGTGTAAAGGGGCAAATTTGATGCGACCAGGGATTAGATCATTTACAGAATTTGAAAAAAATAAACTAGTTTGTATTATTGAAGAGTCTCAGCACAAATTTTTGGCAATAGGAAAATCACTTGTTTCTAGCGAAGAGGCTGAAAAAATGGACAAGGGTGAGATTTTAAAGAACATTCACTACATTTCAGACAAATTCTGGGAAACTGGAAAAACCATTTATGATTAAGTTAATTTTTTAATTTTTTAAAAAATACCCGAAGGTTTTTGATGTGGGTTCCTTCCCAATAGATTTTTTTACATTTAGTACATTTCCAAAACTTTTCGTTATTTTTGAGAACTCCACTTGGAACTTGTTCAATAATCATTGATTTTTCAATTGGATTAGTTAGTGAATTGCATTTGGTACATCGGGCTATATCTCCAGAGACATCATTTAATTTTAAATTAGTTTTAGAAAAAATTTCCAAAATTTGTTCAATTTCATTGTCTTTTGTAATTAGAAGAGATGAAGCATGATGTTTTTTTGCTCTAATGTGTAATTCGTTATCTTTTGTGAGGATCATTCTATTCTCATCTTTAGATTTTTTAATTAATTTTAAATCATCAATACTAGAGATATATTCGGAATTATATCCCAGCAATCTTAATTTTTTAGCAACATTGCCAAGCATTCCATCAACGTAAAACAGCATTACTTTTAGAAATCTTATTTGATTTCTTCTGTAAATTCTTCAGTACCGTCTTTGGTAATCACAAGAACATCCAATCCATCACCACTTGCAGAATCTCTAAGAGATGCTGCTCGTACTGCACGTTTTGCTAAATCTATTGCCTCATCTTTACTCATGTTAGGTTTGAATTGAGGATCAAGTACACCCAGTGCCATTTCAGCTCCAGTTCCAACTGCAGCATATTCATCTGGCAATACAGAACCTAATGGGTCAAGAGTATACATAATAGGTTTATCAACAACACCACCAACAATAACCTGAGTCAATAATGGGAAGTATCTTCTTTCATACATCATATTAGACATCATTTTAGCAACAGTATTTGGAGGAACATCTCTTTTTAGTTCCATTTTTCTAATTTTGGCAAGGGCTGAAATTTGCAGGGATAGAATCTGCATATCTGCTACTAGACCTGCACATGTTGCTCCAACTTTAGGGGTTATGGGAAATGTCTTTTTTGTGGTTTTACTTACCAAAAAATTTCCAAACGCGATCCTTTTTTCACTGGCAAAAACTACGCCACCATCAAAAGTAATTCCAACAGCAGTTGCTCCTGGCATATACATGGACATATTTCAAATAATTTTACAGCATAATAAAGGGCTTTCTACATTCTGCAAAGAAACCATGAGCAAAATAGTTATACTGAAAAAAAATGGTATCCATATGACTACCAGTGAGATTAAAGGAAAAATTCTCAATGATGTAGTCTTTATGGGTTTGAGATCTGCAATTGGGGTAATTTTCATACTTCATGGAATGATGAAATTCAATCCAGGGTTTGCAAATGCTCTGCCAAATATGGGATTACCTCCAGAGATGCAAATTCCAATTGCACTTGCAGAGTTAGTTCCTGGGATTATGTTGATCATAGGTGTTCTTAGTAGATTTTCTTCAGCACTATTATCCATTATAATGGTTGGAGCAATTTTCCATGTGAAAGGTGCACAGAGTATTACAGGAGATGGTGGAGTAGAATTTGATTTGATTTTGCTAGCATCATCATTAATAATTATGATTGCAGGTCCAGGAAGAATTTCGATCTCACAGGCAATCAAAAAAATTCCAAGATGCCTACATTAGGATTTTCCAAAATTCTCCATAATCATACATGCGCATTTTGTCATTTTCTTTAGTAAGTCAACTCGTGCAAATTCATTTGGAGAGTGAATTCTTGAAAACATGTAGGTACTTCCAATTGAAATACAGGGAGCTTTTAGAATTTCAACAAATGGATGCATAGGGCCAGTACCAGCATTAGATACATTGAGAATAGATTTTCCATATGATTTCATAGCTGCGTCTTTAACCTGAGAAACAAATGGGTCTGAAGAACTTGTTCGTGCTGCAGCTTCTCCATGATACACCTTAACTGCAACATCAGAGAATCCTTTTGATTTAAGATGTTTTTTCAAACGCAAGACTTGTTTTTTTGGGTCCATTTTAGGAACCAGTCTAAAATCAATTTTTACCATAGATTCTGAAGGAAGGACAGTTTTGGCACCATCGCCAGTATATCCAGACACAAATCCTGCAATATTGCAGGTAGCACCTCCTACTAGGGCTTTTTTTGCATCTATTCCTTTCTTATTTCCAACAAAGGATTTGATGCCAAACTCTTTTTTGAAATCATTTTCATCAAATGGTTCACTTTGAATTAATTTCAAATCTTGTTTGGATAATGGAGTTACCTCCTTGTACCAATCTTTGATGAGTATTTTTCCATCAGAATTACGTAAAGTGTGAACTGCTTCAATTAATCTCCAAGCAGGGTTTTTGATCAAAACTGCCAAACTAGAGTGAGCATCTCTAATGGATTCTTTTACAGATAATTCAACAAAAAGTAGTCCTTTCATTCCAAGTCCTATAATGGGCCTATTTTTAGCATCAACATATCCAAATTCCCAGATTACACCATCACATGAAAATTTCTTTTTGTATTTTTTCAGATAGTCTTCAATGTGTGCACTACCAGTCTCCTCCTCACCTTCAATTACAAATTTTATGTTACATGGAACATCCCCCGTTGTTTTCAGACAAGCCTCAACTGCTTTGATTCTAGTAATCAATTCACCTTTGTCATCAGTCGCACCACGTCCAAAGATTTTGTTTCCCTTTCGAGTTCCACTAAATGGTGGAGAATCCCACAAATCAAAAGGTTCAGCTGGTTGCACATCATAGTGATTGTAAAACATCAGAGTTTTGTTTGGGTTTTGTTTTGATTTCACTTCACCAAATACAATTGGAGCCACACCTTTTTTCAATCTTAAAATTTCAGATTTTACACCAGATTTTTTTAATAATTTTTGAACCAGTTTTGCGCATTCTTCAATTCCTTCATTTTTTGCAGATACGCTAGGTTGTCTTATCAACATCTGAAGATCTGAAATTAGATTTTCCATGTGAGTATCAACGTGTTTAAGAGGATTCATGTAATCACACTATTTTATCAAAGGGTTTCATCACGAGTGGAATCTCAGATAAGAGATCCATCGAAGTCATATGTAATCCTAATTTCTTTTGTACTGTTTTTCCTGCCAGTCCATTAATGAAGGCAGCAGCAGCTGCAGATTCCAAGGGTTTTCTGTTTTTAGATAAAAGTCCAGCAACTAATCCAGACAAAACATCGCCAGTTCCACCTACAGTCATGGCAGGAATTTTTTTCTCATAAAGATAGGTAGTTCTTCCATCAGATATTACATCAGTTGAACCTTTTAGCAAAACTGTAATACCAAACTTTTTTGCTTTTTCTTCTACTAATTTGATTCTCTCAGTTTTAGAATTTGGAGGAGATTGTCCAAATAATCGCTTAAATTCTCCAGCATGTGGAGTGACCACTACATTCTTGTTTGTCAGTAAAGGTAAAACTTCGGGAATTAGTGCGCTAGCATCTAGTGACAATCTTACATCTCTATCTAAAAGAGATTTTACAAGATGTAAAAGAGCATTTTTTTCTTGAATCGAAAGTCCCATTCCAATTGTTGCAGAATCAAGTTTTCTTGGCAATGCACCTAAGAGTTTGTTTACAGCCCCGCGAGTTAATTTTTGGTCTACCAGAGGAATTACAATTAGATTAGGAGAAACAGAACGAGTAGACGCCACATTGATTTTTGGAACAGATGTGTATACTAAATCAGTACCAGAACGTAATGCAGCTATTGAAGACAATATTGGTGCCCCATGGTAAATGTAACTGCCACCAACAACTAGAACAATCCCATTCTCACCTTTTCTTGAATTGGACTTTCTGGCAGGAATAAATTTTTTTACAAGTGTAGTTGTTAGTGTTTTTTGTGCCAATATGATACCCCTAAAGAATAGATGAATAAATCTTGTTTTGACAATTATGCGGTTTTCTCGCTTGTTTTCTTCGCATTCTTCTTACTAGTGTTAGAATGAGGTTTACTAGTTTTGGAGGAGGATTTGTTTGACTCTCTTCCAAAAAATGCTTTTCTTGCAAAGCAGAGGTATGTTGTATGACCAATTCCTTGAAAAGAGTGTCTTGTTTTTCCTTCACGAGCTTCAATAGTTCTCAAAATTTGTTCAGTTGATTCGATATCTGTAAACTCATTTTCAACTAGAGCCATAGTTAATTTCTCCAATTGATTCATTGTAGGGCATATTGCAAAGATAGAACCACTTCCTTTTAGCATCTCGCGAACTTGTGGAATTACTACCCATGGATCACCAAGATCAATTAACGCAACATCAATGTCTTTAAGCGGCATTTTCTTTGCTGTTTTTAAGTCCTGATTATGTTGTGTAACATATTTTGAAACACCTGCCTTTTCAATATTTTTTTCGGCAATCTTCATGAAATTCTCATCAACATCAAAAGTGTAAACATGTCCACGGGGTTTTACAATACTTGCCACACATGAAGTGAGTGAACCACTCCCAGTTCCAATCTCTAGAATTTTTTGACCACTTTCAATGCCTGCCCTTGCAATAATGTAACCAATATCTTTGGGATAAACAATCTGAGTTCCATGCTGAATTTTCATTACATAATCATACATTGTGGGTTTGAGAAGATAGACGTACTTGTCCTTGTTGGTGATTAATCTAGAGCCATACTCTTTTCCAATTGCATCAGAATGTTTGATTACGCCGATATGAGTATGAAGAGAATCCTTTTTTGAGATTTTGACAAGCCATTTTTTTGAATGATTAAAGTAGAATAATACAGGAGAATTTTGTTTAATTTTATCCATAAATTTTGCTAAAAAATTTTAGATAAGAATCTATGGTTTATTGTTGACCTTTAAGATAATACTCAAGATAGTGACTGGAGATGCATATGCCCAAATGAAGTCACTAAAGAAAAGAATGTACTTACAGAATTCCTTTATGGGAAGGTTTTTCATTCCGTGTTTTGCCAACTTGGTTTTGCCTACAAACCTTTTGACGGCATCAAGACCTGACGAATCTTAAATTTAAGGCATAAATGAGTTGCATTAACCCCACGTGAATGAAAAAAACATCATTTCTTTATCTTATCAAAAAAACTAGCCCACGGTGAACCCCTTGGATAAAAAGAAAAAGTAATAGCTAAAAAATCCATTATCCCCAATAGGGTGCGATGTACCCTATCCCATTTTAATCAAAAATGAATTTAATTTCAGATGTTTCCTTATCTTTAGCAACAAGTTGGTTCAACGGGTTTATCTTCATTGAACTCATCATTGGCTTTTATGTTGTATTGAATTACGCTTCTAATAATTTCAGAACTAGACATTTCCTCATTATTTGACATATCTTGAAACCTATTGTTATTGGAATCATCTTTCATGCAGGTGTATTCACGGTAGATATCAAAAATACTTTGCACAGGATATTATTCAAAAACAATTAGATCATCCATGTTTTGATAATTCAATCAGTATGCTTAAGTTTACTGCCAGATGAAAACAGTTATGGATCTTACTGAAATTCATCAAAGAGAAATAGACTCACTTCGTGATGAAAATATAGAATTACGGAAAAAAATTAAAAATCTTGAGGCTAAAATCAAAGAATTAGAGAAAAAGAATTGAATTTCAATTGTGTCTTTCCAGAATGTAATTTTAAAGAGAGTAATATCGAAGAGATAGAATTTCTTAAACATTTGAGGGGTGAGCATGAAAATCAATTATTATTAATTTCTCAGAAGGAAGAAATTCCAATTGAGATGGTGGAAATGATAACCATATCAAACTCCAAAGTATTCATCAACTCATAATTATGCAATGTTGGCATCAGATGAAAATCAAGATCATTTTTAAATATCATTTTGACGTACTATTACTAACGAGAAAACCGTTTTTCTGCGTCGTAGATTAATGGTATGGAAAGCGTCTCATGTTAGGTCAACGTCCTAGTTTAAAACACGCTTTCCGTGTGTCTCGTTGTTTTAAAAAACCAGAGTTACA
>Ga0222714_10004162_pt1 | contig 14336 bp, 12 predicted proteins | sample C33_3DmetaG_FD_165048 | JGI IMG/M metagenome (GOLD analysis project Ga0222714, IMG submission 165048) | Estuarine water microbial communities from San Francisco Bay, California, United States - C33_3D | ecosystem: Environmental > Aquatic > Marine > Unclassified | place: USA: California... | reverse complement strand
CGGAACCGGCAGCTCGTCGAGCACGCCCGCGGGGCCGCGGTGCGCTACCGGAACGTGGGCGTACGCATCGAGGACAACTACATCCTCACGCCGGAGGGGCTCGCACGCATCACGGACGTCCCGCGGGAGATCGAGGAGATCGAGGCGCTGCGGAAGAACCTGGTGATGTGAGGAGGGGAGCAGTCCGCCTCAACCTCGTGGACTCCCTTCCAGCAGCCCCTCGAGCGCCTCCTCGCGTGCGCCGTTCTCGTCGCACACCGCGAACGTCGACTCCCCCGTCCCGTACATCGCCACGCCCGCGTACTCTCCGGCCTTGTTCAGCACGAAGAAGCGCACGTCGAAGTTCGGGAGCCCCCGCTCGTTGAGCAGGCGCGGTTCCACGGTGTTTTCTCTGATGCGCTGGAGGCCGGCCATACCGGCGTCCTTGGGTGACATCCCCTGGCGCATGAACTCCACGATGAGGAAGCTCGCGCAGTTGTAGAGGTTCGCTTCGCCACGTCCCGTGGAGCCCGCGGCGCCGACCGCGTTGTCCACGTACTGCCCCGCGCCGAGGATGGGCGAGTCGCCCGCGCGCCCCGGGATCTTCCACGACAGACCCGACGTCGTGGTGACGCCGCAGATGTCGCCGTCGGCGTTCACCGCTTCGAGGCTCGTGGTGCCCCAGAACGATTCGGGGTCGATGAGACCGTCGTCGACCATGGAAAGTCCGGCTGCCAGCGAGGCGTCGTGGAACGCCTGCAGCCGCTCGAGGTGCTCGGGGTCAGCGAACGGTGCGCCGCCCCCGCCGCGCCGACGACGGATGAGGTCGGGGTCGGTGATCTCGCCGGCCCGGGACAGTCCCTGGATGCGCTCCTCGGGGTCGAGCCAGTGGGAAGGATCGACGCGCCGGCGCCACTCGAGCCAGAGCGCCCGGGAGCGCGGCGTGTTGAGATCGTCCTCGATCTCGAAGCCGAGGGAGCGGGCGAACTCCTGCGCTCCCTTGCCGACGATCAGGTGGTGGTCGGTGAGCTCGGCGACGGCCTTGGCCACGATCGAAGGCGTGCGCACGCCCTCGATCCCGGCCACGCCCCCGGCCCAGCGACGGGGCCCGTGCATGAGGCAGGAGTCGAGCTGAACCACGCCGTCGGCGTTGGGGAGCCCCCCGTACCCGATGCCCTGCTCATCGGGGTCGAGCTCGGGGATGTTCACGCCCGCCACGAGGGCGTCGAGGACGTCTTCGCCCTCGGTGATCCCCCTGTACGCACGCTCGATGGCGCTCTCGGGCCCGCCGTTCTTCCAGCGGATGCTGCTGACGTCGGAGACGCACAACGGCCGGGAGCGGGGGATGTGGACGGCCGGCGCGCCGGCGAGGGCGGAAGGGGTGGCCGCGACGGCGACGCCCGCCGCCGTGGTGCGCACGAAATCACGTCTGTCCATGACCATCGAGGGGTTCGAGTCCGGTTCGGCTTCCGGGCACACAGTAGCACCCGGATCGGAAGCCCGCCTCCCCGGCCGCGACAGTGCCCGGGTCGATCCCGGTGGGCCGTGCGGACGGGCGCCGCTCACCCACGAGGCGTGGGTTGCCCTGCCGCCCGATAAGACGTCGAAGTGGAACGGCGCGCCGAACCGTCCTAGCTTGCCCGGTAGGTCGTGGGCGGGGCCTGGCCGCAACTCCATGATGACGGGGACGATGACACTCGGTCGATATCTCGAGTACGCCATCCGGCGGAGTCCCGAAGAGAATCTGTGTGCGCTCGCCCAGCGGATTCCGGGGGTCCACTACGAGCGTTTCGATGTGTACGAGGTGCCGGTGGCCTCGGTCTCGCGCAGACCGGCGCCCGAAGGGTTCGACATCCGTGTCGTGGGACCCGAGTCTGTCGACGACCTGGCTCGCTGTCGCGGTCCTCGCGACCTCTTCGAACAGCGGTTTTCGGTTCTTCAGGACCGGTGCGTCGCAGCGATGGACGGCAGCGGCGTGGTGGGCTTCGAGTGGTTGTCGGTGCGCGATGAGCGACGCGAGCCTCTGATGCCCCTCCGCTTCGAAATCCCGGCAAGTCATGCATACGCCTACGATGCCTTCGTCCTGCCGGCGTTCCGAGGCAGAGGCCTGTGGGCCGGCCTGGTTCGGGAGCTGGCGGGTGCCGCCGGCGAACTCGGGAGGCCCTATGTCTTCTCGCACGTGTCGCGCTACAACGAGCTTTCCCAGGCCGCCCACCGCGGCGTGGGATTCACCCGGGTCTCCTCCTTCCGCACCGTGGGCCTGGGCGGCGTCGGCTTTACCCTCGGCGCCAAGCCCCGTCGCGACGCGGGAGCGTCGTGAGGCCCGTGACGCGCCTTCGGCCGGGGGAAATCCTCCCCCCGTGACCCGCGCGGTGGTGAACCCGGCAACGTGCCGTTTCCGAACGTCGACGGACCATGGGTACGGGTGTCCCACGCCGCCGCCGAGGTGTCCGCCGATCTCGTGCTGGTGCAGGGCTTCGCGGAAGAGCTGAAGCGGCTGAGAGGCAACTGACCCTCCCGGCCTCCGGGATCAGCGAACCAGCGCCGGCGTCGTCGTCGGCGGCCTCCGGTGGTACGTCGCCTGCTCGAATGCGTACGCGATGCGGATGAGCAGCGGCTCGGACCACGCGTCTCCCAGCACCTGGAGTCCCGCGGGGAGCGTCCCTTCCATGACGAAGCCCATAGGCACCGTGAGGGCGGGGAACCCGGTGGGCGGCGCGGGCCACTGGCTGTTGTCACCCGCCGGGGTGTCCATGTCGCCGACCAGCCTTGGCGGGTTGCTCCAGCTCGGATAGATGAGCGCCTCGACGTCGTACTCGGCCATGGCGGCTCGCATCCCCTGGCGGAAGCGCTCTTCCTGGGCTCGCCCGCGGATGCACTGCTCGTTCGTGTCGGGTGTGCCCTCGAAATCGAGGAAGCGCTCCACCGTGGGCATCACCGTGCGGTAGACCTTCCCGCTCTCGGCGATCTCCTGCAGCGTGCGGTACGGCGGGTTCGGGATGTCGGCGAGGTAGTTCTCGATGTCGTAGCGGAAGCGCGAGCACCCGGTCCCGCTGCGCAGCTCGTCCAGCTTGTCCACGTGGAAGTCGCGTACCACCGTCGCCCCGAGCCGCTCCAGAACGGCGAAGGTCTCCGCGAAGCGCGCGAGAATCTCCGGGTCCGCCGATTCCGTGTAGGCGATCTGCCCCATGACGCCGATGCGCACCCCCTCGAGGTCCGGCTGCAGAAAGTCGAGGTACGACGCGGCGCGCCGGGCGTCGGCCTCCGCGGTCACCGGGTCGGCGGGGTCGGTGCCCGCGATGACGTCGAAGACGCGCACCGCGTCCTCGACGGTGCGGGTCATCGGGCCCGCGATGTCTCGATGGGCGTACAGCGGCATCACCCCGTCCCGGCTCGTGAGTCCCTGGGTCGAGCGGATGCCCACGAGGGCCTGATGGGACGACGGGCCACGGATCGAGTTGCCGGTGTCCGAGCCCAGCCCCACGAGGCCGAAGTTGGCGGTCACGGCGGCGGCCGTGCCCCCGCTGGAGCCCGCGGTGACGCGGTTGAGGGCGTAGGGGTTGAACGTCCACCCGGGGAGCATGGAGCCCACCGTCTCCAGGGCGGTAAAGGCGAACTCGGCCAGATTCGACTTCGCGAGCACGATGGCCCCGGCCTCGCGGATCTTCCGCACCTGATAGGCGTCGTCGGCGGCCATCGAGCCGGCCAGCGACGCCGAGCCGCCGGTGGTGGGCATGTCGTGCGTGTCGAAGTTGTCCTTCACGATGACCGGGATCCCGTGCAGCGGCCCGGTGAGCGCGCCGGTCCGTCGCAGCTCCCGGTCCAGGGAGTCCGCGCGCTGGAGGGCGCGGGGGTTCACCAGGATCAGCGAGTTGATGTTCGGTCCCGCGTGGTCGTACGCGTCGATGCGCCGGAGGTACGCCTCGACGAGCTGCCTCGCGGTGAGCGTTCCTGCCAGCATCGCCCGGTGGGTCTCGGCGATGGTGAGCTCCATGAGCTCGACGCCGCCGACCTGCTGGGCGCTCGCCGGCGGTGCGCCGAGCACGACGCCGACGAGGACGAGAAGGCCACCGATGCAGCGTGACGTGACCGCCCGGCAGCGTGCGGGTCGCTCGGGACGAGGGTATCGGGGACGGTGTGCCATCGGCGGGGCGCTCGGGGGTCGGCGGGGACGGGTCGAATTCACGTCGCCAAGGTAGGGGCGTCCGGCCTCCGGTGTCACCCGGCCCTCGCGGCATGGGGCCGCGGCGATCGGGTCGGACGTCCCGTCGCCGCGCCGGGCGAGCGCCGCCTGATCAGGGGAGTTCGCGTGCCAGAGTCCTCGCGCGGGTGAACACCGAGTCGAGCATCTTCTCGGTGAGCCTCCCCGTGAAGGTGTTCTGCTGGCTGGGGTGGTAGGAGCAGAGGAGGCTCACACCTCCCCCGACTTCGACCTCGACGCCGTGCCCGAACCTCGGGCGCGGGCGCGGCACCGAACGACCGGCTTCGTCCAGGAGCCGGAACGTCTGGTGGTAGGCGAGACTCCCGAGTGCCACGATGACCTTCACGGATGTCATCGCGTCGAGCTCGGCGCGGAGCCAGTGTGCGCAGCGGTCCCGCTCGACCGGCGAAGGCCTGTTGGCAGGAGGGGCACAGCGGACGGCCGCGGTGACGAGCACGCCCTCGAGCTCCATGCCGTCGTCACGGGAGCGCGACTCCGCCTGGTTCGCGAAGCCCGCTCGGTGCAGCGCCCGGTAGAGCCAGTCGCCCGAGCGGTCCCCCGTGAACATGCGCCCGGTGCGGTTCGCGCCGTGCGCGGCCGGGGCGAGCCCCACCACGAGGACGCGCGCGGACGGGTCCCCGAACGCGGGCACGGGTCGCCCCCAGTAGGTCTCCGCGCGGAACGCGGCGCGCTTCTCTCTCGCCACCTCCTCGCGCCACGCGACGAGGCGCGGGCAGCGGCGACACGCGGTGATCCGATCCTGCAGGACGTCGAAGTCGATGGTTCCGCTCGTTTTCAGGAAGGCTCAGGCGGCGTCGGCTCTTTCGTCCGAGAGGGGTACTGGCACACCTCGAACCGCGGCCCCCGGTTCAGCGTCCACCCCGGGGCACGCTACCCTCCAGCCAGGCAGACCACCAGACGACTGCCAGCATCTCGCTGCCCGCCGCCAGACGGTCCGCGGCGAAGTCGCCGGCCCTGCGGTCCGCGGGAGCGCCCGGGCGGAAGCCCACGTCACGCTCGATCGTGTAGAGTTCGGGCACCGCGGCGAACGAGTCGAGGAGGAACGCGAAGATTTCCTCTCGCGCGGAGCCGGCGATGGATCGGGGACGCGCGGGTACCCGACGCGCCAGGTCCCGGGGGCGTACGTGGGCCGTGACGAAGCCGCTCTCGAAGCGCGCGTGGAAGTCGCGGTCGGTGGTGAACCCTTCGGGATTCGCCGTGTCGCGGTCCCACCCGTTGAAGTGGATCGTCGTGTGGTGTGGCTGAGCGCCGTCGGTGACGTAGTGCCCCAGGATGCCCGCGTCGTCGAGGATCCGTGACTCGATCCACCGCCGCTCATCGGACCCGGCGGGCGCGCGGTGCCAGCGCCGCCACTCGGAGACGAGGCGCTCGTAGAGTTCGAGGATGCGCCAGGGCAGGAAGCCCGCATCGCGTTCGGGGCGAGGGAGGCCGGCTCGATAGAGCTCGGAAAGGTAGGCCCAGCGGTCGCCGGCCCGCAGCGCCGCGTCCGGCACACGCTCGAAGTCGATGTAGTGGTCGTAAGACCAGGCCTCGTCCATGGCGGATCGGGTCCCCGACCGCCAGCGGTCCGGCTCCGGGCTGAGGTACTCGAGACGGGGCCCGGCCTCGCGGAAGAAGTCGGGCATCTCGGACGGGAGCGTCGCGACGGCGGCACGCGCCGCCATCTCGTGGCCCCGGTAGCCCCACGGTGCCGCGATGCACGCGGCGACCAGCGCGAAGGTCGGCCCGGCCCGGCCGGCGCGCCGGGCCGCCGCCGACCGATCCGCACGGCCGGCCGGGTCCGCCCGCGGGACACGGACCGCGCCCCCCACGCTCAACGCGACCGCGCCAGCGCGCCCCGGTCGACCTTGCCGAGGTGCGTGCGGGGAAGGTCGTCCAGGAAGACGACCTCGCGGGGGTACTTGTACGGTTCGAGGCGCGACTTCGCCCACCCCTGCAGCTCGGCCGCGAGGGAATCGCTCCCTTCCGTGCCCTGCTCGAGCACGACGAAGGCGCCCGGCTTCACCAGACCCTCCGGCGTGCGCAGCCCAACCACGGCAGCCTCGCGCACGGCGTGGTGCTCGAGAAGGCAGTTCTCGAGCTCCTTGGGCGACAGCCACTTGCCACTGACCTTGAGCATGTCGTCGGCACGGCCCTCGTAGGTGACCGTGCCGTCCTCGGCGATCGAGATCATGTCGCCCGACAGATACCAGCCGTCGCGGAACGCGGCATCGGTCTTATCCCGGTCCCGCCAGTACCCGAGCGCGAGGGAGTCTCCCCGCACGCGCATCACGCCGACCTCACCCGCGGGCACGTCGTGTCCCTCCGCGTCGCACGCACGGACCTCGAAGCCGTCCACCACTGTGCCGAGCGTGCCCGGACGGACGTCGTCGGGACGGTTCGAGATGAAGATGTGCCACATCTCGGCCGTGCCGAGCCCGTCGAGCAGCGGAACACCGAAGAGCTCGTCCCAGCGCCGGTGGAGTTCCGCGGGGAGTGCCTCGCCGGCGGACGTCGCGAGGCGAAGCGAGGAGAGATCCCGGGCGCCGGCGTCCGCGTGCGACACGAGGTTGCTCACCATCGTGGGCACGTTGACGAGGATCGTCGGCCGGAACGTCCGGATCTTCTCGAAGAGGGTTTCGGCCGTGCACCGTTCCGGGAAGAGGGCGCTCGTGGCACCCACGGAGAAGGGAAAAAGGAGGTTTGACCCCGTGGCGTACCCGAAGAAGAGCTTGGGCACGGACAGCGTGACGTCGTCCTCCCGGATTCCGAGGACGCCCTTTGCGTAGAGCTGCGTGGTGTTGGCGAAGGAGCCGTGGGTCTGCACGACCGCCTTGGGGTGTCCGGTGGTCCCGCCGCTGAAGAGGAAGACCGCCGGGTCGTCGTTGCGTGTCGGGTGAACCGGCGGGTCCGACGCCGAAGCACGGAAGCGTTGGCGGAAGGCGTCGCCGCCCACCGCGACGAGCGCGGGCGGGTGCTCGGCCGAGCGGGCGGCCTCTTCGAAGGCGTCGACCACCTCCGGGTCGACGAGCGCGATCTTCGGCGTGGTGTAGTCGAAGAAGTATGCGATCTGGTCGGCGGAAAGCTGCGGGTTGACCATGACGACCACCGCACCGGCGCGGAACACGCCGAACAGGGCGGCCACGTAGTCGACGCCGTCGGGCAGGGCGATCAGGACGCGGTCACCCGGAACGACCCCCGAATCGGTCAGAAGAACCGCGAAGCGACCGGCGTCCTCGTGGACCTCGCCGTAGCTCCGTGATCCGGCTTCGGTGAGGAGCGCGCGACGGTCCGCGCGTCCCTCACGGATCCGGTCACCGAGGAAGAAGTCGTAAACGTTGAGGGTGCGGGCGCGCCGAGAGGTCATGGCGGGACGATACCGGGACGCTAGAATGAAGGTCAATCCGGCTTCGCCCTCCGGCCCCCGCATCGATGACCGTTCGCGCGTTCGCAGACCTGACTTGGGAAGACGTCCGTGACGTGGCGGGGCGCCAAGCTGTCGCGATCCTCCCCGTCGGCGCGGTCGAGGCGCACGGCCCGCATCTGCCGGTCGGTACCGACGTGATCATCGCCGAGGCGATGGCGCGCTCGTGCGCGGAGCAGCTCGACGGGACGGGCAGGCGCGCCCTGGTCATGCCTCCGCTGTGGTACACTGCGGCGTGCTTCGCGGATAGCTTTTCGGGGACCGTGAGCGTGGACCCGGGTATCGTGACCGGCCTGATCCGCGGGATCGCCGCCTCTCTCGTCAAGCAGGAGATCCCGACGTTGGCCATCGCGAACGCGCACCTGGACCCCACGCACCTCGGTTCGCTCCGGGCGGCCGCGCACGAGCCCCCGGAGGGCGCCCGCATCGTATTCCTCGACCTGACCCGTCGGAGCGTGGCCGAGCGGCTCACCGAGGAGTTCCGGACGGGTGCGTGCCACGCGGGGCGGTTCGAGGGCAGCGTCGTGCTGGCCGAGCGCCCGGAGCTGTTCCGGGACGACGTGGCGCGCACCCTGGAGCCCAATCCGGCAAGCCTTTCGACGGCCATCCGAGCGGGACACGGTAGCTTCGAGGAGGCCGGCGGACCGCGGGCCTACTTCGGCTGGCCCGCCGAGGCGAGCACGGACGAGGGGCGAGAGACGATACGGACTCTGGGGCGGCTGCTGGCCGACGCGATCGTGGAGGAGAGCGAGTGAGCGGACTCGAGGGGTACAACGCACTCATCACCGGCGGGGGGCGAGGGATCGGCGCCGCGGCCGGACTCGCTCTGGCCCGGGCGGGAGCGAAGGTGTCGCTCGCGGCGCGCAACGAGGCGCAGGTGGTGCAGATGGCGGCCGAGATCCGGAGTGAGGGACTGGAGGCGTTCGCCTTCCGCTGCGACGTGACCGACGAGCGGCAGGTGCGAGACCTCGTGCTTTCGGCGAGAGACGCCATGGGGCGTGTCGACATCCTGGTGAACAACGCAGGCACCGCCGCGTCGAACCCCCTGTCGCGGGTGACACTCGCCGAGTGGCGACACATCATGGACGTGAACGCCACCGGTACGTTCCTGTGCACGAAGGCCGTGTATGATCGGATGGCGGAACGCCGCTGGGGACGCGTCGTGAACATCGCCTCGGTGGCCGGGCTCGAGGGCGGCCGGTACATCACCGCGTACACCGCGGCGAAGCACGCGGTCGTCGGCTTCACCAAGGCGCTCGCCGAGGAGTCACGGGGCAAGGGCGTCACGGTGAACGCGGTCTGCCCGGGCTACGTGGACACCCCGCTCACCGACGAGACCATCGCGCGGATCATGCACCACACCGGCAAGGACCGGCAGGGTGCGCTCGATCTGCTCCTGGCCGAGTCCGGTCAGTCCCGGTTGATGCGCGCACACGAGGTCGCGGACGCCATCCTGGCTCTGTGCAGGGAAGAGGCACACGGTCGCAACGGTGAGATCGTCGTCCTGGACGGGAAGGAGGTACCATGACCTATGTGCGCGTGGATCCCCAGGAGCTGGGTGCACCCCGAGGATGGACCAACGGGATGCTCGGGCCGGCGGGAGGGCGGGTACTCTTCGTGGCAGGCCAGGACGCAGCCGAGCCCGAGGGTCACGTCACCACCGACGACTTCGTGGAGCAGTTCGACCTCGTGCTTCACAAGGTGCTCTCGGTGGTGCGGGCCGCGGGGGGAGAGGTGGCTTCCATCGGCCGCATGGTGATCTACGTGACCGACCTCGACGCGTACCGCGCCCTGCGCCCCGAGATCGGTCGGGTGTATCGCACCCGGATGGGGAAGCACTTCCCGGCCATGGCGCTCGTCGAGGTGTCGCGGCTCGTGGATCCGCGCGCGAAGGTCGAGATCGAGGCCACCGCCGTGCTCGCTCCGCATCCGGAGGCCTGACCGTGATCGAACCTCGCTCCTTCCTCTACGACCTGGACACCGAAACCGGCGTCGCCACCATCACGCTGAACCGACCCGAACGCCTCAACGCGCTCACCTTCGAGGTGTACGACGAGCTGCGGAACACCTTCTACGCGCTGCATGACGAGCCGGAGGTCCGCGTGATCGTCGTCACTGGCTCGGGGCGAGGGTTCTGCAGCGGCGGCGACGTCGAAGACATCATCGGGCGGCTCTTCGAGCGCGACATGCGGGGCCTGCTCGAGTTCACGCGCATGACGTGCGACCTCGTGCTCTCCATCCGGCGCTGCCGGAAGCCCGTCATCGCCGCCCTCAACGGGACCGTGGCCGGGGCCGGGGCCGTTATCGCGACGGCGTGCGACATGCGGATCGGAGCCGCGAACGCGAAGATCGCCTACCTCTTCACGCGGGTCGGTCTGTCCGGCGCCGACATGGGTGCGGCTTGGATGCTGCCGCGGATCGTGGGGCTGGCCAGGGCGAGCGAGCTGCTCATGACGGGTGACTTCATCTCGGCCGAGGAGGCCCACCGCATCGGGCTCTACAACCGCGTGGTGCCCGAGGGCGAGTCTCTGGCGGCGGCGACCGAGCTCGCGCTCAAGCTCTCTAAGGGACCGTCGTTCGCGATCGAGATCACCAAGGACGCGCTCAACCGCGAAGCGAGCATGGACCTCGCCGGCGCGCTCGAAGCCGAGGCGCAGATCCAGGCGGCCCTCATGCTGCACCCCGATTTCCGCGAATCGTACGACGCCTTCGTCGAGAAGCGCCCGCCGAATTTCCTCTGAGCCTGGCGCAGCCATGTCGGATACCCACACCGTTCGTGCATTCCTGGAACCCGACCACCATGCGTGGGGGGCTGCGGTCGCCGCGTTCGCGGCTCGCGACCTCGCCGGACGGCCGCATGCGGCGACCGACGACGCGGCTCGGGTCGAGGCCCGCGAGCTGCTCCGCATCATGGGAGCACGCGGTGTCTTCGGCCCGATCGGCGCGCGTGACCTGCGGGCGTGCTGCCTCGCGCGTGAGCTGATTGCAGCCGCCTCGCCTCTGGCCGACTCCGTATGGGCACTCCAGGGACTCGGAATCACGCCGCTGCTGCTCGACGGGACGGAGGACCAGAAGGCGCGGTGGGCGAAGCCCGCGCTCGCCGGCGAGGCCATGAGCGCGTTCGCGATCACCGAGCCTGGCGCGGGATCGGACGTCGCCTCGATGTCGACGCGCGCCGAGCGCGACGGCGACGGTTACGTGCTGCACGGGCACAAATGGTTCATCAGCAACGCGGGCATCGCCGACTGGTACGTCGTCTTCGCGTCGACCGACCTGTCGGCAGGAAGCCGGGGCGTGTCGGCGTTCGTCGTGCCGGCGGACGCCGAGGGGCTCACGTTCTCCGGCGCGCAGGTGATGAGCGCCCCACACCCGCTCGGCGAGCTCACCTTCGACGGCTGTCGGGTGCCCGCGGACCACCGAATCGGGGACGAGGGACGCGGCTTCAGGCTCGCCATGGCGACGCTTGACCAGCTCCGACCCACGGTGGGGGCGGCCGCGTGCGGCATGGCTGAACGAGCGCTGCGCGAGGCGCTCGACCATGCCGTGCGCCGTGAGCAGTTCGGCAAGCCGATCGCGGAATTCCAGCTGGTGCAGGAAAAGCTCGGTCGCATGGCGATGGACCTGACGGCAGCCCGCATGCTGGTGTACCGGGCAGCGTACGAGAAGGATCTGGGTGCGGAGCGCATCAGTACCGAGGCGGCGATGGCCAAGGCCTTCGCCACGGAGGCCGCCCAGCGGATCGTCGACGACGCCGTGCAGATCCTCGGCGGTCGGGGTGTGATGGCGGATCACCCGGTGGACATCCTGTACCGCTCGGTGCGCGCGCTACGCATCTACGAGGGGACGACGGAGATCCAGCACCTGATCATCGCGGGGAAGATGGTGGCCGACGCCAGGGCGGAGCTCGGATGAGGATCCTGGTCGTCGGTGGCGGTCCGTCCGGGCTTTATTTCGCGATCCTCATGAAGCGCGCCGATCCGTCGAACGAGGTCCTCGTCCTGGAGCGGAATCGCCCCGACGACACGTTCGGCTTCGGGGTCGTCTTCAGCGATGCCACCATCGTCGAAGTGGAGAGCGCCGATCCGGGGACGTACGCCGCGATCACCGATCACTTCGTCCACTGGGACGACATCGACGTGCATTACGGTGGCGAGGTCGTCCGCTCGACGGGCCACGGCTTCAGCGGCATGAGCCGGCAGACACTCCTCACGGTTCTCCAGGACCAGGCCCGGGCGCTCGGTGTGGAGCTGCGCTTCGAGACCGAGGTGGAGGGGTTCGTGGACGCCGACGCCGCGCCGGCTGCCGCCGCAGACCAGGCGGGGAGCGTTGCCCTGGTGCGTGTGGATGGAGCCGTGCCCGCCGTCGGGAAGGGTCCCGCGCGTGGCTGGGTGGATGCGGCGGACTGGGATCTGGTCGTGGCCGCGGACGGCGTGAACTCGCGGGTGCGCGAGCTTCGGGCCGACCGCTTCGAACCGACCTTCGACTGGCGGCCGAACCGCTTCGTGTGGCTCGGCACGACGAAGCCCTTTCCCGCCTTCACATTCTACTTCCGGGAGAACGCGCACGGTCTGTGGCGCGTGCATGCGTACCAGTACGAGCCGGGTCACTCGACGTTCATCGTCGAGTGCACCGAAGAGGCGTGGGTCGCGTCGGGCATGGACGGCGCGACGGAGGAAGAGACCCTCGCCTACTGCGAGGCGCTCTTCACCGAGGAGCTCGCTGGCCATCGACTGACGGGAAATCGGAGCGTGTGGCGCAGCTTCCCCACGATCCGGTGCGCGAAGTGGTACGCCGAAAACGTCGTGCTCCTGGGCGATGCCGTGCACACGGCGCACTTCTCGATAGGGTCGGGGACGCGCCTGGGAATGATCGACGCGATCGCGCTGCGTGCGGCGCTTCGGACGGAGGCGTCCGTGCCGGCCGCACTCGCCGCGTACGAGGCGGACCGAAAGCCGGCCGTGGAGTCGCTCCAGCGCGCCGCGCAGGCGAGTCTGGAATGGTTCGAGGCCACCGAGCGCTACATGGATCTGGCGCCGATCCAGTTCGCTTTCACCCTGCTCACGCGGAGCCTGCGCATCACGCACGAGGACCTGCGCGTCCGCGATCCGGGTTTTCTCGCCCGCCTGGACGCGTGGGTCGCCGACGAGGCGGAGCGGCAGAGCGGCGTCGGGCTTCCCCGCCGTCCGCCGCCGCCGCCGATGTTCACGCCGTTCCGGCTTCGGGACCTCGTGGTCCCGAACCGCGTTGTCGTGTCGCCGATGTGTCAGTACACGGCGGTTGACGGGACGGTGGGAGACTGGCACATGCAGCACCTGGGCAGCCGGGCTGTCGGCGGGGCCGGGATGGTCTACGCGGAGATGACCGACGTCTCCGCCGAGGCGAGGATTTCGCCGGGGTGTGCCGGGCTCTACCGGCCCGAGCACGTCGGCGCCTGGAAGCGCATCGTGGACTTCGTTCACGGGCACACGGACGCGAAGATCGCGATGCAACTCGGTCACGCGGGCCGCAAGGGGGCGACGAAGAGCATCTGGGAGGGAGACAACGAACCGCTCGAGCGGGGCGGGTGGGACATCGTGTCGGCTTCCCCGATCCCGTACTTCCCGGGCCGGAGTCAGACGCCCCGCGAACTCGGGCGGGAGCAGATGGAGACGATCGTCGCGGACTACGTGCGGGCGACCGAGTACGCGGTCGAGGCGGGCTTCGACCTCCTCGAGATCCACATGGCGCACGGATACCTGCTCGCCTCCTTCATCTCGCCCCTCACCAACGAGCGTACCGACGCCTACGGCGGGTCGCTGGCAAACCGGATGCGCTTCCCGCTCGAGGTCTTCGACGCGTGCCGGTCGGCGTGGCCCGAGGAGCGTCCGATGAGCGTGCGCGTGAGTGCCGTGGACTGGGCTCCCGGGGGCGTGGGGCCGGACGACACGGTGGAGGTCGCGCGCATGCTGGCGGCCCACGGATGCGACGTCGTCGACGTCTCGTCCGGTCAGACCGTGCCCTATCAGCGGCCGGTGTACGGCCGGCTCTACCAGACGCCCTTCGCCGACCGCGTGCGCCAGGAGGTGGGGGTATCGACGATGGCGGTCGGCAATATCTCCTCCTGGATGGACGTGAACACCATCGTGGCGGCCGGGCGGGCGGACCTCTGCCTGATCGCGCGGGCGCACCTGTTCGATCCATACTGGACCCGCCACGCCGCGCACATGCTCGGCTGGCCGCTTCCTTGGCCCGACCAGTACAGTTCGGTCTCGAGGTACACGCCGCGCTTCGAATTCCACTTCGGCGGCGAGTAGCCGGGGAGCCGCTGCCGTGGACATTCGCACCAAGCTGGTCTTCACCCTGGTGGCCGTCGCGCTGACGGCCATGCTGGTGTTCGGTCTCATCGCGAACGGAACGGCGGAGCATCGGTTCCGGGAGAGCACCACGGCCCAGCTCGACGGGCTGGCGGCATTCAAGGAAGCCGCGGTCACACAGCTCGTGGCGGGGTGGAGCGACCGCGTCGGACTCGTGGCCAGCCGAACCGCGCTGCGTGTGAACCTGGCCGGTCTCAAACGGGAGGGTGGAAGCCAGTTCGCGGAGCGCATCGAAGCGATCCTGGTCGACGCGGAGGCCGCATCACCCCTAATCGTGGCGCTCGGCGCTTACGACACGATGGGACGCCTCGTAGCGAGCGCCGGTGACGCCACCACGCTCTCCGCGTTGGATCAGTCCACGGTCGGGCAGTCCGAGGAC
>Ga0222714_10004161_pt1 | contig 14337 bp, 12 predicted proteins | sample C33_3DmetaG_FD_165048 | JGI IMG/M metagenome (GOLD analysis project Ga0222714, IMG submission 165048) | Estuarine water microbial communities from San Francisco Bay, California, United States - C33_3D | ecosystem: Environmental > Aquatic > Marine > Unclassified | place: USA: California... | reverse complement strand
TGGCGGCCTGGACAAAGGTGATGGAGCTCGACCGCTTCGACCTGCATCGGTAGGCCGCATCGATCCAGATGGCCGCACGTCATTGAGGCGAGTGCCTGCGCTCGCTATGGTGCCGCGGCCATCTGGCGGGATGCCCGAGTGGTCAAAGGGAGCGGTCTGTAAAACCGTCGGCTCTGCCTACGAAGGTTCAAATCCTTCTCCCGCCATCTGGAACCGGAGCCCGGCCATCGCGCCGGGCTCCGTCGTTCAGGCGGGATCCACCCGGGTGATGACCAGCTTGGGGTAGGTCATCTCAAGCGCGGCCGCCGCCGGGCCCTCGCGGGCGTCGCCCGACCCGCGCCTGCCGCCATAGGGCATGTGGTCGGCGCGGAAGGTCGGGGTCTCGTTGATCACCACGCCGCCGAAGTCGAGACGCCGCGCCCAGGCCATGGCGCGGTCCACACGGGCGGTGAAGATGCCCGCCTGCAGCCCGAGGGGGCTGTCGTTGGCGATCGCGATGGCGTCGTCCACGTGGTCGTACACGCACACCGCGATCACGGGTCCGAAGGCCTCGTCGCGCATCAGGCGGGCGAACGGCGCCACGCCGTCGAGCACCGTGGGGGCCACCATCGCTGGGCGGTCGGGCAGGCGCTCGCCCCCGCGAACCACGCGCGCGCCGAGCTGCGTGGCCTCGGCGATCCAATCGAGCATCCGGTCGGCCGACGCCGAGTCGATCACCGGGCCCACGTCGGTGGCCTCATCCAGCGGGTCGCCCACCACGAGGGCGTCCACGAGGGGAAGCAGCTCCTGAATGAGGGCGTCGTGCGCCTCGCGCTGCACCAGAACGCGCTGCACCGAGATGCACGACTGGCCGGCATGGGTGAAGGCGCTCCCCGCGATCGCGCGCGCGGCCAGCGCGAGGTCGGCATCGCCGTGCACGATCACCGGGGTGGCGTTGCCCAGCTCGAGCGCCACGCGGATGTCCGGGCGCGCGGCGCGAATCGCCCAGCCCACCGTGCTGCTGCCGGTGAAGGACACCATCGATACGTCCGGATGCGCGGTGAGGGGCTCGCCGGCCACGCCGTCGCCCAGCACCCATCCGAGCATCCCCGGCGGCAGCCCCGCCTCGCGGAGGATCGCCGCGAGCGCAAGGCCCGACAGCGGCGTGCGCCCCGCGGGCTTCAGCACCACGGGGGCGCCCACCGCGACAGCGGGCCCGAGCTTGTGCGCCACGAGGTTGAGCGGGAAGTTGAACGGCGTGATGGCGGCGATCACGCCCACCGGCTCGCGCACCGTCATGCCCATGAGTCCCACCCCGGAGTCGGCGGCATCCATGGGGATCACCTCGCCGCCGAGGGTGCGCGCCACCGCCGCCGAGAAGGCAAGGGTGTCCACGCACCGTGCCACCTCGCCGCGCGATTGCTTCATGGGCTTGCCGGCCTCCGCCGCGATGACGGTGGCGAGCGCGTCTGCCCGATCGGCAACGAGTGCGGCGGCGCGATCGAGCACACGCGCGCGCTCGGCCGCCGACGGCGCGGTGCCCAGCGCCGCCTTCGCCACCGCCACCGCCTGGTCGACCGCATCCTCGCCCGAGATCGCCACGCGGGCGATCTCATCGCGGTCATACGGCGAGACCACCGGCTGCTCGCCGAGCGATGGCAGCTCGTCATCCCCGGCCATCGCGACACGGGGGATCCATTCGGGTATGTCGATGCGCGCCATGGCCGGCAGGCTACCGTTGCGGGCATGGCCCCCCTGCTCCCGGAGGAGATCGCGCCCGACCCGCTCCGCGTGCTGGCCGCGTGGATCGACGAGGCCCGTGCCACGTCCCAGCCCCAGGCCAACGCGATGACACTCGCCACCGCGGCGGCGGACGGGCGTCCCTCGGCGCGCATGGTGTTCGTGCGCGGGTGGGGCGCGGGTGGCATCGACTGGCTCACCGACGCCTCGTCGCGCAAGGCGCGTGAGATCGCCGTGCGCCCCGAGGCCGCCGGGGTGTTCTACTGGGCGGGCCTGGCCCGCCAGGCCCGCGTGGAGGGACCGGTGCGGCTGCTGCCCGACGACCAGGTGGCCGCGTACTTCGCGCGCAGGCGCCCCGGGACCCGCCTGGCTGCACGCGCGTGGCGGCAGGGCGAGCGATTGGGGTCGCGGGCCGACCTCCACCGGCGCCTCGCGGCCGTGCGATCTGAGGCCGACCCGGGGGGCGTGCCCGAGGGCTGGATCGGCCAGCGCCTCGAGCCCCGCGCGATCGAGTTCTGGCAGGAGGACCCCGACGGGCTGCACGACCGCCTGCTGGCCGTTCGCGGGGCGTCGGCCTGGACCGTGGAGCGGCTCGCGCCCTAGTCCGTGGCGCTTCGGCATGCGGCGGCCCGGTGGGATGGCACGGCCTCGGTTAAGTGCCTGACACCGGGTAGGCTCCGCGCACAACGCCATGGGCGGTGGTGAGGGAAGCCGGTGCGAATCCGGCGCGGTCCCGCCACTGTGACCGCGAGCGTCGCCGCGAGGGCCTCAGGGTCCGGCCACTGGGGTTCACCCCGGGAAGGTGCGGGGGCGCGATGACCGGGAGCCAGGAGACCTGCCTCCGCCTTGGCACCACGACCTTCGAGGACTGAGGTGACGGTGCGCGGGTATCCCACGGGGAACCCACATGAAGCGACCCCTGCCGGCGGCACCGCCGTGGCGCGCACGCGCGCGCTGGCGTTCTCGTACGGCGACTCGGGGCGCGCGGCGCTCGACGGCGTGGACCTCGAAGTGCGCGCCGGTGAGGTGCTGTTGCTCGAGGGCCCGTCCGGCGGGGGCAAGAGCACCCTTCTCCGCGCCCTGGCCGGGCTGGTACCCGACTTCCACGGCGGGGCCGTGTCGGGCGAGGTCGAGGTGATGGGCCGCGACGCCCTCGCCACGGCGCCGGCGGCGATGGGCGGCGCGGTGGGGATGGTGTTCCAGGACCCCGAAGCCCAGGCCGTGCTCGGCACGGTGGAGCGCGACGTGGCCTTCGGCCCGCAGAACGCCGGGCTCCCCGCCGACGAGATCGCACGCCGGGTGGATCGCGCGCTGCACGACGCCGGGGCGCACCACCTTCGCGGACGCCGCATCGACGAGCTGTCCTCGGGCGAGCGCCAGAGAGTGGCCATCGCCGGCGTGCTCGCCCGCACGCCGCGGCTGCTGCTGCTCGACGAGCCCACCTCGCAGCTCGACACCGCAGCCGCAGCGGCCCTCGCGGACACCCTGCGCGACCTGGCCGACCGCGGCACGGCGGTGGTGGTGGCCGAGCACCGAGCCGAGCGCGTGCGCCCCATCGCCGACCGGGTGCTGGCAGTGTGCTGCGGCCAGGTGGGGCCGCCCGGTCCCGACGAGCCCGCCCCGGATGCCGTGCCCCCGTGCGAGTCCGTGGCCCCGCCGGCGCTGCGCATGGAGCGCGTGGTCGCCGGCCACGATGGCCGGCCAGTGCTGCGCGACGCATCGCTCGCGCTCGTGCCCGGCCGCGTCACCGCCCTGGTGGGCCCCAACGGCAGCGGCAAGAGCACCCTGCTGCGCACGCTCGCAGGGCTGCACTGCCCCGACTCCGGCAGCGTGCTCCTCGGTGACGAGGATGTCTCGGCGCTGGCTCCCGAGGCCCGCTTCCCGCGACTCGGGATGGTGCCCCAGGACCCCGGGCGCCACCTGCTCACCGAGCGCGTGGCGGACGAGATCGCCGTGGCGCTGTGCGCGATTGGCGTCCCCGGGCATGATCACGCCGCGCGCGTGGAGAGCGTGGCCGCCGCGCTCGACCTCAATGACATGCTCGAGCGGCACCCGCTCGACCTCAGCGTGGGCGAGCGCGAGCGCGTGGCGCTGGCGGCGATCCTCGTGGCCGACCCCCGCGTGCTGGTGCTCGACGAGCCCACCCGCGGCATGGACCCGGAGCGCAAGCGCGCCCTCGCGCGCATAATCCGCGCGCGGGCGGCCGCGGGAGCCGCGGTGCTCGTGGCCACCCACGACGGGCCGTTCGCCGTGGCCGCTGCGGACGAGGTGCTCGAGATGGTGTCCGGCGACGCCGTGCCCACCGGCCTGCCGCCCACGGCGCTGCTCGCGGTGTGATCCCATGAGCGCCGCCGCCGTGGTGATCCTCGCCAGCGTGGCGATCCTCCTGCTCGGGTGGACGGCCTGGGAGCGCGGCTCGGCGGGCCCGAAGATGCTGGCGCTCACCGCGACCCTCGGCGCGGCCACGGCCGCCGGCCGCGTGCTGTTCGCGGCCGTGCCCTCGGTGAAGCCGGTCACCACAATGTGCCTGGTGACAGGCGCTGCGCTCGGCGCGCGCGCGGGCATGGCCGTGGGCGCCCTCGCCGCGCTGATCTCCAACGCCTTCCTCGGCCAGGGTCCCTGGACCCCAGCGCAGATGCTGCTCTGGGGCGCGGTCGGAGCGAGCGGCGCGCTCTTCCGGCCGGCCACGCGCACCCGCATCGGCCTGGCCTTCATCGCGGGCGCCTGGGGATTCGGATTCGGGTGGATGATGAACCTCTGGTACCTCGCCACGTTCGGGCCCGAGGTCTCGTGGGCGGCCTTCCTCACCGTGTGCATCGCGAGCGCGTGGTTCGACATCGCAGCGGCGATCGGCAACGTGGTGTTCGCGCTCCTCATCGGGCCGGCGCTCTACCGCCTGCTGTCGAGGTACGCCGCCCGCGTGAAGGTGACCAGCGCGCCCGCGCCGAGCGCCGCGGCGCCCTAGCTCGCGGACATCTCCCGGGCCAGCGCCCTCAGGGCGGCATGCGCCTCAGCGGCGCGCCCCGCGGCTTCGCGTCCCCATTCACGCGCGCCCGCGACCTCCTCGCCGCAGGCCGCGGCCATGGCCTCGGTCTCGCCTGGAGCCGACGAGCCCCGCTGCAACCGGGTGTCGGCGGCGGCCTCGGGGTCGAGCGCGGACGCGATCAACGCGGCATCCACATCGAGCGCGATGCCGTCGCTGGCCATCGCGGCCTCGGCGAGCACCTCGGGCGTGAGGGCCGACTCATCGAGGCCCTGGTCCACGAGCACCTTCACCGCGCGCCCCACCACGTGGTGCGCGGTGCGGTAGTCGAGGCCGGCCTCCTGCGCGAGCACGTCGGCCAGGTCGGCGGCGGTGATGAACCCACGGCGCGCGCCCTCGGCGGCCCGGCTCGCGTCGAGCTCGAGCCCGGCCACCACGGCGGCCATCAGCCGGGTGCTCGCGACGACCTCGTCGAGGGCCCGCGGCACCACGGTGTTGAGCACATGGAAGTGGTCGGTGCGGGCAGATCCGGTGTGCAACGCCGTGAGGGCGCCGGCGAGGTCGCCGGCAGCGGTGCCCGCGGTCGCGCGCACCACGGCCAGCGCGTACGGGTTCTTCTTCTGGGGCATCAGCGCGCTCGCGCGGCTGTGCTCGTCGGCGAGGGTCGCGATGGCGAACTCCTGGCTCGCGAGGATCTCCAGGTCCTGAGCCAGCTGCGACTGATGGGCGGCCGTGATGGCCGCCGCGGAGAGGAGTGACGCGTAGGGGTCCCACTGCCACATGGCGTCCTTCACGTGCGGCACCACCCCCGCCGCGCCGAGCAGCTCGGCAAGGCGGTCGCGGTCGAGGGGCCAGCGCGAGCCGGCGCTTCCGCCGGCGCCGGCCACCGAGAGGTCGAGTGCCGCGTGGATCGCCCGCAGGCGCTGGGCATCGCGCAGCACCGGGTAGGCATGCGCCAGCACGATGTGGCCGAGGCGCGTGGGCTGGGCCGGCTGCAGGTAGGTGTAGTCCGCGGCGAGGTCGGTAGCGTGCCGGGCGGCGAGGTCCACCAGCGCCCCCGCGAGGTCGATGCAGGCGTCGTGCAGGTCGCGCGCGGCGTCGCGGGCAACGAGTCGCAGGGCCACGCGGAAGGCCTCGCGCCGCGGCCTGCCCGCCGAGAGCCACCCCGCGGCCTCTGTGCCCACGCGCTGCTTCAGCTGGTGCTCACGACTGTTGAATGCATCGCCGATCGCGGGGTCCCACGGGAACTCGTCGCCCGGGATGGCGTCGAGTACGAGCAGGCCCGCGAGCAGCGCGCGCGCCTGGTCATCAGGTATCGCCCCGGCCTCGGCCAGCGCAACCGCGTGCGCGAGGTCAGAGGTGCTCAGGCCGTCGGCAAGGCGGGGCCCGGCGGCCGATTCGTAGCGGTACCCGGCCGCCACAAGCGCGTCGGCGGGACCGCCCTCCAGCCGCCCGCCGCTTCCGAGATAGTCGTCCGCCACGCCGCGCAGACTAGCGGGCGGGCTTGAAACCCCGTAGACGCAGGGAATTCGTCACCACGAAAATGCTGGAGAGGCCCATCGCGGCGGCAGCGATGAGGGGGTTCAACAGCCCGAGCACCGCCAGCGGGATCGCCGCGACGTTGTAGCCGAAGGCCCACACGAGGTTCCCCTGAATGGTGCGCAGGGTGCGGCGCGAGAGGCGGATGGCGTCGGCGATCGCCCGCGCGTCGGGCGTGACCAGCGTGATGTCGGCGGCCTCGGCGGCCACGTCGGTGCCCGTGCCGATGGCGATCCCGAGGTCGGCGCGCACCAGCGCCGGGGCATCGTTCACGCCGTCGCCGGCCATGGCCACGACCTCGCCCGTGTCCTGCAGTTCGCGCACCACGCGCTCCTTGTCCTCGGGCATGACGTCGCTCAGCACCTCGTCGATGCCCGCTGCGGCGGCCACGGCGCGGGCGGGGGCCGCAGCGTCGCCCGTGAGCATGATCGGGCGCAGCCCGAGGTCGCGCAGCATCGCGATGGCCCGAGGCGTCTCGGGCCGCATGACATCGCTCACGGCCACCACCCCGGCGCCCTCGCCGTCCACGGAGACCGCCACCACGGTGCGGCCCTCGGCCAGCGCGGCGTCACGGGCCGCCACCAGGGCGGTCGGCACATGGTCGCTTCGCCCCACGGTGACGGTGCGCCCCCCCACCTCGGCGGTCACCCCCACGCCCGCCGCGGCCCGGAAGCCACCGGCCGCGGCCAGCGGACGCGCCTCGGCGGCGGCCTCCGCGATGGCGCGACCGATGGGGTGCTCGCTGCCCGACTCCGCGGCGCCGGCCAGGGCGAGCACCTCGTCGGCATCCCACCCGGCCGCGGGCGTGACGCCTGCCACCTTCATCACGCCCTCGGTGAGCGTGCCGGTCTTGTCGAGCACGGCCACCGTCACCCGCCGGGTGCTCTCGAGCACCTCGGGGCCGCGGATGAGGATGCCCAGCTGCGCCCCGCGGCCGGTTCCCACCATGAGGGCCGCCGGGGTGGCGAGCCCGAGCGCGCACGGGCACGAGATGACCAGCACGGCGACGGCGGCCGTCATGGCCTCGCCCGCGGCGTGGCCGGTGGCAAGCCAGCCGATGAGGGTGCCCAGCGCGATGAGCAGCACGACCGGCACGAACACTGCGGCCACGCGGTCGGCCAGCCGCTGCACCGGTGCCTTACCGGCCTGCGCAGCCTCCACCAGGCGGGCGACGCGGTGCACGGCGGTCTCAGACCCCACGCGCGTGGCGCGCACCACGATGCGGCCGCCGGCATTGAGCGCGCCGCCCTCCACCAGATCGCCCGGCCCGACCTCCACCGGCACGCTCTCGCCGGTGAGCAGGGCCCTGTCCACCGCCGAGGCGCCCTCCTCCACCTCGCCGTCCACGGCGATGCGCTCGCCGGGGCGCACCACCACCAACTCACCAACCGCCACCGACGCCGCGGGCACCTCGTGCTCGGTGCCATCGCGGAGCACCACGGCGGTGTCGGGCGCCAGCGCGAGCAGCGCGCGGATGGCCTGGCCCGCGCTGCGGCGCGCGCGCGACTCGAGGAAGCGCCCGAGCAGCACCAGGGTGACGATTCCGGCGGCCACCTCGAAGTAGATCTCCGCCTCGCCCGAATCGGAGGGAAGGAACGACATGTGCATGGTCATGCCGATCTCGCCCGCTCCCAGGAAGAGCAGCGCGACCACCGACCAGCCCCAGGCCACGGCTGAGCCGAGCGAGATGAGCGTGTCCATCGACGCCGACCGGTGCATGAGCGCCCGCCAGGCACCGACGTGGAACGTCCACCCGCACCACCAGACCACCGGCGTGGCCAGGGCGAGCGACACCCACTGCCAGCCGGGGAACTGCAGCGGCGGGATCATCGACAGCAGCATGAGCGGCACCGTGAGCCAGGCCGCCGCGATGAGCAGGCGCCGCAGCCGATCAGTGGCGGCGGCGGCGGCGTCCGCGTCCTCCTTGGGAGCGGCCGACGCCGGCACGGCGTCGTACCCGGCCTTCCTCACCGCCTCCACCAGCACGGCGTCATCCACGCCTGCCGGCGCCTCCACGTGGGCGCGCTCAGTGGCCAGGCTCACCGATGCGCTGACCCCATCCACCTTGTTGAGCGCCTTCTCCACGCGCGACACGCAGGCCGCGCAGGTCATGCCCTCGATCAGAAGGTCGTGGTCAGGCAACCTCGTACCCGGCCTCGACGATGGCGTCGCGCACCAGGCGGTCGTCGGCGTCACCTTCCACCAGCACGGTCCCCGTGGCCACGTCCACCGCCACGGCCGTCACGCCGGGGACCGCCCCGACCTCGCTCTCCACCGCCATGCGGCAGTGGTCACAGGTCATGCCCGTGACCTCGTAGACGCGACTCATTCCGGGACCTCCTTTTCCACCGACGCTAACACCGGCGTCAAGGGGTCAGGCGGGGGGGAGCTCCTCGGCCTCGATGAGCACCGCCGTGACGCCGGAGATCGTGAGCAGTCGCCGCACGGCGTCGGACGGTGCGTGCAGGCGGATGGCCGCCGCGCCCTCGCGGGAGCGCTCGTTGGCGGCGATGAGCGCGCCGAGGCCCCGGCTGTCCATGAAGGTCACCGCGGCGAGGTCGACGTACACCGTCCGCCCGTCGCGCTGGGCGTCCGTGAGAACGGACGAGACGTCCGGAAGCGTACTGGCGTCCACGACGCCCGTGACCGTGACGACGATGCCCGAGGGGCGTTCGTCCGTTGTTACCGTGACCTGTGCGTTGGTGGGTTCCGACATGGCGGGCGGGGAGACTACCCTTCCTGACCGGCAACATGCCGCCGGGCCCCGAGGCCCCCTGTTCAACGCGCGAGAGGTCGCAGTGAAGAAGCTCCCGATCTGGATCGTCACCACGTTGTTCCTGCTGGGCATCATCACGACCTACGTCGGGTGGATCGACCGCCATGAGGTCGGGTACCTGCCATTCGCGCTGGGAGTCGTCTGGATCCTCTTCTCGCTGGCCTCGGCGCCCCGCATCTTCGCCGACGACTGACCGCCGCCGGGCATGCCCCCGGCATCAGGCTAGGCTCGCCACGTGAGCACGGCCTCCCCCACCACTCCCGGGCTCACGTCCGCCGAGGCCGAGCAATACCTCGCCGCGCACCCCCCGCGCCAGGGCCCGCGGGGCAGCAGGTCGTTCGCCGACATCGTCTGGTCGAACACCTTCACGCTGTTCAACCTCATCCTGATCGTCCTGCTGATCCCGCTGGCGATTTTCGGGCTGTGGGGCGACATGCTGTTCGGGGGGGTGCTCGTGGCCAACATGGCCATCGGGATCATCCAGGAGACACGCGCGAAGCGGGCCCTCGACCGGCTGGCGCTGCTCGTGGCGCCGCACGGGCGCGTGCTGCGCGACGGCGAGCCGGTGGAGCTGGCCATCGCCGAGATCGTGCCGGGTGACGTGGTGCTGCTCGAGCCCGGCGACCAGGTGGTCGCCGACGGCGAGCTGGTGACCGCCACGGCGCTGAGCCTCGACGAGGCGGTGCTCACCGGTGAATCGGACGCCGTCGCGAAGGATGCCGGCGACCAGGTGCTCTCGGGTGCCTTCTGCGTGGTGGGGAGCGGCGCCTATCGCGTCACGGCCGTGGGCGCAGACTCATTCGCCGAGCGCCTCGCCGCCGAGGCCAAGGGCACGCGCGCCCAGCTGTCGCCGCTGCAGTTGGACATCAACCGCATCCTGCGGTTCATCATCGTGGTGCTGGTGCCGCTGGCGGTGCTGATGATCCTCTCAACGATCTGGCTCGACTTCGGGGGCGCGGCGGCGTCGGTGCAGCGCGTGGTGGCCGCGCTCGTGCCCCTGGTGCCCGAGGGACTCGTGCTGCTCGCCAGCCTCACCTTCGCGGTCGCGGCCGTCCGGCTCGCGCGCCTCGGCACGCTCGCCCAGCAGCTCAACGCCATCGAGAGCCTCGCGAGCGTCGACACCGTGTGCGTGGACAAGACCGGCACGCTCACCGAGAACCGCCTCGAGGTGTCGGGCGTGCTCGCCGCCCCCGGCCGCGACGAGCAGGAGGTGCGCCGGGCGGGCGGGCTGCTCGCGGCCAGCGCGGCGTCGCGCAACTCCACGGCAGAGGCGATCCTCGCCGCCATGCCGGCCGATGCCATGGTGCCCACGGCCGAGGTGCCGTTCGCGTCGTCGCGCAAGTGGAGCGGCGTCACGCTCGACGGCCACGGGACGATCGTGATGGGGGCGCCGGAGATCCTCGAGCGGGTGGGCGTGGACGTGCCTGACGACCTGCGATCGGCCATCGCCGACGCACAGGCCCAGAGGCGTCGCGTGCTGCTGGTGGCCACCGCCGACGCGCCGCTCGACGAGCAGCAGGACGGCATGGGGCACCTGCCGGACATGCACGCCGCCGGCGCCGTGGTGCTCGAGGAGGCGCTGCGGCCCGATGCGCCCGACACGGTGCGGTTCCTCGAGGCCGAGGGCGTGCAGGTGAAGGTGATCTCGGGCGACGGGGTGGGCACGGTGCAGGCGGTGGCCGCCGCGTGCGGGGTGACCGGCGCCGAGAACGCCATCCAGGGGCCGGACCTGCCGGACGACCCCGAGGCACTCCGCGAGATCGTGCGCACGACAGCCGTGTTCGGGCGCATCACGCCTGAGCAGAAGCGCGCGCTCGTGCAGGCCATGACGGCCAACGGGCGCTATGTGGCGATGATCGGGGACGGCGTCAACGATGTCCTCGCCCTGAAGGACGCCCGCCTCGCCGTGGCAATGGGCAACGGCAGCCAGATGGCCAAGGGCGTGGCCGATCTCGTGCTGCTCACCAATGCATTTTCCACCCTGCCCAAGGCCATCGAGGCCGGTCGGCAGATCATCCGCAACACCCACCGGGTGGCAAAGCTCTTCATCACGAAGTCGGTGTACTCGGCCATCATCCTGCTGGCCTTCGCGCTGATCCCCGTGGCGTTCCCCTTCCTGCCCCGGCAGCTGTCCATCACCTCATCGCTCACCATCGGCATCCCGGCCTTCTTCCTGGCGCTCGCGAAGAGCGAGGGTCCCGTTCACCGCGAGGGCTTCATGCGCAGCCTCGGGGCGTTCGCGATACCCGCGGGCGTGGTGATCGCCCTCGCCATCACGGCGTCGTACCTGCTCGCCCGCGACGTCTTCGCCGCCACGGTGTCCGAGGCGCGCACCGCCTCGGTGCTCACCGCCACCCTGCTCGGGCTCGCCGTGGTGGTCGAGCTCGAGCGCGGGCCGGAGCGCAGTCCCGTACGCCGTTGGGTATGGGGAATGGTCGCAGGCTTCCTGGTGCTCCTCACCATTGGCCTCGACATCCCGTTCCTGCGCGACTTCTTCGAGGTGGGCATCCCCACCCCCGGGCAGTGGCTGCTCATCGCCGTGGTCGTCGTGGTGGGCGTCGCGGCGCTGCTCGCCGTGCGGCGCATTCCGTGGCTTCGGCGCGTCGAGGAGTACGCGCCGCGCGAGCCCGCCGGCTAGCGTGGCGGCGGCCTAGGCGGGGAGGTCGATGCGCTCGATCGCCGTGGCGCGGCCATCCGGGTCCGCGCGCACCAGCACGGCCTGCAGGCGCACGTCGCCCGTTGCCGGTTCCCACTTGGCGGGCATGCCGGTGAGGAACCTCCGCAGCACGGGCTCCTCGCGCACGCCGATCACGGAGTCGTGGGGGCCCGTCATGCCGATGTCGCTGATGTAGGCGGTGCCGCCGGCGAGCACCTTCTCGTCGGCGGTGGGCACGTGTGTGTGGGTGCCGAGCACCGCGGTGACCCGGCCATCGAGGTGGCGCGCAAGGGCGATCTTCTCGCTCGTGGCCTCGGCGTGGAAGTCCACGATGATCAGCGGCGTCTCGCGCCGCATGCGGTCCACGAGGTCGTCAGCCACGGCAAACGGGCTCTGCGCGGCGTCGATGAACACCGACCCGATCAGGTTGATCACGCCCACGCGAAAGCCCCCGCGCGCATCCACCACCACGGTGCCCCCGCCCGGACCGCGCGTGCTGAGGTTGGCAGGCCGGAGAACCCGTCGGTCCTCCTCGAGGGTCTTGAAGAACTCGGGGCGCCGGAAGGTGTGGTTGCCGCCCGTGAGCACGTCGGCACCGGCCCTGATGAGGGCCTCAGCCTGCTTGGGGGTGGTGCCCGACCCATGCGCGGCGTTCTCGGCGTTCACCACCACGATGTCGGGCTGGTGCTGATCGCGCAGCCCCGGCAGGGCATCCTCGGCGGCCCGCATGCCGGCCCCGCCGAAGACATCGCCCACCACAAGGGCGGTGAAGCCGGCCACTAGATGCCCGGCCCGGTGGCCTGGCGCAGCAGCTCCACCTGCACGTTGTTGCCGGCGTCGTTGGTGTAGCGGGCGATCTCGAAGCGGGCCACGCGGGAGAGGTCGCGCACGCGGCCGATCACGGTGCGTCCCGCACCGACCGCCGTGCCCACCTGGGGCACGATGCCGTCGGGGCCTGGCTCGATGTGGTTCACGCGCACCGCGACGTCGGGCACGCCGGCCGGGGTGATGACGATCTCGAGGCCCTCGGGACGCCCCGAGAGGAGGTGCGGGGTGACCGCCGTGACCACCCCGTCCACCGGGCTGTACACCGTGGTGCCTACCGGGGCGCCCACGTCCACGCCCGACGTGCCGGGCGCACCGCCCTCGTCGGCGGCCACGTTGTGGGACACGCCCGCCGCCGGCGCCATGTTCACGGCTCCGGGTTCGCCCGCCGCATGGAACAGCACAGCGGTCACCTGCTTCTCGGCCACGGGCAGCACGACCTCCACAAGGCCGGCGCGGGCGAGGACCACACGCTGGGGAGCCGGTGAGTCGTCGACGGCAGACGGAGGCACCGGCGACGCCAGCTGCCCGCTGGGAACCGCAGCCTCGCCACCGGAGCTGGTGTCGTAGAAGGCCAGGACGATCGCGGCGATGACCACGGCCACCAGCACGGCCGGCGCCACGACGGTGAGCAGCGCCCGGTTGCTCCGGTGCCGGTCCGCCTGGCGACGCACGGCGCGCCGTGACCGCAGCTCATCTCGGGTAAGGGGCGGCATGGGCATCGAAAGGGTAGTCCAGAGCCCCCCGGGCTCAGGCCCCGGGGGGCCGCGATACCATGCCGCGCATGAGCAGCCGCCAGGCCACAGTGCCGCCGTGGGCATGGATCGGCACGGCAGCGGCCATCGTCGTGATGGTGTGGATCGCAGGGCAGACGCTCGGCCGTGTGCTGTTCGTCTTCCTCGTGTCGCTGGTCATCGCCCTGCTGCTCAACCCCCTGGTGCGCATTGTGCGACGTGCGCACGTGCCGCGCGGCCTCGCGGTGGCCACCGTGTTCCTGTCGTTCCTCGGCGTGGTGGCGGCCGCGATCGTGCTGCTCATCCCGCCCATCCAGCAGCAGATCAACACGATCCGGGCCAACCTCCCGCTCTACACCGACCAGGCGCAGCGGCAGGTGCAGACCCTCCAGGGCTTCTTCGACCGCAACAGCATCGACATCGACGTGCAGGAGCGCGCGGCGGCGGCGTTCGCCGCCATCAAGGGCTGGGCGAACGACCTCTCGGGCAACGCGGTGTCGTATTCGCTCAGCGCCCTCGGCGCGCTGGTGATCATCATCATCATCATCGTGGCCGCGGTGTACATGCTGCTCGACGCCCCGCAGATCGCCCGGGCGGCCCGCCGCCTCGGCGGGCCATCGGCATCGCAGTTCCTCGCGCGCACCGAGCGCACGCTGGTCGAGTACATCAAGGCACAAACCCTCGTGTGCCTGATCATTGCCGTCAGCACCGGGGTCGTGCTGTGGATCCTCGGCGTCACCGGCGTGTTCCCGCAGGGCGCCACCTACGCCGTGCTGTTCGCGGCGTGGATCTTCTTCATGGAGTTCATCCCGTACATCGGGCCCATCCTCGGCGCGGTACCACCCGTGCTCCTCGCGCTGTTCATCTCGCCGTGGACGGCACTCTGGGTGCTCATCGCGTTCATCGCGATCCACCAGTTCGAGGGACACGTGGTGGTGCCGCAGGTGATGGGCGACGCGGTGGGCGTGCACCCGCTGGTGGTCATCTTCGGGGTGCTCATCGGCGAGGAGCTCTACGGCTTCATCGGCATCATCCTCGCGGTGCCGGTCGTGGTCATCCTCAAGGAGACCGCCGTCTACCTGAGCGAGCGCATGGGCTGGTTCGG
>Ga0222714_10004160_pt1 | contig 14339 bp, 8 predicted proteins | sample C33_3DmetaG_FD_165048 | JGI IMG/M metagenome (GOLD analysis project Ga0222714, IMG submission 165048) | Estuarine water microbial communities from San Francisco Bay, California, United States - C33_3D | ecosystem: Environmental > Aquatic > Marine > Unclassified | place: USA: California... | reverse complement strand
GAGTCGCCCACAGAATTAGATGGCAACGGTACGCCCGTCATCATCTCAGAAGATGTCGATCCAACTGCTATGTTTGATCGCGTTGTTCGCGGCACAGCACGCATGACGCAGGAGCTTGCTGGCGACGTGCGCAAGCCACGCAAGGGAACAGGCACCGACCTGAGCCCACGTCAGTCAGTAGACCGCACCAGCACGCGAGCTATTGTGCCGACTGAGAGTGGCTTGCCTGCCACGATCTCGCCTACACGTATGACCGGCTTCGAAGCTAACACCGACCAGATGCCGGTCGAGCAGCAGACGCAGAATGCACAGGTCAATCCACAGCAAGAGCGTCCTGTAAATCTTGAGGGCAATGTGGAGGGGCCGAACGAAATCAGCGGCGCTCCTGCCCAGCTCCCAGCTCCAGCCCAAAAGACTTTACCGGCTCCAGCTCAGGAAGAGGCACCAGCTCCAGAAGCCAAGGCAGAAGCTGAGGCGGAAGCGCCTACGCAAGATGCTGGTCGCAAGGTTGAAAAGCACGTCGAAAATATCGAAGACAAGATCCTTAACGACGACCGTAATGGTGTTGTTCGCTACGCCGACAAGGTTCACAAGGAAGGTCTCATCGACGACGCCGACCTTGCAGAGATCAAGCGCATGTCCAAAGACAAGGACATGGGGGCGGAGGATATTGGGCCAGAGCTAATCAGCCAGCTCAACACTAAGCGCGGTGATGGTGGTACTCGCTACTCTGGCCGTCGCGAAGTTGTGCGCCCCAAGGCAAAGAAGGCTAGTGACGTTGTTCAAGACACGCCGCTGAGCAAGGACAAGACTGCTGAGACCGAACAGACTGAGCAGACTGAGGACAAGCCTAAGCCAGACATAGATTACGAGGCAGTCATCCAAGACCGTCTCGACAAGATTGCTGCTCGTGGCGGTCAAGGCAGGATTGTTTCCAGCCGTCTCCGCTCGTTGCTGAAGCAGAACAACTATAATCCAACCCAGCTCTACTACGCTTTCCAGATGGGTGAGATCGTTTCTCGTGTTCTACCAAAGGGTGCAAAGGTAGATGTACTCTTTGTTCCTTCAGTTAAGGCGACGGATGCTGATGCTGCAGCGGCTAGTGGTATCGAACTAGGCGAGGATGCAGGTGGGGAATATCAAGCCTACGATGTAAGTCAGAATGGCTTTCGTGGACTAATCACACTTTCTTTGAATGAGGACTTGAGTAGCGTTGCTCGTGAGAACGCGGCGCATGAGGCGTTTCATGTTATTCAGGACATGCTGCGTGCCTTTGATCCGGACGCATTCAATCTCATCAATAATTCGTTCCGCGACAACATGCGGATCGACGATCTTGACGCCAGCATCCTGCGCAAGCTGAAGACATTGAAGACGGACGGTGAGGGTAGCGTATACGACAATCTCATTGCAGACTTTGGCGACGCACCGCTGTCACGCTATGAGGCGCAGGCAGTAGCGTTCGGCGCACTGGTAGATGCCAAGGATCGTGGCGTTGATATGAAGGGTCTGAAGGCCAGCTTCATTCGCGTAGTCGACTTTGTCAGCGACATGCTTCGCGGCTTCCGCAACCTGTTCGACAAGAACGGCGTTGAGTCTATTGCTGACATCTTTGAGGGTTACCGCACCAGCAAGGCTCAGGAGAGCATGACTGAAGCTGCGCCACTGAGAGATGGAGAGGGGCGTGTCCAGTACTCTGGCCGTAAGAAGCCTCCTTATGAACATCCATCAATCGGCAAACAAAAGATAAACCCTCCGATTGCCGACACGTCAACAATTCCGTTTTTGTACGATAACGGAAAGACAAAAGCTGTGCAGGTTCCAGATGAAAAGATGGGGCTTAAGGACACCGTTCAGTTCATTCAGAACCGGACGCGAGAAGCACTTATGGCTCGCTTCGGTGTTGATCGAATCACTGGTCCAAGCCCAGAGACCGACAAGTATCTGAAGACCTCAATTGCTGCAGAGGCTGAGGCAGCGATCTTGAAAGAGATGGCTACCGGCAACCGCTCGGCGCTGGACTGGTACACCAAGGCCATCGAAGACGCCATTAAGGAAGCGTCTGGAATTTATCCGATGCTTCGGGACGATGATGTTGCAAAGCGCCTAAGCAATAGTCGCGGGATCAATAGCAAGGAAGATGCTCGAGTGATGTTCACTCTGGCGCTTTCCATTACCTCTCAGAACATGAAGGTTCGCGACAACGCTAGGGCAACAACAGAACAGTTCGATACCTTCCTTCAAACCGGCAGGTTCGACCCGTCAAGAAAGTACGGCACAAAAGCCCCGTCAATTGCAAGCAACCTCGCTCTTGCGAACTACATGTTTGAGAATGTTTTTGATGGCAAGGCTGGGGAGTTTGGTCAGTTTCTCAACACTGAGTTTACTGTGGCGGAACTTAATGCACTTGGGCGCAAGGTGCAGGCGAAGAACGGTCTTGATAAACCGCCATTTAAAATCAGTGGTGAGCTTGCAAACGAGATGGTCTACGGATCAGCCATCTTTGGTCCCAAGATTGGCAATGGTTTTTACCAGAACCTTAACCGCAATTTCTCGCCGGTCACTATAGACCTTTGGTTCATGCGCCTATGGGGTCGCCTTACCGGCACCCTTGTTGGCAATGACACTGCAATTAATAAGCAAATTGCAAGTCTACGCGAAGCGGTCGAAGCTGACGCGCATCCGACAACAAAGGTTCCAGACGGCTACGCTGAACGCTTCAACGAAGCGACCGATGCAGAGGTTATTGGACTGGGCATCGAGTTGGCGGCTGATTGGGAGCGCCAATATAAGGCTCTGCAAAAGCAGGGTATGACCTCTAACGAGATTACAGAAAAAGGTCTTAAGCCAGAGTGGGCTTTCAAGGCGGTTGCAATTGCAGGCCAACTTAAGCCAAATGACGCACCGAACAGCGGGGCTCAGAGAAAGTGGATTAGAGACGTTGTAGCAGGGTCAGTTAAAATGCTGGCGCAAAAGGGGTACAATGTTACCCCCGCAGATCTGCAGGCGCTCGTCTGGTATCCAGAGAAAGATTTCGTAAACCTCTTCAAAGAAGGAAAGCTTGAGTCTAACCTCAATGTGTCCTATGACACCGCCTTCTCTGAACTAGCAGCAGTAAGGAATTCCAATGCCACGTCAGCCAACACCGATGCAAGAGACGGAGGACGCAACAGCGCTTCACGACAGGGAGATGGTGGGCGCAGTTCCGGACAAGCCAATGTCGGCGGAGTCCAAGCTTTGGCTGAGGGAGCAGTTGAAGAAGAAGGGGATCAAGTTCGCCGAACCCTTTCAGCCGAAGTCAGAAACAGGCTCATCGATCAAGGATCGCGCTACTCCGGACGAACTGGACGAGGAGCAGGGAGCAATCGAAGCGGAGAAATTGCGCCGCTCGAGGGTGCGCCAACAAACGGAGGCGGCCCGATTGCCGCGCTCGTCGAAGTCGCCGAAAACTACGCGCTAGAAAATGGCATCCCGCTTACTCGTCAATCTGAGTACGCGAAGATCGATGAGAACTTCTCACGTAGGCTGGCTCAGGCCTATGAAGAGATGCAAGACGCGCCCACCAGCCCCGCTGTCCGCGAGGCGTATGCCGACTTAATCCAGCAGACTCGAAGCCAGTACGATGCCCTCGTTAATGCTGGCTACGAATTCACGCTCTTCGATGATGACAGCGACCCATACGCCACCAACCCTTGGGAAGCTATGCGTGACCTGCGCAACAATAAACGGATGGCAGTTTACTCTTCCGTTGCTGGATACGGCGGCGACGGAGCTAGCTTTGACGTTGAGCAAAACCCAATGCTTGCCGACAGTGGTCTTGAGTGGAAAGACCAGAGCGGAGTTCCTCGCAAAGTTCTAGCAAACGATCTGTTCCGCGCCGTTCATGACGCATTTGGTCATGGCCTTGAGGGTGCCGGTTTCCGCGCACGCGGTGAGGAGAACGCATGGCAGGCACACGCACGTCTGTTTACCGGACCTGCGGTTGCAGCGCTGACCAGCGAAACTCGCGGTCAAAATAGTTGGGTGAACTACGGCCCGAATGGCGAGACCAGCCGTAACGCAGGTCTCTTTGATACCGTATTTGCTCCGCAGAAGATTGGGCTTATGCCTGAGTGGACGTGGAGCGAGCGGGTAGTTGACAGCCCTCGTGACTCTGGCCGCACCAATCGCGCCGTCTATACGCCAGAGCGCACCGACCTACTGCTGCAGGATCTGTCCTATCCTGACGACGACAACAAGACCAAGGCTTGGATCGCCTTCATGTCTCCGGATCAGTTCTTGGGGCTCACCCTTTCGAACAAAGGGCGTGATCTTCTTGCAACAATGGATCCAGAAAAGACTCGCGCTCGCCCATTAAATGTTGATGAGCTGCGTCGAGTAGACCAGCCACTATTCCTCGAGATCGCAGATCCGTACATGGCTTCCGGCAAGGAGCAGCCTCGACGAGTCATGGGTCATGAAGGCCGTCACCGCATGGCTGCGTTCAAGGCTGCAGGCATTGATCAGGTTCCGGTTATTCTGCGGCGTCAGGATGGACGAGGTGATCAGCTAGAAGATCTGAACAACTTCACGCTTGCCCCGCAACGTGGTGGTCGCAGTGACCAGTACAACAGCGGCGACACTAATGCCGTCCTGTCTGAGGCGATTCCATTCAACTATGCGAACGCTGGCCGTATTCGCGAGATGATGGCTGATGGAGACGTTCGCTTCTCTGGCCGTCGTGGTAGGGGCAATGCTCAGTCTGGGCCGAAGGCTTTGCGTCCAAACGCACCCAAGTTCAAGACCGGTCCATCCGTTCTTGGCGTGGATCCAATGGCTGCTAAATACCCAAGGCTGGTTAACTGGTACGAGAAGCTTGTCAACAGGACGCGCTCTGTCAAGCAGCTCACCAAGAACATCGACGACTTCTATAACGACAAGACAAACATCGACCGCGCTGAGCAGTTGATGGGTAGCCGCGCTGCGTACACGACTCAAGAGTTCCACCTCAATGAGCTCAAGCCAGTGCTGAAAGAGATAGGCAAGCAAGGGCTGTCTATCAATGAAGTCGAGACGTACATGCACAACAGGCATGCGGTTGAGCGCAACGCCATCATCCGCGAGCGCAACGACGCATTCCAAGATGGTGGATCTGGTATCAATGATGCCGCTGCGAAAGCGTATCTGTCCGCACTGTCTCCTGCTAAGCGCAACCGTCTTGAAGCGGTAGCCAAAAAGTTGGACGTCATAACAAACGGAACGCTGCAGGTTCTGCAGGACTCTGGCATAGAGTCGGCAGAGACGATCCGTAACTTGCGCAACGCTTATAAGTTCTACGTCCCTCTGTTCCGCGAAGGCGTTGACGGCGGTCATGCGCTTGGCACTCGTGGCGCAAGCGTCGAGGGATCGGCACTGAAGGCGGCTGTCGGCTCAAGCAAACCGGTTAGCAGCATTATCGCCAACATCGTTACGCAGCGTGAAGCGGCTATTAACCGCGCTGAGGCAAACCGTCTTGGCAACACAGTGTTTCAGGCTGCGTTGGAAAACGGGGATCAAGCCTTCTGGATGGTCATCGATCCTTCGACGGCTACGCCTGATCAGGTGCGTAAGCAATTGGCTGCGATGGGCATGGATCCGGATCTTGCTGACGACATCTTCAAGTCACCGACGAAGAGGGCATACAACAAACGCACTGGCAACGTAGACACAATCGCCGACACCAACTTCAAGCGTCAGCCGAACGTCTTCGCTACTCGCGTTGACGGAACAGACAAGTTCATCGTCTTTAATCCTGACGAGAAGATGGCAGTAGACATCGCGACCGTCTTAAAGAACGACGATCTGCCAACACTCGAGGGTGCCTCTGCCGCGTTTATTGATAATGTCGGAAGAATTACGCGCCTGTGGTCGCAGTTGCGTACCCAGTACATGCCAGAGTTTGGACCGGTCAACTTCGCACGCGACATATGGGGCGTGATGGTTAACCTAACTAGCACACCGCTGGACGGTGAGCAGTTCAAAGTCATGACGAAGGCTCCTTTGTACGCAAAGAAGTTGGTTCGGGTCATCCGCGCCACTGACAGTGGTGATCCTGTGCCTGCTGGATCTCAGGAAGTTGCTGACCTGTTCGACAGATTCGAAAAGGCCGGTGGACGCACAGCTATTAGAGAGTCGTTCTTCAAGAACTTTGACCGCGACCCAGAAAAGCTGGAAGCGGAGTTGCAGAAGGCAGTCAAGCAATTGTCTGCAGGAAAGACCAGTGCTCCCAAGGTCGTCGTTGATTATGTGACGGCGTGGAATGACGCACTCGAGAATGCCACACGCCTTGCCACGTTCAAGATAGCTGTCGACAAGGGAATGACAGATGCGCAGGCAGCGGAGATCGCGAAGAACATTACGGTGAACTTCAACCAGAAGGGCCAGTGGACACGCGAGATCAATTCTCTGTATGGCTTTGCCAACGCTTCTATCGCATCGACCGACCGTAACATTAAGACCATGCTAGGTAAGGCTGGTAAGAAGATCTTGATTGGCGGCGTTGGACTGGGCGTCATCCAAGGTCTTCTCCTTGCTGCCGCTGGCTATGATGAGGACGATGTACCAGAGTGGGTGAAGGATCATGCCTTTGTTATTCCTCTAGGCTTGTTCGCCGACACCACTAAGTATGTCGCTATCCCAATGCCATACTTCTACAACATGTTCCCAGCCATTGGGCGGCGCATGGTTGAGGCGGCTAGGGGGCAGCTTACGGCTGGACAGTTTATTGGTGGCACCGCAGAGGTGATGATCAATTCCGTCAATCCAATTGCCTACGGCGCTGGGTTCATTGAGTTTATCTCACCATCAGTCTTCGACATGTTCGTCCAGTACGCGCAGAACGAGGACGGTCTGGGGCGTCGTATCTACAACAAGGACTTCAACGACCTTAACCCAACCACCGGCATGAGCCGCGCACGAGGGGACACCACCGTCATGTACGCCATGTACAGCAAGGCGGCTGAAGTCATAAACACAGTCACTGGCGGCGACGAGTATGAGGTTGGTGGCCTGTCACCGACTCCAGAAGAGATCAAGTTCTTCGTAGAGCAGTTTCTGCCGCCTATGCAATTCCTGTACCGCAGCACAGCGACCCTCGAGAAGGGGTTTAGCGGTGAGCAGATAGAAGCCAACGACGTAGCCTTCGTGAGACGCTTCTACGGGGAAGTTGGCGGAAAGACTGCTGAGGGAGGCAAGTTCTATGACAACGTGAAGGCCGTCAACGAGCTCAAGAATACAGTCAAGCTGAGGGAAGAGAATGGTCAGGACACCACAGAGGTCTTTGACGAGAACCCGAAGGCTGAGCTGATCGACTACGTTGGGTCTTACTACCGCGACGTCTCAGACCTGCGCAGGGAGCGCCGCAAGATGATCCTTGAAGGGGCCAAGCCGTCAGAGACGCAGAAGCTTGATGACGAGATCACAGCCCTCATGACGGAGTTCAACAACCTCGCCGAAGAGGCGAAGAAGAAGTAATAAAAAAGCCCCCGTTCCAAGTATGGCTCGGGGGCTTTTTATTCTTGAAAAGTGACTGTGATACACTGACTTCCAAAGCGCATCACAGTCCCGTAGGTTTTATCGTCCAAGCGCTAGAGCAGCAAGTTGTTTCTTACAGCGATCCGACGTTGTCCGCCACTTTGCGCAAGTGCTCCGTAGACAGATGCGCATAGCGTTGAACCATGCGGTCATCAGACCAACCGCCCATCTCCCGAACGGCTGCGGTGTGGGTACCCTTCTGGATGTGCCACGATGCCCACGTGTGCCGCAGGTCATGCCATCTGAAGTTCTCTATCCCAGCTCTCTTCAGGGCATTCCTAAACGCTTTCGTATTGCTACGCTGCACTGGCCTTCCTCCATATGCAAACACCCACTCAGCGTTCTTGTCCTTGGCCCTGAACCGCTTCCAGAGGACGTCGTAGGCGGTGTCGTTCAAAGGGATGGAGAGCGGCTTCCCGTTCTTCATCTTCTCGCCGACAATCGTCACCACCCTGTTCTCAAGGTCAACCTCTTCCCAGCGAAGCTCGCGGACGTTGGCGTCCCGAAGTCCAGTAGTGAGGGCGAAGATAACCTTATCCTTCAGATGTGAAGGCAACTCTCTGATCAAGCGACGGGCTTCATCCTTGTCGATGTACCGAACTCTCGAGGTCTCTTCCATTCTCTTGATCTTGGGTACGGTGTTGATCCATTCCCACTCGTCCCTCGCCATGTTAAGCACTGACCGCAGCACGGTCAGGTAACGGTTGACGGTAGATACAGCGCGGGTCTTCAGCATGTCATCGCGAAGATCCGCCAACACCCCCTTTGTGATACGGCCAAGAGGCAGGCCACCCAAGTAATGCGAGAGCACCTCTATATAGTGCTGCTCTTGCTTAAGGTGTTTAGTGGTCCGCCCATTCAGCCAACGCCCAGCGGCGTCATTCCAAGTCTTTTCCATACAAGCTATTCCAATCACAACCTAAATGATTAAACTTATTCAGTCCGTTTTATAGCGTTATCCCGTACCAATCTGTAGGAGCGGGGAGCATCGAACCCCAGACGAACTGCTGGTTTCCGCCGCTCGCGTTCCTCAGCCTTCCATTTGATAAAGCCAACGAGTGCAACCACGACGATGCCGTCAACGGTATACTCCTTGCGTTCATGATCTAGTTGGAAGACTACCTCTGATCCATCGCTGCGCTTAACAGAGATCTCAGCGTACTCACCAACCAAACCCTCGCCGATCCTCTGCACGCAGATTGCGTGGTCGAAGGTCTGCTCCAAGTCTTCCGTCAGGTTCCCGCCTCCATAAACAAGAGATCCCTCGTTTCTAACAATCACCAACATCAGTTAAAGAACCTCAATATTTAAGGAAACAACTTCTAGCCTAAAGCCAAGTTATCGCATGCTTTCCTGCGCTAAAGCTTCTGCTTTCCGCCGCCTGCCTTTAACCCTTGGGTTGTTCTCAGCGGTGCGAGATTTGCAGTAAGCGATGAAAGATGGGGTATTTAGATTTTCTTTATGTGTACCCCAAGCCAAATTCTCTGGTCGGTTATTTGTTGCGTCGTCATTCAAATGCATCACAATTGCTTTATCGAACGGGGGTGGTCCATTGAACGCCTCGCACACAAGACGATGAACTTTGTAGTTTTTGCCTTTGTAGTAATATCCGTAGCGCATCTGATCTCTCCTTAAGACTCCATATGTAGGCTTGCCTACATACGCCTTAAACCCGCCATTCGGCATTGGAATTTTGTGCGGCACTCTACGGATCCTTCCTAGCGAAGACGCTTCGTACTCAGGCAGTGACGGTATAGGCTTCCAGATTTCTTCTTGTGTCATTGGGCGCACATAGTAAACGCACGCCCAATGATCAAGTGCCTATGATGATGTGCCTCAAAAAGGAACATCGTCCTCAAGATCATCTTGTGCTGGCGGAGCCTGACGTTGCGCTGGTGCATCAACAAGCTTCTTCTTCCACACACGACCGGCAAAGAACTTGCCCTTCGCGCCGTCGATTACACGAGCTTCGATGTTCAGCTCTTCACCGTTCTCGAGCAGCATCCTGCCGCTGTAGATAGGAACACCCTCTGGATCCCAATCCTTCTCGCGATAGAACTTCTTGCGTTCCTCGATGCGCTCATCGCTGTCGCGGAAAAGGGAAAACGTATTTGGTTTTTGTTCGTAAGCCATCCTTGTGCCTTTCTTATGGTAGTTCTACTTTGCGCACACGATCTATGTGAGCAATGTATAGGTTAATTGCCTGTCGCACGACGCTTGCGATAGGCCGGTCTTCTTTAATGGACATCTCGCACAGTGCGCGATACATCACGTCGTCAATCGTTGTTTGCACCAGACGGTTCTGGTGGTCTTTTCTAGGTCGTCCCATGTCAATCCTTTGCGCTTTTGACAATGTAGCTGATGACAGGATCTTTTCTGAAAGCTTCAACGGACTTACCCTTTGCAGCTAGCAGACTGTCAACGTCTACGGCTTTATAAACGGCGGCATGATCTACCGCCCCTTTCTTCTCTACCTTCAAGACCTCAATGCGGCCCGTCCGGAAGGAGCCGAACTCAGAGCCCAGTTCCTTTTTGAGAGCTTCGTATGCCTCCTTCAATGGAGCCATCTCCGCCTCCTTCTCCTTGATCTGAAGAAAGAGATCCGACATCAACTCACTGCGCACGTTTGATACGACAGCGAGTTCCGTATCGAGATAAACCTTTGCCTTAGATTCATCTGCGATTGTTTCGAGGTACTTTTCGCGGAACGCTTCAAGCTTTGGAAAGTTGTCGGCGAACCAAGTCGGATTCCGTTCCAGTCGCTCTAGCAAGTACAGATCTTCTCTGATGTAGCAGAAGAAGTCCATCCACTGCAGATCACACACCTCCATAACGTGCTGGCACTGCGCGTAATAGCTTGGCTTTTCGTGTACAGAATATGGCATCTTAGCCCAGTACGGACACTTGATCTCCAAGCCACCGTCAAGACCGATCAGTCCATCAGGTGATGCGCCAAGCCAGTCGTAGTCATCGTGCTTAACGATGCCTGTCTGCGTAACTGTAACACCTGCCACAGACTCGTAGAACGACAAGGCCACAGGCTCCATCCGCTCGCCATGATTTGTAGCGGCGTTGCCAGTGAATTCCTTATCAGCTCCGAAGTGCTCACGAACCATGTCGCGCATCACATCTTCAGCCTTCTGGAATGGGTTAACCCCAAGGATACCGCCGACACGACTTCCAGTGATGACGCCTACACGCGCCTTGAACCACTCGTCACTTCTCTGTTCCATCCATTAATTCCTTGGCTTGTAGTCTGGGAAGGAGATCCCGTTGATCTTTGCGTGCCGCTTCAGCGTGACAGCTTTACGACCAAGCAGAGGAACGCACTCAGCTATTGGCTTGCCGTTGCCTGAGTAAAGCTCAAGCAACTCAACAACCTGTTGCGTCTGCCTGCTCACTTGATAGTGAGCGCAGTTTTGCGTGCGTCCTTAGTCTTCGTGATCTCCGCCAAGAGCACGTCATCATTGCGATTGCGTGCGTACTTGCTGGCCTTGGTGAACGCCGCCTTCAGATCATCGAGGGTTGCGGCATCAGTGACAGCCTTCAATAGCTGAACCTTCTCGTCGACCAGACCAGTCTCTGGTGCAGGAGTAGGAGCAGGCTTCTGCTTGCTGGCGTCAGGAAGATCCTCACCAGCGTAGATGTAGAGGCCAAGACCAAACAGTGACATCGCCTTTACGAGGCAACGCATCTTCGCGTCATTGATGTCGCGTGCGTTGGGGTTCTTGATGGCTTGGTTCTTGTAGTCCATCACCGGCAACCACATCGTGTGGGTGATGTCTTCCACAGTCAGCACGCAACGAACCTCAGCCGTTCCATCCGCATAACGGATGACGCCATCATTGTTCAGGTCACCGTGCTCACCCGCCTGATTCTCAAAGTAGAACTCAGCATGCGGGTAGTGATCCATCAACGTGGCCCACGCCCACGACCATGACAGATACGAGAAGCCATTCTTCTTCTCGATGTTCTCGTTGACGTTTATGGCTGAGAGAGTTTCCCAGACAGTCTTCGTCTTGGGAATTGAAACAGTCTCCATATACATTCCTTTCTGCGAACACGCATCGTCGTGTTGACGCACAACATAGAGACTATTTTTCCAGCGTCAATTCCTGTGTTTCGAAACATGTGGAAAAAGTTTCGAGGTGTGGCCTCGCTGCATCACACATAAAAAGCTGCGTAGAAATAATCTCCACCGCACATGTAGAACGCCAACACATTTCCTCTTGCGCAATTCGAAAAGCGGAAATATGTAAAGCGTTGCGACGGCTAGGGTAGCTCCCGAAAAGCCATGTTTGCCTTGCGAAACCCTTTCAACCTTCGCGTGGCCTGCCGTCGTATTAGGCAAACGAAACAGGTTCGAAAGGAATTTTTATGAGTGGTTGGTACAAGATGCATCGCGGCTGGATGGACGATGATCTATTTCGCAACGAGGCTTTCTGTAAGCGTGCGGCATGGGAGTGGTTAATCCACGAAGCCGCTTTCGAAGATCACCATCAATGGTTTAACGGTGAGAGATTTTTCGTACAGCGCGGACAGGTAATGCTGTCTGAGCGCTCACTTGCTGATGTGTGGAAGTGGGAAAGACAGCGGGTTCGCACGTTTCTGAAGCAACTCGAACGGGACCAAAAGATAACCCGCGTACCAACCCGTGGAGTAACCCAGCTAAACATCTGTAAATACAGTCGTTTTCAGGGTTGCGCCCCCACTGATCAACCCACTGAACAACCCACAACTAACCCACAACTAACCCAGCCTCAACCCACTACAGAAGAAGGGAAAGAAGGGAAAGAAGGGAAAGAAGAAAAGAAAGGTATAGCGCGTGGGACGCGCCTATCTCCTGATTGGGTTCTTCCAGATGATTGGCGGGAGTTCGCGAAGGCGGACAAGGGTTGGTCCGATAGTGATGTGTCGGCGACTGCTAATGAGTTCCGCGACTACTGGATTGCTGTCGGCGGAGCGAAGGGAGTGAAGACCGACTGGCTTGCTACGTGGCGCAACTGGGTACGGCGCAGCTTCCGCAAACCAAACGCAACAACAAACCCAATGGCTGGCATGTCGTTCAAGCAAGCACGCGAGAAGCTCGACGACCTTCGCTACAAGAAGGAAATGCTTCTCCATAGGTGTCGGGACGAGAAAGACAATCGAGAGCTATGGGATTCGCTCAAGGTGATGAAGGCGGAAATCGAAGCGCTAGAGGAAGCAGTAAACGGTAAGAGCGAACGGAGCTACTGAAATGGATTTACGGGAACTATCGGAGCGCCTCAACGGCAACATGCTTCCAACGCTGCGGCATCTCATGCCAGCAGGAATTGTTAACGGCGCTGAGTATTGCGTCGGCGGACTAGGCGGGGAGAAGGGGCAGTCATTGCGCGTCCACATGTCTGGCCCAAAGGCTGGTGTGTGGAGCGACTTCTCAACGGGCGAGAGTGGCGGCGACTTGGTCGACCTCTGGCGTGCAGTGCATAACTTGAGCTTGATTGAAGCTATGGATGAGATCCGCTTGTGGCTTGGCGTCGAGCGACCCTCGTTCGTCACAACGCAGAAGGAATACCAAGCGCCAGCAAAACCCGCTGGCCTGAAGAAGGTGTCCGACAGCAGTGAGGTATTGGATCACTGCGCACAGCGTGGTCTTACCGAAGAAACCTTGAAGGCGTTTAAGGTGGCGGCGGACGGATCTCGCATCCTGTTTCCGTTCTTGGACCCCAAGGGCGAGCCGCAGATGATCAAGTTCCGCGACATCAAGGACAAGAAGAAGCAAGGGCCGACATCCGCAGGACAGAAGCCATGTCTCTTCGGCTGGCAGGCGGTTGATCCAAATGCTCGCGAGATATGGATCACTGAGGGTGAGTACGACGCAATGGCTGGCTACCAGATGGGTGTGTCGGCGATGTCTGTTCCCTTCGGCGGCGGCAAGGGCGCGAAGCAGCAATGGATCGAGAACGAGTACGACAACCTCGAGCGCTTCGAGACCATCGTGCTGGCGCTGGATATGGACGAAGAGGGCGAGCTCGCTGCTCGAGAGATTGCAGACAGGCTTGGCATTCACCGCTGCATACGAGCCTCGTTACCGCATAAGGATCTCAACGATTGTCTCTTAGCTGGCGTGGACATCAAAGCTATCCGCGATCTAGCTGCTGGCTACGATCCGGAAGAGCTGCGCTGCGCAACGGACTATCGCGAGGACATCCTTCGCGAGCTGTACAACAACGACCAAGACAGTCGCGGCTTCCAACCATTGCTCGAAGATCTTGAAGGCAACTTGCGGTTCCGCGATGCGGAGCTAGTGATCCTGAACGGTGTCAACGGACATGGTAAGTCACAGCTAGCGGGACAGTTCGCTCTGGATGCAATGGTTCAGAGTAAGCGCGTGTGCATCGCATCGATGGAAATGCCAGCGCGTCGTTTGCTCACACGACTGACCAGACAGGCGGCGGGTATAGCGACGGGCGATCCCACTCTGGCCTATGCCAACGCATGCATCGACTGGTATGCGCAGAAGCTGTGGCTCTTCGATCTTGTCGGCACTGCGAAGACAACGAAGATGCTCGAGGTCTTCCGTTATGCACGTAAAAAATACGGCATTGATGTTTTCTTCATAGACAACATGTCGAAATGTGGTATCGACGACGACGATTACAGTGCTCAGAAACGATTTATGGAGGAGCTATGCGATTTCAAGAACACGACTGGAACCACAGTGTTCTTAGTCACTCACTCGCGGAAGGGCGAGAACGAGGAAACCCCAACCGGCAAGATGGATGTGAAGGGCTCCGGCTCTATTA
>Ga0222714_10004159_pt1 | contig 14340 bp, 16 predicted proteins | sample C33_3DmetaG_FD_165048 | JGI IMG/M metagenome (GOLD analysis project Ga0222714, IMG submission 165048) | Estuarine water microbial communities from San Francisco Bay, California, United States - C33_3D | ecosystem: Environmental > Aquatic > Marine > Unclassified | place: USA: California... | reverse complement strand
GAAGTTTTAGTGATTGACGGTGCCGGACACTCGGTGCAGGGCGATAAACCAGTCGAATTGGCGAGCGCTCTGACTCGGATGTTGCGAGGCTGACGACGTATCGTTAGCGCATGCCAAAGTTGGGTCGGCCGATCGGTTGCGAAGGCGTTGACACGCGTAAACGGTTGTTGGTAGAAGCGCGACGCAGTTTTGCCACTGAAGGCTTTGACGCGACAACCAACAAGAATTTGGCAAAGGCTGCCGGCATAACTACTGCTGCGATTTATCACTACTTTCCGTCGAAAGTTGACATGTACGTCGCAGTGTTTATGGATGTGCAAAATCTCGTATGTAAAACGATTCAAGATTCGGTCAGCGCCGATCGCGAGATCACAGAAAATATCTCGAGTATGGTCGATGCTTTGGCGACTTTGACGAGGCGAGAACCCGCAGTCGTCTCGTTTGTGCTCAGCGTCTCTGGTGAAGCGCATCGACACCCAGAACTAATGAAGGCAGTGCTGCCAGTTGGCAATCAGATTGGTCGAATTTTGCTGACCATCGCCGAATCGGCAGTTGAGCGCGGTGAGGTGAATTCAGATATTTCAGCGCGATCGCTCGAAGACATGTTGATGGTTGTTTTGGCGGGATTGGCTCGGTTCAACATGGTCTATCGCGACTCGAAGCGCACAGCCGAATTAGTTAAGTCGATGAAACTGTTGCTTGCGGGTGCAGCGTTTAGAGTTTCGGCTGCTGTCTAGCTATTAGTTTTTGTCGTCTTGTATGAGTCGGCAAAGAAGATTGCAAGGCCAACCCAAACGAAAGCAAAACCGACTACTCGAAGTGCATTGAGCTCTTCGTTGTAGACCAGCCATCCCAATAAAAAGTTAAATGTTGGCACCAGATATTGCATTGGGCCAAGCACGCTGAGGCGCACACGACGAGAAGCAGCACCGAACATGAGCAGTGGAATCGCCGTCATCAAACCAGTTAGCAAGACCAAAATCCATTCGATGCCTGTTGCCATATTCGGCACTGAATCTGCGCGATCGAAAGTGAGCACCACCAAGCCGACGGCTGGCAACAACAGTGCGATTACTTCGCCTGAGAGACTTTCGAGACTTGTGAGCGGAACCTGTTTTTTGAGGTATCCGTAGATGCTCCAAGATGTGGCGATGAGCAGTGCACGCCAAGGTGGCTGGCCGTATGAATAGGTCAAGATGGCGATCGCAATGCTGGCGAGAAGAATAATGATGCGGTGCGAAACACGAATCGGTTCGCGTAAAACGATGAAGCCGAGCAACATCGTGAAAATAGGCGCAATGAAATAGCCGAGAGCGGTTTCGAGTACATGGTCATGGACTACGGCCCAGACATATGTTGTCCAGTTGATTGAAAGCATGATGCTTGCGAATGCAATAGTTTTGCGGACACTTTTGTCGCGAAGTGCGCTGAACAGGTTGCGAATTTGTTTGTTGTACATCAAGATTGCGAGAAGCACTACTGCAGATGTAACGATGCGCCAACCGATAAGTTCGAATGCGTTGAAGTCTTTTAGGAACTTCCAATAAATTGTCAGGAATCCCCAAGTGATGTATGCACCGAGTGCATAGGCGATGCCCGAGCGTTCAGATGATTTAGGCACGGCTATTCACCCTAGTCAGTAGCCTTTATTTGATGGCTGACGACCTATCTAAGTTGTGGCAACAAGTCTTGGCTGATTCTGAGCGAATCAAAGGCACTTCGTTAAAAGAACTGTTTGACAACGACGACGCCAGAGCAAAAGCAATGACTAAAACCCTGAGCGACGGCGAGTCTGAGATTGTCGTTGATTTTTCAAAACAATTAATTGATTCACAGGCGCTGAAGACCTTGATGTCGCTTGCCGTGCAGGCAGGGGTCGTCGCAAGGTTTGCCCAGATGTGCAATGGTGAGCGGGTTAACTTCACCGAGAATCAAGCGGCGCTGCATACGGCTCTGCGCTCGGTAAAAACAGCAAAGCTTGAACTTGACGGACAAGACATCATCAAGCAAGTGCATGACGAACTTGACAAGATTCAGAGTTTTTCTGCAACAGTGCGAAGTGAAAAGAAATTCAAGAAAATTGTCAATATTGGTATTGGCGGAAGCGACCTTGGACCAGCTCTTATTTATGACGCGCTGAGTGCGAGTCGAAAACCTGAGATTGATTGTTGGTTTGTTGCCAATCTTGACTCGACAGAAATGAACGAAGCACTTGCGCAATGTCAACCGCAAGAGACACTTTTTATTGTCTGCTCGAAGTCGTTCAAGACTGCCGAAACTTTGGCGAACGCCCGCATTGCAAAACAATGGCTTGCAACCGGTCTAGGTGTTGGGCTTGAGAGCGAAGTTTTAGCCGAGCATTTTGTAGTGGTTTCGGCAAACACTTCGCAAGCGCGCACGAGCGGAGTAAATGCGAAGAATTCGTTTCAGATTTGGCCGTGGGTTGGTGGAAGATATTCGATCGCTTCGGCAATGAGCTTGGCGCCAATAATTGCCTTTGGTTTCGAGTCGTTTAGTGAGTTCTTAGACGGAATGCGAATTGTCGACGAACAAATGCGAAATTCAAAACCAGAAGACAACATCACACTGATCTTGGGCTTGATTGACGTGTTTAACTTCGGCACTCGCCGCCAGTCGAGTCAGGCAGTTTTGCCATATGCCTCAGCATTAAGGCTTCTTCCGAGCTATTTGCAGCAGTTGATAATGGAGAGCAACGGAAAGTCGGTGCGCCAAGACGGTAATCAAGCCGAAATTGCGACTTCGCCAGTTGTTTGGGGCGGGGTCGGCACGAATTCGCAACATGCATTTATGCAAATGTTGCATCAAGGAACACAAGTTGTGCCAGTTGACTTCATTGGATTTGCACAATTGCCGAATGTCGATCTTGTTTCGCACGACGCATTAGTCGCCAACATGTTTGCTCAAGCCAAAGCATTGGCGTTTGGCGAAAACCAAGCCGATAAAAATGATTCAACGATCGCGCGACATCGCAAAATGGGTGGCAATCGTCCGTCGACTGTTTTGTTGGCTAAGTCATTGACCCCAAGAACTCTCGGTGCATTGATCGCGATGTATGAACACCGAGTTTTCGTGCACGGAATAATTGCCCAAATAAACAGTTTTGATCAATGGGGTGTGGAGCTCGGTAAAACATTGTCGGTTGAAATAAATCAACAGATAAATCAGAGCACTGCGGCAGTTAATGACTCTTCGACAAAAAGTCTGATTGACAAGTACCGCCAGATGAGGCGAAAAAGCTAACTGCAACCAAGCGCTGGGTAGATAACTCGAAATTCAGTTGCTTGGTGGGCTTAGTCTCTGCGCCTACGCTGTTCATATGCCTACCGGATTTAAAGCGGTGAAAGTTTCGCAAGCAGAGAGAATGATGAATCTGCTGGCACTGCTTGTTGATCGAGCGAAGCCACTGACTTTGCGACAAGTGCGCCAAGAATTGGGCAAACAATATCCCGAGAGCGATGAAGCAGCCCGCGCGGCATTTGAACGCGACAAAGCCGCGCTGCGCGAAATGGGTATTCCGATTGAGACAAAAACTCTCGGTGGCGATGCAGCCGGTGAAGTGACTTATTGGGTTAATCGATCGAACTACGAACTTAGCGATTTGAGGCTGACCGAAGAAGAGCGTGCGGCGTTGCAACTTGCCGTGGCGACTGTTCACTTGGGTGCTCAGCACGGTGAAGAAGCGCTTTGGAAACTCGGCGGTGAAAGAATTCTTGGCAAAGCGTCGATGAGTGTGAACATCGGATTAGTCGACAAAAATATGAACGTCATCACCGATGCGGTGATGAAACGCAAGACGCTGAATTTTGATTACAAAGGCGAGAAGCGACAAGTTGACCCGTATGGGATGCTCTCTCGCAATGGTTTTTGGTACATCATCGGCTTTGATCATTTGCGTCGAGATAAACGAGTTTTTCGTGTCGATCGAATCGAAGGCTTGGTTTCAGCCGGTGAGGCGCGCGCGTTTAAAACCCCAGTTGATTTTGATGTTGCTGCAGCTGTGCCGACCGAAAAACAAATGTTGGCTGCAGGCGATAGCGAGGTAACAACAGCAGTTGTGCTTGTTGATGCGTCGTTAGCCGCAGGAGTGCGACGCGACTTCGGCGATAGTTCTGTGATTCGTGAGCGAGACGATGGCAGTGTCGAGTTTGCAATACCTTGTGCCAACCTTGACGGTTTTAGGCTGTGGCTTTTCGCGATGGTTGAAAGCGCAGAAGTTCTTGAGCCTCAGTCGGTGCGTGACCAAGTTGTGCAATGGCTTGAAAATCTTGCGGCAGGTAAGTGATGGCAACTAAAAAACGACCTGCAAAAAAGCGTTCGACCAAGCCCGCGAAGAAATCTGCAGCAACTTCGAAACGGTCGGCAAAATCGGCCCGGCCAGCGAAGTCAGCGCGACCCTCAAAATCGACCCGGTCGGCAAAGTCAGCGCGACCGGCACGGCGCGGCCCGCGAAGTGCAGCCCAGCGGGTGAGTGGTTTGTTGGTGATGTTGCCGTGGATAATGCAGCGACAACGCGTCAAGATTTCGACGATGGCCAGGCAGTTCAATCTCAGCGAAGCCGAACTTGTTGAAGACTTGCAGATGGCTGCAGTTTGTGGCGTGCCGCCGTATACGCCTGACGCATTGATTGACGTATATATGGATGACGGAATGGTGATTGCTGAAGTGCCGCTGGTGTTTTCGCGACCACTCAAACTGAGTACCGCAGAATTGTTTGCTGTTTCTGTGATGGCCCAGACGGCATTGCAGTTGCCAGGGGCAAACAAGAAAGGCCCATTGGCGTCAGCATTAGCCAAACTGGCACCATTGATGCCAGCGGGCGCAGAAACGATAAAGGTTCAACTGCCGAAGGCTCGTTTTGTAAAAGAGTTGTTAGCCGCAGTTGAGACTGGCGAGCGCCATGAAATTGAGTACTTTTCGCCGGCGTCGCTGAAACGCACTACTCGAACGATTACACCTCGAAAAGTTTTTGAAGATTCAGGTCGTTGGTATGTTGCGGCTGATGATCATCTTTCGGGTGAAGATCGAGTGTTCAGAGTCGATCGCATCGAAAAGTTGATTGGTACCCAAGTTTTTGATCAGTTGCGTGAAGTTCGTGATGATGAACTGCCGTGGTTTTCAGAAAGTCTGCAACAAGTCACATTGCGCGTGCAAAAGCAAGCCCGATGGATTGTTGAGTCGTATCCGTATGTGTCGCGGGTTGACAACAAAGATGGCAGTGTTGATTTGACTATGTCGATTACATCAAAGCATTGGCTCGGGCGCTTGTTATTGCGCGCCGGAAACGGCGTGAAAGTTTTGAAGCCAGTCGAATACAGGCAACTGGCTAGCCAAACTGCGCAAAGCGTTTTGTCTCGATACAAGAAATCGGCGTAGTTGGCCCTGCGGGCGTCAACTAACTAGGCGCCGAAGTGCGCAGTTAGCTGCTCGACTGTTGTGATGTTGTGCGCACGCAACAAGTGTGGCAGCACCAAAGCGGTGCCCAAGGCATCTGCGAGTGCGTCATGAGGGCGGGTGACGACGACGCCGTAGCGAGTGGTGACATCTTTGAGTTTGTGTGAGTTGACTCGCTTCGGGTCGAGGGCGCGAGACATCTTCAAAGTATCGAGCGGACCGTTGTAAGCGATTTCGGTTTTTAGCCGCGATGCTTCGCCGTTTAGAAAGCCGATATCAAATTTTGCATTGTGAGCAACAAAGATCGTGTCATGCAAATAGTTTTTTAGTGTGGCCACCATTTCGCCGGGGCTGATGCCACGACGCAAGTCAGAGCGCTTAATGCCGTGAACCTTGTATGCACCGAGTCGACCCGGCTTCCAAAAGAAACGTTTAACGAAGGTTTCGTATTGTTCTTCAATCGTGCCGTCGTGGCGTGAGATAACGACACCGAGTTGTAAAACATAATCGTTGGTGCCCGACAGACCCGTTGTCTCGGTATCAACTACTGCAAATCGAATATCGCTGAGCATTTTATTTTCGATAACCGATTGCATGAGGAGAAACCTACCCGACCGATGTTGCGACTATTTTTTACGAGCTCTGGTCTATTTGGCTGGTCTATTTGTTAGCTAGTGCCTTGGCGAAGTTCTCACGATCGAAATAATCGCGCCAGAGAGCAATTTTTGATTCACTGACGACGAAAAGACCAGCGACATCAAGTTCGACCCAGCGACCGTCGATTTGAAATCTGTCAGTTCGTTCATTCATGACCACACCATGCTCGAGGTCGCCACTGGCTACTTGATGGTGGATAATCCACTCGTAGGCCGAACACTCGGCGAGAAAACCACCAAGTGTTTGCTCAATTGCGGCGCGACCGAAGACCTTGGTGATCGGCACATTGTCGTATTCGCAGTCTTGCGACATCATGTCGAGCGCGGCAGTTAGATGGTGGCCTTGAATCAATTCGAAGAACGAAGTGACGAGTGCATCGGGGTCTTTGGGTGACGAAGGCATGTCTTCAATCATGACACGCCGTAACGCTTGAACTTGGCGTTAGCGAAATTTAGTAGTGGTACTGATTGTTTTCGTGAGGCGGACGAATGACTTTTGCGCGGATACCAATTGGGGCGATCACTTTGTATCCCGCTAAGTGACGTTGCTCTTCGTTTTCTCCGCCCCAAAAGCCGTACTCGTGGTTTTCTCGCGCGAACTGACGACAATCATTTAATGCGGGGCAACATTTGCACAAGCTGCTGGCTTTGGCTTCGCGCCGAATTCGGGCCTGCGGACGTTCAGAGTTTGGTGCAAAAAATAGTTTCCGTTTGCCGGCGCACTTTGATTGGTCACGCCATTTTGCAAGATGTGCGAGCGCGCGCAAAGTTTCGAGATTTAACTCGCTGGGATATCCCTCAGAGGTATATGACACGAAACGTACATTATTTTTGCGACAAAGTGAAGTAGAAACTTTGCTTGAGAAAATTTTTAATTACAGACTTGTAACTAAGTTCACTCGGCGCTGTGGCTTGCGAGTTATAGAAGTTCGGCGGCGAGGCTGGCAACTTCGCTGCGCTCGCACGACTCGAGCGTGATGTGGCCGAAACAACTTTGACCGGCGAACGCTTGCACCAAGACGGCAAGCGCGTTGTTGCTTTCTCCCATATATGGGGCGTCGATTTGGCTTGTGTCGCCTGTGAAAATGACTTTGGTGCCATCACCAATGCGGGTCAGGATTGTTTTCAACGTAGTTGGCTCGAGGTTTTGCGCTTCATCGACGACCACGATCTGGGCCTGCAGGCTGCGCCCACGCAAGAAAGTGACCGATTCAAGGGTCAATTGACCGCGGGCGATTAGGTCGTCTATCAGCCCGCGTGCATCTTGACTTGAACGGTGATCTGTGAGCGCGACAACTGCGTCGTGAATCGCCGACATCCATGGGTCGAGTTTTTCTTCAAGACCGCCAGGAAGAAAACCGACGTCGGCGCGACCGACTGGTACGAGGGGTCGGTAAACAGCCAAGCGCTCGTAACGATGTTGTTCGACTACTTGTTCGAGACCGGCGGCAATTGCTAAAACTGTTTTTCCGGTGCCCGCGCGACCGTCAAGTGCCACGACTGTGATTTGAGGGTCAAGCAAAAGTTCGAGTGCGAATCGTTGTTCTTTGTTGCGGGCGCGCAAACCCCATGCCTCGGGGGCGTTTTGCTGCATTAATCGCAATTCGTTATCGCGGCAACGGGTGAGTGCCGACTGTGAACCGCATCGCAAAATCGCAAAATTGTTTTCGTAGAGACCAGCCGCGCCATCAACATCAGACTTTTCGACACCTTCAGACTTATAGAGGCTGTCGATTACCTCGACTGATGCGTCAAAGGTCGACCAACCCATCGGCTTTTCGGAGCGACCACCATTTACTGGACGGTGTTCGAGTGCGGTTAGACCCATATGGGCGGCTTTGATGCGCAGGGCGGCGTCGTTTGAGACGATGCAGGTCGGTGAAACCGTTGCCTGGCCTAAAGCGGCGCCGATAATGCGGTTGTCTGGCACCTCGGGGTCGAGACCGTGCTCAATAAGTAGGTGTTTTTGGATGCCGTTTACCTCGATTTGAATGGTTGACCCTGGCTCGGTGCCAATTATTGGTGTGGGCTCTTTGAGCGAGCCGCCTGCTTTGCGACGCAAATCTTCGATCGCACGAAGTGCACTGCGCGCTGCTCGACCAACGTCATCCATTCGTGTTTTTAGTCCGTCGAGTTCTTCGATCACTGTCAATGGAATAACAATTGCGCAGTTTGGAAAACTAGTAAGACAATTTGGATCGGCGATTAAAACAGAAGTGTCGAGCACGACACGCGAACCGACTGGCGTCGCAAAAAGATCGGCAAACTGCTCGTTGGTTTTTTCAGAAATTGATTTTGAGGTGGACAACGAAACTAAGTGTTGCTTCTTCGTCTTGAACGATGGTGGATGGGTTGAGCCAAAAGTGCTCTTGAGAGGGCGAATTTACGGGATTTTTAAAAATTTATTTAAAATTTCTTTTTCGGGTCGAAAAATTATCTGGATGGGCGAATTTTTCGCTGGGGAAAAGTCGCCGTCGTGATTCGCGTCGCAATCGTGCCGCAAGGTTTATCCACAAGGCAATTTTTGATTCTGAAATTTAATTTTTCGATCTGATGATGCCCGCAAACCCTTATGCCATATGGGTTTGGCGAGTTGTCACGATTTTGCGGATATTGGTTGCAAAACACTTGGCAACGAGAAAGTTCGACTGAAAAATTCGTCTGACGCGATTATTTTTTTGAAGATTTTGCACTCAATCGAAATTTCGGATCGGACAACGCGGAAAGTTGGAAATCGCGTCTGGTGCTTGCAATTTGTTTGCAAACCTACTCAAATAGATGTTCAACGGTAATCCGTAACCGAGAAAGTAAGGTAAGGAAATGACTAAAGCAGAATTGATTGACGCAGTGTCACAGAAAGCAGGAGTGTCGAAGGCAGATGCCGAACGCACGATTGCAGAATTCTTTGACCTCGTCGTCTCATCCGCTATGAAAGGCGACAAGGTTGCTTGGCCGGGCTTCGGTTCGTTCAGCACCTCGAAGCGAAAGGCTCGCATCGGCAGGAATCCTCAAACTGGGGCTCCCGTGCAGGTGAAAGCATCAACCGCGATGAAGTTCAGCTCGAGTTCAACACTCAAAGCTGCTCTGAATCCAAACCGCTAGATAAGAAATAACAAACAACAAGGAGAAATAAAATGGCAGCAAAAAAGCGCAAGAAGGCCAAGAAGGCCGCTAAGAAGGCACCTGCAAAGAAGCGTCGTAAGGCTAAGAAGAAGAAATAAGGCCTTAAGCCACTTCAAGCAAGTAGGTTCGGAATACCGTAAGAAGAGGGGCTTCGGCCCCTCTTCTTTCTTTTATACCGTTGTTCTGAAGCGCAAGTTTTTAGTGAAAGTTGCGAGTTAGTTTTCGAGTTGTTGAGCAACTGCCAAGTCATCTGCGGTGTCGATGTCGACCGCGAGGCTTGAATCGTGCAAAATTCGCACTGAAAGTCCGTATTTTTTGGCCATTTTCTGGTGGGCGGCGAAGCTGTTTTTGCCGTAACTGAATTCGAAGTCAAAGTTGGTGGGCACGACCATGACGTTGGTGCCATCTTCGTGGCGGTCGGGCACAAGCGTGACCGACGACAGCAGGGTTTCGGCGCTTTGGTCATTGATTAGGTGTTCGAATTCGGTCGCCAGTGGCAAATCGCTATGACTGACGATTGCAAGTTGCTTGTTTTGTGTGGCGGCGAACTTGACGCCCTCGCGCACGGCGGCGTTCAAACCAATTTCGGGTTGCCAAACTATTTTTGTTTTGTGATCGCGTGCCCACTGCGCCACATCTGGATCGTCGCAGACAACAAAAATGTCGAAGTTGCGTGCTGCGTTTATAACGCGATCGGCGCAGTATTTTGCCAAGACGATTCGCTCTGCTGGGGTTAACAAGTCAGATAGGCGCTCTTTGGCTTGGTGAAACGCTTTGACCGGAATGACAACGGCGACAGCCGAGTTATCGAGTGCGGACCGATGTGAAGGCACCTGCGAAGCCTACGGTTGTTGGGGCTTTGCCCGCATACTCTTGTAGGCGTGGAAAGGCATATCGCGGTCGTCGGCGCTGGTTCGTGGGGCACCACAGTTGCAAATGCAGTGGTCAAAAATCAAGCGACGATTTTGTGGGCGCGTCGAAGCGAGTTGGCTGAAAAAATTTCAACGCGTCACGAAAATGTTGACTATTTGCCTGGCGTGAGTTTGGTTGAAAGTTTGCGATGCTCTTCGGTGTTGCAAGATGTTGTGACTAACGCATCGATCGTGATGATGGCCGTGCCGTCGAATGGTTTTCGCGATGTTGCGACCGAAGTTGCCAAGTTTGTGGCTAGCGATGTGCCGATTGTGAGTTTGGCAAAAGGTTTAGAGCGAGAAACTTTGAAGCGGATGAGCGAGGTGACACAAGATTTAATGCCGAACAACCCAGTTGCGGTGTTGACCGGGCCAAACCTGGCGCACGAGATTTTGGCGGGGCAGCCGGCGGCGACCGTTGTCGCGTGTGGCGACGAGCAGGTGGGCAAGATGATCCAAAAAATTATTTCGTTGCCGACACTGCGCGTGTATACGAACCCGGATGTTGTGGGTTGTGAGATTGCGGGGGTAGTAAAAAACGTGATTGCGATTTCGGCGGGCATCGTCGAAGGTATGGGGTTCGGTGACAATTCGAAAGCGACGCTGATTACGCGCGGATTGGCCGAGATGTCGCGGCTCGGAGCGGCGTTGGGGGCGAACCCGAATACTTTTATGGGCCTGGCGGGTCTGGGTGATGTTGTGGCGACTTGTGCGTCAGCGAAAAGTCGAAATACGGCTGTCGGTGTGCGACTTGGTCGTGGTGAAACTATCGAGTCGATAACTGAGTCGATGTCGATGGTTGCCGAAGGTGTGCGGTCGTCGCTTTCGGTTTTGCATCTTGCGCAACGATGCAAAGTTGAGATGCCGATTACAGAACAAGTTGCCGCTGTCTGCGAAGGCAAGACGGTTGCCAAAGACGCACTCGTGCAGTTGATGGCGCGAACGATGAAATCTGAGTTTTACTAATGCGCGCAGTTGGTGTGCGCGGCGGTGCGTGGCTTGGCGGCGTAAACGCATGGGGCGATGTGTTTGTGGATGGCAAAGAGCGTCTGCGATGGTTTGTCGCTGCCGACGATCGGTGGTATCGACCGTCGCGTGAGACGACGGTTCGTCAGCGCGAGATTTCTGGTGTGCCTGTTATTGAGACGCGAATCAAAGTGCCCGGTGGCGACGCAGTTCAACGTGTTTATGGAGTTGCTGATTTTGGCGGGGCGATAGTTGTCGAAGTTTTTAACGACTCGTCGTTGCCGTTTGCGGTTGCGTTTGATCGCGGAGATATCGCTGCGATGCGTGAGCCGAGCCCGACTGGTGTGCAGGGCATCGATTTGCCAGTTGGCAGTGTTGTTTTTCCGGTTGGGCATCATGCAACGATGCGAGTTGCGATTTTGATTGGTGATCTTGAGCGAAATCTCGAGCGAAAAATATCGGCGCAAGAACTTGAGTCGTTGCCAAGTTTTGAGCAAGTCGAGCGCGGTTGGCTTGCGGCGTTGCGAGTTGCGAGTCGAGTAGATGTGCCCGAAGCGTCGTGGGAAAGTATCTTGACTACACAGCGTTGCAAATTGTTGTTGACAGCCGGTGGTGGCACAACTGGTAACGGCGAAAGTGGCAGTGACGACGACTTTGTTGACCTGATTTTAGATCGCGCAGAACGAGTGAAGCTTGGCGACAAAGCCGATCAATGGGTCGACGAGGTGGCTGCGGCGACCGAGTCAGTTATTCGTCGATGCGCCAAAAATCGAAATGCAAAATGGTTTGACGAGCGTGCAATTGTTCTGGCAAGCATGGTTTTAAATCGGGCTGGTGAGAAGCGTGGACAAAAAGATGTCGCTCAGGCTTGGTCGCGTGTTGTGAGTGACGCTGTTGGTTTGGGTGACTTTGGTTTGGTATTGGGTGTTGATGCTGAGGTTGGTCGTGATCAGCTAGCTAATTTTTCTGGAGTTCGACAAATCGCGTGGGTCGAGTCACAACTTGTTGCTCAGCGCCATGACGGCGTGATCGAGATCTGTCCGCGCGGTATCGACGCCGCGTGGCTTGGCGCAAACTTTGAGTGTCACCGGCTTGTTGCATCCGCCGAGCATTTGATTTCGTTTGCGGTGCGTTGGCATGGCGAGAAGCCAGCGTTGTTATGGGAGATCGACGGCCCGGCAGGCGCGCGAGTTGCGGCGAGTGCTGTTGACGGCACATTTTCGAGCGTCGAGATGCGTGGTGAAACTTTGTTGAGTGGTTTTGCTGCGCCCCAAACTGCCACGATGAAATAGGCTGAGCGCATGGCTAGCGAAACGACGAGCAACGCATCGCCGAGTTTGTCACCGCTGAAGTTGACCGAGTGGACATCATGCGGCGGTTGTGCGGCAAAATGGGGCGCAAATTTATTGAAAGACCTCGTTGACGACTTGGCTGCAGGCGCAAAGCCGAATATTGACCCAGCGTTATTGGTTGGGCTGGCGCCGTTTGATGACGCTGCGGTGTATCAGGTTTCAGATGATGTGGCGCTTGTGAGTACGACTGACTTTTTTCCACCACTTGTTGATGACCCAGACGATTTCGGTGCGATTGCGGCGGCGAACGCTTGCAGTGATGTGTTTGCGATGGGCGGGCGAGTAGTTATGGCGGTCAACATTGCTGCGTTTCCAGAAAACTTTCCGACTGAGGCGATTTCACAAATTTTTGCGGCGGCTTCTCGAGTCGTCGCGCAGGCCGGTGGATCTGTGGCGGGTGGTCACACGATACGAAACCCCGAACCGATCTTCGGGCTTGCGGTGCAGGGCGTGGTGCATCCAAAAAAAATATTTCGAAAAGGTGGCGCCGTCGCTGGCGATGTTGCACTTTTGTCGAAGCCTCTCGGCACTGGTCTGACATTGGCGAGTGGTTCGGCGAGCGAAAAAGCTTTGGCGATTGCAGGTATGCGACAACTGAATCGTGCGGCCTCTGAGCAATTGCAGCAACTCGGTGACGCAGTGCATGGGGTGACCGACGTAACGGGTTACGGTCTTGCTGGGCATGGCTGGGAGATGGCGCAACGATCTGGTGTGCAATTGGTGTTGCGGTCGGCGTGGTTGCGCGCATATGACGGTGCGCGTGAGGCTGCGGCGGATGGCGTGCGTACTGGTGGCGACCCGCGCAATCGTGCGTATGTTGCTGAACATTTCAGTTTTGATGCGACGACAACAGATGATTCTGCTGTTGCACTGTGCATGGATCCGCAAACGAGTGGCGGTCTGTTGGCCGCAGTCACGCGTGAAGCGGCAGAAAAACTGTTGCGTGATGAAATGTGGTTTAAGGTCGGTGAGTTCAGTTCGTCGCCGGCCAGCGTGCACTTGTGCTGACGCGGGTAATGCGAAAATCTAAGCCGTGGCCGCACGCAGTGCGTGAGCGGCTTTTGTTTGATAGTGGTGCGAAAACAATTGTTGGCATCGATGAAGTTGGTAAGGGCAGTTGGGCCGGGCCACTTGTAATTGGCATTGCGATGTTGAGTCGCGAAATGGTGTTTTCTGATGAGCCGGCCGTTGCGTTAGGTGGTGTGCGCGACTCAAAGCAACTTTCTGAGTTGCAACGCGAAGAAATTTTTGATCAAGTTGCAGCTAAGTGTTTGCGCTGGTCGATCGGCGCTGCGAGTGCGCTTGAGTGTGACCAACTCGGCATGGTTGAAGCGCAGCGTTTAGCTACGGCTCGCGGTTTTGCAGCGCTGGCAGTTGCGGGCGTAGACGCTGAAATCGTGGACGCCGCAATTGTCGACGGTCGATGGGATTTTGTTTCACCCCACGCACGAAAAGTGCTGGTCGAAGTCAAAGCAGATACTGATTGTGTGTCGGTGTCTGCAGCATCAGTCTTGGCGAAAGTTTCGCGTGACCGCATGATGCGTTCGCTCGCAGGTGATTATCCGCAATGGCATTTTGATACGAACAAGGGCTATCCATGCCCGAAGCACCGCGCGGCGTTGCAGGGATATGGGCCATCTGCAATTCATCGCAAGTCGTGGGCGTTTATGCCCAACTATGTGCCTTGGCTAAAAACTAACTAGCCAATTCAGGTGTCGGTGAATTCGGCGCGTTGAGTTCTTCTTTGTTGCGGTCGTAGATGAGTATCGCCCATAGTGCTGCAAAGGCGAGTGTGCCTGTGAGCCAGACGGTTTCGGGTTGTGGGCCGAATTGCCACCACCATTCGATTGGGTTATTGAGTGATTTTGAGATGAAGACGTCTTGGCCTGTTGTGTAACGGCGGATTGTGTCGTGTAGTGC
>Ga0222714_10004157_pt1 | contig 14344 bp, 11 predicted proteins | sample C33_3DmetaG_FD_165048 | JGI IMG/M metagenome (GOLD analysis project Ga0222714, IMG submission 165048) | Estuarine water microbial communities from San Francisco Bay, California, United States - C33_3D | ecosystem: Environmental > Aquatic > Marine > Unclassified | place: USA: California... | reverse complement strand
CGATAGCGACTTCGCAGCGATCCTGCCGCTGGCCGTTTACGAGCGGGCCTTCGACGCCCAAGGCGCCCCTTTAGGGTGGTCTCAGGCGTCCTCTCTGCCCGGCTCTGCGGCCACTGTGCGGGACATAGCGTTGTCTAAGGGGCAGCCTGGGGTGACTCAGGGTGCCGTTCAGGCGCTCTTTGACGCTGCTGACGTGACTGAGCAGGGGCCTCAGGAGGCGATGAGCCGCCTTGGGCTCCAGCTTGTTGTTGAAGACGAAATCTAAGGGGGCCTCATGTTTAGCTTAGAGGCGCTCCCGCTTCATGTCGGGACGGCGTTGGCGGCTGGCTACGTGCTGTTGCAGGTAGCTGATGCCCGACTGACGCTCCTTGTACTGGCTGCCGGTGGGCGGGAACTCAACCCGCTCGTCCGGTGGGCCATGCAGTGGCACCCGCAGGTTGGCCTATTGTTAGCAAAGGTCGCTGCGGTGGCGCTGTACGTTCCTGTGTACCGCTCATGGATGGCGGTGCTTCTCTTTATCTTTTACACGGGTGTGGTTGCGAACAACTACATCCAATACCGAAAGGGTATGCCATGAACTATTCACTCCTTGACGGGGCGACTGCCACCGGGGACGGCCCGACGCTGTCGCTCCGCTCCGACCGTAGCCGCGACGAGGCTCTGGTTCAGGTGGCGATTACGGGCGGCACGGCCACCGTTGTGATCTACGGACGGCTCTCCGAGGCGATGCCTTGGGTCGAGCTGACCAGCACGACGGCTGACGCCATTGTGCCGCTGGCACGTGTAGCGGAGATGAAGGCCAACGTATCGGCCATCTCCGGGGCCACGGTTGACGCCGTGGTGTTCTACGACGTGTAAGCGTTCGCGGGTGTCTCCTCCTCCACCCGCCTCGGGCCGGGACGCCGCCTTCAAGTTGCGTCCACTTCTTCCGGTCCCCCGCAACAGACCCATGCGAGGGACTGCCGACGACCCCCGACCCCGCTGCCCACTACGGTGGATAACTGCGCTGCGTGTCAGAGTCTGAGGCTGCTTGGGTCACATCCTCCACTCCTAACAAAGGAACTCTACAATGTCTGCTGCAACTCCTAGCCGGGTTGGTCAGATTCAGGCCGCGAACGACGTTGATGCCCTGTGGCTCAAGGTGTTCTCCGGCGAAGTCATGACCGCTTTCGAGACGATGGTTAAGACCAAGGGCAAGGTCCGCGAGCGTTCGCTCACGGGTGCCAAGTCCGCCCAGTTCCCGGCGACCTTCAAGGCGCTGGCCTCCTACCACACCCCCGGTGCTGAAATCACCGGTCAGGCCATCCAGCACAACGAAGTCGTTGTCACGCTGGACGACCTGCTGATCTCCGACGTGTTCGTTGCGGACATCGACGAAATCAAGAACCACTACGACGTGCGTGCCCCGTACAGCACCGAGCTGGGCAACAGCTTGGCCCTGTTCTACGACCGCACCGTGACCCAGGTTCTGCTGGCTGCTGCCCGCGACACCACCGAGCTGTTCACCGGCGACGGCGCTGGCGACGAGGTCGTGGAAGCGGACGTTGGCGGCTCGGCCGACTTCGACGTGTCGGGCGCCGACCTGATCGACGCCATCGGTCTGGCGAAGCAGAAGATGGACGAGAAGGACGTGCCGGTTGACAGCATGCCCGTCTACGCCATGTTCAAGCCCGCCCAGTGGTACCTGATCGCCCGCAGCGACAAGAACATCAACCGCGACTACAACGCCTCTGGCGCTGGCGTCCAGCGTGACGTTCTGACCACCGTGAGCGACGTGCAGGTCATCAAGTCGAACGCCCCGCTGTTCGGCCTCGACGTGACCGCCTACGACGCCGGCACGAACACCGACGGCCTCGTTGGTGCGCCGAGCGGCCTCAACCGGCTGCCCTCGTCCTACCCGACGAAGTACCGTGGCGACAACGCCACGACCCGTGGCATCGTGTGGTGTGAGCCTGCTGCTGCCGTGCTGACCGCGAAGGGCCTCCAGATGGAGTCCGCGTGGGACATCCGCCGTCAGGGCACCTTGATGGTTGCCAAGATGGCCTTCGGCGCGGGCAAGCTGCGCTCGAAGTGCGCCATCGAGATCGCCACGGCCTAATGGCCTAGCGTTCTGACGCACCCCGGAGGGGGCTGGGAGTAATCCTGGCCCCCTTCTTTTTCCACTTTAGGAACCTTACCTATGCCAACAATCACTCTTACGGCCGGTGCCCTGACCGAGCTGGACGCCGTCAACGAGCTGCTCCAGAGCATAGGTCAGGCGCCTGTTAACACCCTTGCGGTGTCCAACATCAAGGACGTGTCCTTTGCGCGTCTGTGTCTGAACAACGAGCTGCGGTTCTTCCTGACCCGTGGCTGGTCGTTCAACACCGACGAGGAGTACGTCCTTACCCCCGACGTGAACGACAACATCCTCCTGCCCTCTGACGCGCTCGACATCGACTGCACGTCGGACATCGACCGCAATCTGGTCTGGCGGGACGGGATGCTGTACGACGTGGAGGAGCAGACCTTCACGATCACCGATACGGACCTTGAGTTCCGCATCGTGCGCTTTATGCCCTTTGCCGAGATCCCCCCGGCGGCCCGTCAGTACGTGACGATGCGAGCTGGGCGGGTCTTCCAGTCCCGCATCGTGGGCAGCCAGATTCTCTACCAGTTCACCAAGGAGATGGAGAACGAGGCGTGGATCGAGTGGCAGCGCAGCGAGAACCGCCAGACCGACCGCAACATGTTCCGGTCTCAGGTCCGCACCAACCGCATATTCACCAGAAGGTAACCCACCATGAGCCTCGTAGCCCGCCAGATTCCGGCGCTCTATAACGGAGTGTCGCAGCAGCCCGCGACCACGCGGCTGGCCTCGCAGGCCGAGGAGCAGGTCAATGGGTGGTCGTCCGTCGTGGACGGCCTGAAGAAGCGCCCGCCTACGGAGCATGTCGCCAAGCTGACGGCCTCCGACTTGGGCGGGGCGTACACCCACCTTATCAACCGGGACTCCACCGAGCGGTACGTCGTGTGCCTGCTGGACCGCCAGATCAAGGTCTTCGACCTGAACGGCGTCGAGAAGACGGTGAACGTCCCCGGCCGCGCTGGCTGGTCCAACAACCAGTCGTACCCCGACGTGGGCGTTACGGTTTCCCCCACGACCCCCAACGGGTTCCTCTACAGGGTCACCGACAACGGCACCTCGGGGGGCACTGAGCCCACTTGGCCGACCACCTTGGGGTCCACCGTCGTGGACGGCACGGTCACTTGGCAGTGCGTCCCGGACTACCTGAAGGTAGACGATCCTCTTACGGAGTTCTCTGCGGTCACCGTGGCGGACTTCACGTTCATCGTGAACAAGTCGGTGTACACCGCGATGGCCCCCGTGGGGGACGACGAGTACACCCCGACCAGCACGATGTTCTCGATTACTGAGACCATGAAGAAGCGTCAGGTGAAGGCGCTGCTCCAGCAGCAGTCCCAGCAGGACGCTGCGGTGCGAGCCCAGTACGGGGCGAACCCCTCTGGCGGCATCTTCAGGGGCACCGTACAGACGCTTCAGGAGATCCCTGAGTCCCCTGCGCCGGCCAACGGCGACATCTGGGAGATTCGCGGGACCAGCGAGAGCAACTTTGCGACCTACTATGTGCGCCGTAATGGTTCCGTGTGGGACGAGACGGTGGCTCCCAACCTGCCCAACCGCATCTTGGAATGCACCATGCCTCATGCGCTGGTGCGTCTGGCGGACGGGACGTTTGAGCTACAGACATTCTCTTGGGCGCCCCGGAGGGTAGGCGATGAGACGACTAATCCAAACCCTTCGTTCATTAGCCGCCAGATTCGGGAGATCTTCTTCTACCAGAACAGGCTCGGGTTCTGCGTCGATGAGAACGTCACGTTCTCTCGGGCGGGGGACTTCGGGAACTTCTACCGCCTCACCGTGGTTGACCTTCTGGCTGACGAGACGGTCGATATTGCGGCAGCAACAACCCAAGTCACCAAGATCAACTACGCGGTCCCGTTCAACAACGCCCTGATGCTGTTCTCAGATCAGGTGCAGTTCGTCATGTCACACCAGGGGGCGCTGACGCCCGGTACGGTGTCGATGGACGTGGCGACCCGCTACGTCATGACGCCCAACGTCCGGCCGCTGGCCCTTGGCAGCGACGTGTACTTTGCCAGCGAAGGGTCTACGCACTCCCGCGTGTACGAGTACTACGTACGTGACGACGCCAACAACACCGAGGCGTCGGACATCACGGCCCATGTGCCCAAGTTCATTCCCAAGAACGTGCGTGCGCTGTTCGGTAGCCCGGACCACGACCTGCTCTGCGTAGCGTCGTCGGACGAGCCTAGCCGTCTGTACACCTACAAGTTCTACTGGACGAGTGAGCAGGACAAGGCGCAGTCCGCGTGGAGCTACTGGCAGTTCCCCTCCAGCATCGAGGTGCTGGGCGGCGGCGTCATCGGGTCGTACCTGTATCTGGTCATCAAGCGTCCCGACGGGACGTACCTAGAGAAGGCTAACCTAGACGGCGGCGCCGTGGCCCCTGGGCTGACCCATGAGGTCTACCTAGACCGCCGCGTGGAGACCACCGGGGTGTACCTAGAGGGGCAAGGGGTGACCGAGTGGTCGATCCCCTACGCGGTCCCTGCGGCCAACAAGCCGTCCTTCAGGTTGGTCATTGGTGGCGGTGAGAGTAACGAGGGCGCTGTCGTTTCGGTAGATCCAAACGATTACTCATGGACCGACGACCAGACCATCCAGATCGCGGGGCCCCGCCCCGGCGCCGCCATTGGCGGGCTCGCCTACGAGTTCAGGTACCAGTTCAGCGAGCAGTTCATGAAGAATGCCGCTGACGTGCCGGTCGCCTCCGGGCGTCTCCAGCTCAGGACGTGGACCGTCCACTTCACGGACACCGCCTACTTCCAGACCGAGGTCTCGCCCTACGGCACCGACCCGGATATTGAGGAGGTTGTCCCCAACAAGTTTGCCTCCTTTGAGGGCAAGACGATTGGGGAGTCCAGCCTCGTCACGGGGCAGCCGGTGTTTGGCGAGGGAACCTACGCGTTCCAGATCTACGGCAACGCAGACGTGGCGACCGTGTCACTCGTCAACGACTCCCCATACGGCTGTAACTTCACGGCCGCCGAGTGGGAGGCGTTCTACCAGAACCGCATATCGAGGCTTGTATGACCCACATCCGCTTGGCGACACCTGACGACGCCTTATACGTCGGCCAGAGGCTGCGCCAGCGGGACGTGGACGAGGTGAGAGCGGCTTCAGGGCTAACCCCCGAGGCCGCTCTCAGCGCCTCTCTAGCGGTCTCTACGTCCGCTTGGGTGGCCCTTGACGGGACCCCTGTGGCGGTCTTTGGGGTTGCCCCTATTGCGGACGGCATAGGTGCGCCGTGGCTGTTGGCTACGGACGCCTTCCGGGCGCAGTCCCGGTACCTGATGCGGCACTCTGAGGAGTACCTCCAGCGGATGCTGGGGGAGTACCCGGTGCTGATGAACTATGTTGATGTCCGCAACGCCGACTCGCTGCGCTATCTGCGGCGGGTGGGCTTTGTTTTCACGGCGTACGAGCCCGAGTTCGGGGTCGAGCGCCGACCCTTCCTACAGTTTATGAGGACGACCCATGTGTGAGCCAGTAACCGCCATGATGGCTATTGCTGCCGTCGGTACGGGGACGCAGATGTACGCCCAGCGCGAGTCGGCCAAGGCCCAGCAGCGGGCGCTCAACAAGCAGAACCAAGTACAGGCTGATGAGATCTCCGACAAGGCAGGCCAGGAGCTGACCGAGAGGGCTCGTGCGGCCCGCCGCGAGCGGGCTACGGCCCGTGTGCTGGCCGGTGAGGCTGGCATCAACCTTGGCTCCGGGTCGTTCTTGGCGCAGCTCCAGAGCAGCGCGATGTCCCAGTACAACGACATGGGGCTCATCATGCAGAACGAGAAGTCCCAGCAGGCGGCCCGTACCGCCCAGATCAACTCCCTGTTCTCCCAGATCAACAAGCCGTCGTGGCTGGAGATCGGGATCGGGGCGACCACCTCGGCAGCCTCGGCGTTCCTACAGACGCAGGGCACCGGCGGGACCATCGAATAAAGGAATAACTCATGGCACGTCCTACAACCACCCAGCGCGGTGGCCCCGCGTTCGGGGTCGAGCAGCGCGGAGCGCAGGTTGGCCTTCAGGTCAACGCCCCGCTGGCGGTCAACGCCCGCGACGGCCGTGCAGAGGCGCTGGCTCGGATGGTCGGTATGCTGGCGCAGCCCGCCATGCAATACGCGGCGCAGAAGCATGCCGAGCAGAAGAAGTCCGACGCCGAGGCGGGCGCTACCGACGCCGCGATGGGGAACGCCCCCGCGTACGTAGCGGGCAGCCCCAGCGACAACGGCGGCTGGGACGAGAACCTCGACAAGGTGAAGAAGTTCTTCACCGGCGAGAACCGCCGCGCCAAGACGTACACCGAGGCCTACGAGAAAACGCAGGCCATTAAGATATTCAACGAGGCCGCCGTCGGCGTCCAAGAGTGGGTGAACACCGAGGGGGCCTACCTGCCGCCTGACGAGTTCGCCGCGCAGCTTGACGAGCGCATGAAGGAAGCCATTGGGACCGACGTGCTGTCGAACCCCAAGCAGGCGTACGAGATCGCCCGGCGGTACACCCCGCTGATGGCGCAGCTCACCGACGCCCACGGTAAGCGGCTCCTCGCGGAGCAGCAGGCGACCACCCTAGACGCCCTCGGGGCCGACGCTACCGCCCGCCTGATGAACGGCGAGGAGGTCGATTGGCAAGAGTACGTGCAGTCGATGGCTGGGGTGGGCATCGCCCGCTCGGATGCCGTCAAGCACTTTGTCGGCACTGCCGCTCAAGCTGCCGTTGAGGCGGCCCAGAGCGGTGATGCGGGGACTGCGGCGGCCCGTGCGGAGGCCATTCTGGCCCAGCTAGAGGCCGACGGCGTGGACGCCAACGGCGGTCACCTGCCCGGTCCTGCCAAGTCGGCAGCCCACCGTGAGACCGTGGACCGCGCCCGTGCGGACGTAGCCCGTGTGGTCAAGGACCGGCTGGCTACCCAGACGGCGCTGCACAAGTTTGATGTCGAGGCACGATACGTTCGCACCATCGAGGCCGGTAGGCGCATCTCCTTCTCGGAGTTGCAGTCCCAGCTCAAGCAGGGCGTCATCACCGAGTCAGAGGCCGTGTCGTGGTACCAGAAGGGGCTCGCTGCCGAGAACGCAGCGGCCAAGAAGGTAGACACGCTGGCAACCATCGCCAACTCAGGGCTCCCCTTGTGGTCCCTCCAGGGCCACCTTACGTCCTCTGAGACGGACGAGGTGCTGATGTCGAGGGTGGACCGCCTGACCGGCGGAGACCCCGACAAGATGCTTCAGGCTGCCGTGATGGTCTATGAGAAGGATGGCTTCGCGGACCCCCGAGTGGTGGGTGCGCTCAACAACGTCCCGTGGACTGACCCCAAGGCGGCTGGGAAGCTGGCCGATATGTACCGCACTCTGCGCCCGGAACTGAGGGGCAAGTTCGTGACCGACGATACCCGCCGTGCTGACTACGACCGCTACCTGCGGATGATTGAGGCAGGTGTGACGCCCGAGGCGGCGGCCAAGGACATCGCGGACACCGACACCCGGCAGACGGAAGCCAACTGGGAGCAGGGCCGCCGAGAGGTGGGCAAGGGTCTCCAGAGTAACTACACCGTGGGCGAGGCCCCCGGCCGCTTCTGGGGCACCAACGACGTTAAGATCGAAGACCTCACCAACCCCGGCCCCGCACGCGCCTTCATGGAGCGTCAGGTGCGCCTACGGGTTGAGCGTGGGGCCACCCCCGAGGCTGCCCTTGAGGACGCCTCACGGGATCTTGCGGCCACCCATATGGTCACCAAGTCGGCCACGGGCGGGTACTACCTCATCCCGAGGTTGCCCAACGCCCCAGCGGACTACGGCAACATGATGGTGTGGGCGGAGGAGAACCTGAACAGGTGGATTCCCGACGCGCCTCCCGGCTCCCACTTCTCGGTCACCTATGACAACAAGCTGGCCCCTGTGGACAGCTCGGGGTTGCCCGTGTCGGCACGACGCGTGGACCCCCAGCGGATGTTCGCGGAGTGGCTGAAGATGACCGACAAGGAGCGCCATGCTGCACTTCAGGAAGCCAACGGGCGCTTTAAGGCCCGTCAGGCGGAGCTGGATGCGGCGTTGGAGAAGACCCGCGAGTTCGGGATCACGCCCTTCAGTAGTCCTATCAAGTAACCCCAGGAGTAGCAAATGCCGAAGCGCACCTTAGAGGAAGCGGCCAAAGTGGTCGAGGACGGCTTCGTGCTTGCGGAAGCTGCGAATGGTCTAGGCCCCCGTGGCGTCACCGGACACAACTCCCGTGGCGCCACGGAGCCCTTTGGGGCGGCCACAGACGAGCCCTCGCAGCTTTTCTTTGATGCCCCTGTACGTGCCCCTGAGGCCAGCGAAGACGGCTCTGAGGAGCCCTCCGCGCTTCCTGAGGGGTATGGCTTTGGGGACGCCTACATGGACGCCTTCAGGGCGGACTCGCTGGCGCATTCCCTGTACTTGGCGGCCACCAATGCGGGCTTTGAATTCGACCCCAACTGGTCGATCCCGGACGCCAATTCTGATCTTTGGAAGGAACTCTCCGAGGGCATCCCCGAGGAGTTCCAAGACAACCTAGCGGAGACGGTCTCTGAGGACCACGCCCGCTACAAGGCCGACCGCATCCGCGAGGAGCTGGGCCGTGAGCAGCGTCTGTATGAGTACGCCGGAATAGCCGGGCGGCTGGGGCTGTCCCTTATTAACCCTGAGAACATCGCGGTCACCGCCGCGACCCTGGGGGTGGGGGCGCTCCCTGCTGTGGCGAGGTCGTCCGTACTGGCCGCAGAGGCTGCTGAGACGGCCGCAGCGATGGGCAGGGCGCAGGCCGCCCTCCGCGCAGGAGGCCGTGCAGCGGCCGCTAATGCGGCCTACGACGCCACCCACATCGGCCTGAGCGAAACCCGCAGCCCCTCTGAGGTCGCCTTCAGCGCCACCGCAGGGCTCCTGCTGGGTGGCACGCTGGGCTCCTTAGGGGCAGGCTTGACGGCCGCCGAGAGGGCAAGGTTCGTCAAGGCCACCCGCAAGGAGATGGGTCAGCAGGCCCAGAACCTTGACGCGGAGCCTACCTTCGGCGCTGGCTCGGCTGGCGCGGCAGAGCGTGGTACGCCAGAAGTCCTCCTGCGGGACGACTCCAAGCTGGAGTTCACGACCTTCGTTCCTGAGATCAAAGACAGCCTCATGCGGCGCGGTATCTTCCGCGACACCGGGGCTGACATCCTTGCCATCCAAGACCCGGTCCTGCGGTCCTCCGTGGGGGTCTACTACGGGGACCCTGTGGGTGCCGTTAAGGGTGGCCCTGCGGTTCCCATTGGGGCCAACGAGGAGGCCACCTCCATTCGCGCCGCGTGGCGCTTCAAGCTCGCCAGCGAGTACGAGCCGTCGTGGAAGTCGTGGGCCCGTGAGAACGGTGTCGGCGGCTGGAACCACAAGGGCCGCCGCCAGTTTGGCGAGGCCGTCACCGCGCACCGCCTTGGGTGGGTCGTCAGCGACAACCCGCACGTCATCAAGGCCGCTGCGGCGATGGATAAGTTCTACTCCAACGCCCTCAAGGAAGCCCGTGAGGCTGGCGTGAAGGGCATCCAAGACGTGAAGACGGGCCCCTATCGCCCCCGCGTGTGGCGCAAGGATGTCATCTCTGAGCTGTCCCGGTCCACCCGCATGGGTGGCAAGGCGGTCGCCCGGCTGATCGCCAAGGCCTTCAAGGCCAACAACCCCGACGTGTCCGACGAGATTGCGGACAAGCTGGGCGAGGGTGTCCTGAAGAAGCTGAGGGAGTCCAACGCTGGCCTGAACACTCAGGTCATCGGGTTCCGGCAGGCCGACGGTGAGTGGCTCCAGGACTTGGTCCGCGAGATCAACACCGACGGCTCCCTAGACGACGTTGAGGGTTACCTCAAGAGCGCCTTTAAGGGGATGCTGGAGAAGTCGGGGCGCACCGGCGAGGGCACTATGGCCCACCAGAAGCACCGGCTTGATCTGGACGAGAACGCCTTTATCGACGTGCTGGACAACGGCACGGGGCGGACCACCCGCCTGCACCTACGCGACCTCTTTGACAATGACGCCGGGGAACTGGCGGATATCTACGGTCACCGCATGAGCGGCGCTACGGCGTTCGCCAAGCGCGGCGTGACGGACGAGGCGAACCACAAGGCTCTTATGGAGCAGGTGATCTCCTACGACGAGGCCAACGGCAGGCTGAAGGACGGCAAGTCCAAGGCCGCTGACTCGATGGACCAGATATGGAAGCTGGCCCACGGGCAGTCTCTAGTGGCCCCTGGGGAGTCCCCGTGGGTGTCCTCGATGCGCGGCTTCTTCCGAGGCATGAGGGATTTGGCGTTCAGCGCCCGCATGAACATGATGTGGGTGGCGTCTATCCCCGACTCGGCTGCGTGGCTGGTTACCGGCCAGAGCCGCCGTCTGCTGCGGAACCTGCCCGAGCTATCGAGTGCCATCACCGAGATGCGGAAGGGTAACTTCGACAACAACCTGTTGGGCGAGATACTCACGCATACCGGCATCGGCACCGAGGGCGTGGCTAACGACGTGTTCTCTGCGTTCGACGACGACCTGATGCGTGAGGCGCTGGGCATGGTGAACACCACCGAGCGCGTGACCAACAACATCAAGCGGGGCCTCCGCAAGATGAACCGGGTCACCGCGCACGTCGGCGGCGTCTACTGGAAGCAGAACTTCGACCAGAAGATGTTCGGCTACGCCTACGCTAACCGCCTCGCGGACAACGCTCTAGGCCTCTCAGGGGACCTAAGCGCCCAGAGGCTGGCCTCGGCGGGTCTCGACAAGCCCATGATGAAACGCATCGGGGCCATGATCGAGGCCCACAGCGACACGCAGAAGGCCGGTAGTGGCGTCAAGGTACGGACCCTGAACACCGACGATTGGACCGACCGGGAGGCCGCAAGCGCCTTCTGGGGAGCTGTAGCCCGCGAGGGCCGCCGCTCGGTGCAGTCGGAGAACTACGGGGAAGCCCCAAAGTGGATGAACCACTGGTTCGGCAAGGTGCTGGGTCAGTTCCGCCGCTTCGGCATCGTGGCGCAGACCAAGCAGTTACTGTACGGCGTGCGGCACCGCGACATGGAAACCCTCCAGCGCGTGCTGGCCTTCCAGTTGCCGCTGGGTATGCTGGGCTACGCGGCCCAGATGACGGCGTACTCCTACACGCAGCCTGATCCGCAGGCGTTCCGCGACAAGTACCTCACCCCAGGCCACGTCTTGTGGGCCGGGTTTGCGAGGGCTGGGTTCGTCGGGATGCTGCCTGCCCTTGTGCAGGGCGGCTTTGAGTCTGCCACGGGAACGTCCATCAACTCCAACATCCGCGTGTCCGGTTCGGGCACCGACCTGTTGGACGCCAACTCGTACCCGGCGCTGGATATGCTGAACCGCTTCGGCAAGCTCGGCCAGACGATGTTTCAGTCTGCGGTGCGTGGGGACCGCCAGTTCGATCAGCAGGACTTCCGTAACGCACGGGGCCTGCTGCCCGGGCAGAACGCCCCCGCCATCAAGCAGATGCTGGACATGATCCAGAACACGCTGCCTGAGAACGACGACGACAGCGACCCTGACGAGACCGAATGGTTCTTTGAGTGACCTTATGGGGGGAGGAACCCCTCCCCCCTGTCCCCTTTAGGAGCAAGCATGAGTTCATTTGTACGCTACACCGGGGACGGTGCAACGCTCTCGTATGCCATCCCGTTTGACTACATCCTAGACTCCCACGTCCAAGTGTCGATCAATGGTGTCCCCGCCACGCAGGGCGCCCACTACGACCTCGTGGGGTCGAGCGTCGTATTCACAAGCGTGACCATTCCGTTTGAGAATGCCGACATTGAGATCAGGCGTCTGACGCCCGTGACCGCACTCGTCACCTATCAGGACGGCGCGGTCCTCACGGCGGAAGACCTGAACACGGCCACCCGGCAGGCCATCTTCGCGGTGGAGGAAATCCGCGACTACTACGAATACCAGCTTGAGCAGGGGTTCGCCCGGCTCAACAACGGGGAAGCGGTCCCCGTGCAGGAGGCCATTGACGCAGCGGTGCAGTCCGTACTGGGCAGCTCCCTGCTGGCCGACCTCCAGAACCGCTACTCGGACATCGACGCCAACGGCGAGGCCATCCTGACGCAGGCTGCCATCATCAACAATCTGGCGCAGGCTTCGGCCGCCACGGTGTTTGTCCAGACCAGCGAGCCGGTCCCCGGCGTGGGTGGAGTCCCTGACCCCATCCCCGAGGGCGCCCGCTGGTACGACTCGGACGACAACAACCACCCCTACATCTACCTTAGCGGCTCTTGGGCGGACCTTGAAGACCCCCGCATCGGGGCTAACGAGGCCGCCGTGACGGCGCTAGAGGCCACCGTAAACAACCCCACGACGGGTGTGGCGGCCTCTGCGACGGCCATCGACGCGCTGGAGACGCTCGTCTATGACGGCTCTCAGGGGAACGTGGCGCTGGCCTCCAGCCTCACTACGCTGACCACGACGGTGGGCGATAACACCGCCTCGATCACCACGCAGGCCACCAGCATCAACGGGCTGGAGGGGCAGTACACCGTGAAGGTGGACGTGAACGGGCGTGTGGCGGGCTTCGGGCTTGCCAACACGGCTGTGAACGGTACGCCCACCAGCGAGTTTGTGGTGCTGGCAGACAGCTTCGCCATCGTGGACCCCGCCGCCTCTGGCGGCACCCCCACGGTACCCTTTGTGGTTACCGGCGGGACCACCTACATCCAAGACGTGGTCGTGCAGGACGCGGTCATCGCGGACCTGACGGTCGGCAAGCTGACCACCGGCACGTTCACCAACACGTTCAACCACAACGGCGACCTGTCGGTGGGCACCCAAGGAAAGATCCGGGGTGGCAAGACCGACTACGCGACCGGCACCGGCTTCTTCCTCGGGTACCACTCGGGGAACTACAAGCTGGACATCGGGGACTCCAATAGGTACATGAGGTGGGACGGCACGTCCCTGGAGCTGGCGGGAGCCAACATCACCATCGACGACGGCTCCTACCAGCGCCTGCTGGGGACCAACGTGGCCTCGACGTACATTGACTGGTTCGGCCCTGTGGGCACGGTCAACGACGCCAACGCCAGCTTCTACATCAAGAAGTCTGGTGACGCCTACTTCGGTGGGAACATCAAGGCCGAGTATCGCCCCATCGCGTGGATACGCTACGCCCAGACCTCTAACACGACCTTCACGACCGTCGCCTCCTACGGGTGTTCGGTGGGTGTCCCGTCGTCCACGGGGTCGGGCCGCGCCCGCATCACGTTCAGCACCACCCGCCCCTCGACTAACTACGTCGTGGTGGGCAACGGGCAGAACGCGGGCGGCTCCAGCGAGTCGGACATCCCCAACGTGTGCGTGGTCATGCCGTACTACTTCACGACCAGCTACTTCACGGTCTCGACCAAGAATGCGAGCAACTCGGGCGTGAACCCGGAGAACGTACACATCATTGTCTTTGCACCGGACTAAATATGAAAAAGGACACCATGCGCGGCATCGCGCTACTGGTGGCCCTTTGGAGTATCGTCGGTTGCTCGCCCGCAGAAGCGGCGCGGGGCGGGTCAAAGGGCGGCGGCACTTGCAAATCATGGAAGTGCGAGCCGCCCCCGCCCCCTCCGCCGCCACCCCCGCCCACCTACGCGGCCACCATATCGTGGCTTCCGCCCCTCCAGAACGAGGACGGGTCGGCGCTGACGGACCTCGCGGGCTACCGCCTGTACTACAACGGGTCGCTTCTGACCGACCTCGGGGCAGGCCTCGCCACCTACGTGGTGGACGGCCTGTCTACCGGGACTCACTGCTTCTACATGACGGCGCTCAACTCCAAGGGGGTTGAGTCGGTCCCCTCGGAGACCGTCTGCAAAACTTACTAAGGAGTCGCTATGCCCATCTCTAACGCCGCCTTGGCGCAGCAGATCAGCGACCTCTTGGGCTACTGGCAGACGCGTGACACCGAGTACGCGGCGTGGCTGGCGGGCGTGGTGAACGGCGGAGCCTACTCCAACGGCACCTACCCCCTCACCGACTACTTGGGGAACACCCAGTACATCAAGTGTCCCGCCCAACTGGTCGAGGACGTAGACGGGGTGGTGGACTCTGCGTCCACCCACGCCACCGCAGCGTCCGCTTCGGCGACTGCGGCGGCAGCTTCGGCGACCTCTGCGTCCTCCTCGGCGGCATCTGCGCTCGCCTACAAGGGCGCTGCGGAGAC
>Ga0222714_10004155_pt1 | contig 14350 bp, 15 predicted proteins | sample C33_3DmetaG_FD_165048 | JGI IMG/M metagenome (GOLD analysis project Ga0222714, IMG submission 165048) | Estuarine water microbial communities from San Francisco Bay, California, United States - C33_3D | ecosystem: Environmental > Aquatic > Marine > Unclassified | place: USA: California... | reverse complement strand
ATATTCCTGTAGAGATTCTAATGCCATTACGTTATGATGCCCCACCAATTCGTATGGATTGGGAACCAAAAGATGCACCACCGTATTGGGATCTTGCTGACGGCATGCCGAAGTATGGTATTGGTACGACATTTGGTACAGAAGGAAATGAAATGTTCTGGCATATGTATCAAAGTTTTCATCCAGGACAAAGTGAACGTTTTATCAAGAAATGTGAGGAATTGTTAAATGGCTAATCGTAGTGACTTTTTTAATGCTAAACTCCCACGCAGTTTGAAGCGTGTTCTTGCCATGGCTGAGACCTATGGTTGGATTAAGGATGCGCATGAGCGTGGTGATCTTCGCCGATCATTAATTGGTGCTCATGCAAATCATGTTGGATTTAAATTGAAGCGAACCTCAACCGAGAATCGCAATTCATCTGATGGTGAATAATGAACTCTTTGTCTGAACTCAAAGAATTATTGATCAGCAAGGAAATTGAGATCAAAGAATTCAATGGTTGGTCATTGAAAGTTGGTAAAGATACTTGGCTTATGAGTCATGGTGTATTGTATAGAAATGGTGTACCTCAAAGCCTAAAAGAAAAAGGTTTATTTGATAATTACAAAAGGAAGAAACAAAATGTCGAACATCAAAGCACTCAAACTCGTAACTGGCGAGGAATTAGTAGTAGAAATTACAGAGGAAACGGAAACATCAGTGACGTTTAAGAATCCTGTCGCTGTAGTCTTGCAGCGTCGACAGGATGGTCCTGCTCTTGGTTTCATGCCATGGATGCAAGCAAGCAATGGTCCGTTTAAGATGGCATTTGAGAATGTCATTACTATTGCTGATGTTGCGGATGAAGTGAAAAACGGTTATAATCAAATCTTCGGTGCAGGAATTGTGGTTCCACCAAAAGATCTGATTGTGGGGTAATGTTTGAGCGATTTCTATACTAATATCTGCGTCTCGGGAAAGTTTATTCTTTTCCGAGGCGTAGAGAATGATAAGCGTGTTCGTCGAAAGATAGAGTATAATCCAACCTTCTATCTCCAGAGCCAAGAACAATCTGAGTTCACCACACTGGCTGGTGAATATGTCAAGCCAATCCAGCCAGGAACAATTTCTGATTGTCGTGAATTTCTTGAGAGGTACGAAAGTGTCGATAATTTCCCTATTTTTGGTAATAATCGTTATGAGTATGCTTTTATTGCCGATCATTATCCTGATGATATTCTTTGGGATATTAACAAAGTTACTATCGCTTATCTCGACATCGAAGTTGGATCCGAAAATGGATTCCCTGAGCCAAGAGATGCCAACGAATCAATCACCGCCATCACTATTAAACTCAAGGGTAATTATTTTGTGTTTGGTTGTGGCGATTATATCAAGCATCGTGACGACGTGCACTACGCAAAGTGTCGAGATGAACACGACCTCATACGAAGATTTATCGACTTCTGGACAAGATTCCACCCTGATGTTATAAGTGGTTGGAATATCAAGACATTCGATATTCCGTATCTTGTAAATCGTATCACTAAACTTCTTGGCGAAGATGAAGCCAAGAAACTCTCGCCGTGGAATCGATTATCACTGCGCGAAGCAATGATTATGAATCGCGAGCATCAAGTCTATGAGATGCTCGGGATTGCTACACTTGACTACATTGAACTGTATCGCAAGTTTACTTATTCGCAGCAAGAATCGTATCGCCTTGATAACATTGCTCACGTTGAGTTGGGTGAAAAGAAATTAGATTACTCTGAGTTCGAAACTCTACACCAACTTTATAAACAAGACTACCAAAAGTTCATTGAGTATAACATCAAGGACGTAGAACTTGTTGAGAAACTCGAAGACAAGATGAAGTTGATTGAATTGGCGTTGACTCTTGCATATGATAACAAGGTCAACTACGACGATGTCTTCACTCAAGTGCGCATGTGGGATGCGATTGTTTACAATTATCTACTCAAGAAGAAGATTGTAATCCCTCAGATGAAGCGTGGATCAAAGAATTCACAATACGAAGGCGCGTATGTAAAAGATCCCATTTGCGGTATGCACGAATGGGTTGCGTCGTTTGACTTGAACAGTCTATATCCGCACTTGATCATGCAGTATAACATCTCCATGGAAACTCTTGTCGATCCGAAGAAGTACAATGATAACATGCGTGGATTTATTAGCAATAATAATATCAACGTTGAAGCACTGTTGGCTCAACAAATTGAAACTAGTGTTCTAAAAGATCTTGACGTAACCGTGACTCCAAATGGTCAATTGTTCAGCATCAAGAAACAGGGTGTGATGCCTGAGATTATGGATAACATGTACAAGGACCGCACACGATATAAGAAGTTGGCACTGGAAGCCAAAAAGAAAATCGAAACTGTTCTTGACGATAAAAACCAGGTTCAGTATCTTGAGAAGCAAGTCGCGCGATATAATAACCTACAGTTGGCTAAAAAGGTTACACTAAACTCCGCTTACGGTGCGCTGGGTAATCAATACTTCCGCTTCTTCGATATTCGTATCGCTGAAGGAATCACGACAGCAGGTCAGTTGTCTATTCGTTGGATTGAAAACAAAATCAACGAGTACATGAACAAATTGCTCAAGACTGACGGTGAAGATTATGTCATCGCGTCTGATACTGATTCAATTTATCTGAACATGGGTCCACTGATCAAGAAACTTTATCCTGATACTTCTGACACCAAGAAAGTGATCAAGTTCATGAATAAGGTTTGCGATGATAAGATTCAGCCATTCATTGATGATTCATACGAAGAACTCAAGCAATATGTAAATGCATTCCAGCAGCGCATGGAGATGAAGCGTGAGTCTTTGGCTGACAAAGCAATCTGGACTGCGAAGAAACGATATATCCTCAACGTGCATGATAGCGAAGGTGTAGCATATGCGAAACCCAAACTCAAAATTATGGGTCTTGAGGCTGTCAAGTCTTCAACGCCATCTGCTTGTCGTACGAAGATTAAGGAAGCAATCACGATTATCATGACGCAGACTCAAGATGATCTTCATAAGTTTATCGAAACGTTTCGTGAAGACTTCAAGAAGTTGCCGATTGAAGATATTGCATTCCCGAGATCTGTGAATGGTCTTAGTGAGTATGCTGATGCCGCAAATATCTTCAAGAAGGGAACGCCGATTCATGTGAAGGGTGCGCTGGTTTACAATCACTTCCTGCGCACTCTGAAACTGAACAAGCGTTACCAAGAGATTCAGGAAGGCGAGAAGATCAAGTTCATCTATCTCAAACAACCAAATATCTTCAATAACAATACTCTTGCATTTATCTCTGGTTTGCCAAAGCAGTTGGGTGCAGATCAATACATAGATTATGATTTACAGTTTGAGAAATCATTCCTTGAACCACTGGATATTATCTTGTCCTCTATTGATTGGAGAACAGAAAAAGTAAACTCTATTGATGAATTCTTCTCATGATAAGCGTTATAATGCCAACTCTTTGGAGAGGCGAACACTATAAAAAGATGTTGTCAATATTTAATGATCACCCACTAATTGGTGAAATCATTATTATTGACAATAATCCAGCAAATGCAGATCGATCTATCTTTGAACTCATTAAGATTCGTCATTATGCGCAGGTGCAAAACATTTATGTGAATCCTGCGTGGAATCTCGGCGTTGCACTTTCTGAGTTTGATCAGATTTGTTTGTATAGTGATGATGTATTATTTGACCCAAAATGTATTGAAGAAGCTGCTAAAGTTTGCACCCCTCGCGGCGGCATTGCTGGGTTTGCTATTGAAACTATCTCAGAATCTCATCAGGAATTAGATTTTCTTGCTCCTTGGGAAGAAATGAAGATAACAGCAAGCAATTCGATGCATTATAGATTCGGTATCTGCATGTTTATGCATAAACAAAGTTACTATAAGATACCTGAACAACTAAAGATTTATTATGGAGACGCATATTTGTTCGATCAAAATGTGATCGATGGTAAGACGAATTTTAAGATTGAAGGGTGTCCTGTTATCACTAAAATGAGAACGACATCTAAATCAAAAGAATTATTGGAAATTATTGAAAGTGATAAAAGAGAATATGCAAAAATTAATCCATCTGAGGGACTAATATTAAATATGATGGATGAATTGGAGAAGCAGCAATGATTTCTGTTATTGTTCCAACAATGTGGAAAGCACCACATTTCGTACAATTTCTCCCTATGTTACAGGAGAACAAGCATATCGGAGAGGTTATCCTTATTGATAATGATACTTCGAAGACCAACAGTGATATATACAAGTATTCGAAACTTGTTTATTTGCCACAAAAAGAGAACATTTATGTAAACCCTGCTTGGAATCTTGGGGTTGAGGTTTCGAAGTTTGATAAGTTATGTATTTTGAACGATGATGTGATTTTCAATCTAGACTGTCTTGATGTTCTATGTGATCTTATAACTCCAGAGCGTGGGCTGATGGGGTTCTCAGAACAAAGTTATTGTGGATTTGCACCTGAACTATTTGAGACTCTAAAGGGTACAGGAATGGGTGCGGATGTGTATTTGCAGGAATGCAACATATACAAAAACCAACGAACTTCTGGGATGCCACACACATACTATGGATGTGCGATGTTTGTACATAAGAGTAGATTTTTTAAGATTCCAGAAGAGTTTAAGATATATTTTGGCGACCTTTTTGTTTATCTCTTAAACTCATTTACAGTGAATCGCGGAGAAGAAATCGCTCCAAGTGTGAAGTTAGTTTCAACTGCATCAAATGCCGTTAAGAACTATACAATTGAAGATGGGCTAGTATTTACGAAAATGTCTTCAACTGTAAAGTCATTTGATAAACAAATAGAAAAAGAAAAATCTATATTTTACGAAGTATTCGAACGTCACGGAATTCATAGGGTAAAAGATAAATGATGGCATTACTCGCGCTAATTGCAGGACTACTGTTGTCGGGTACAGCAGCATTTTACTCAATTATTGGGTTGCTTGCGATTTTTCCTGGCGCGATTGTTCCAATTACGCTTATGGGTGGTTCCCTAGAGTTTGCAAAACTTGTCGCTGCTTCATGGCTGTATCGCCATTGGTCGATCGCACCAAAGATAATTAAAGGTTATTTCGTATTTGCGATTATTGTTCTAATGTTTATCACTTCGTTGGGAACATTTGGTTATCTCTCGAAAGTTCATCTGGAGTCTTCAATTGGTGTGGCTGACAATTCTCTTGAGATTGCAAAGATTGAACAGCAAATTACTAGTCAACAAAGACAAATTGAGAACGCGCAGAGATCTCTGGACTCTCTGGACTCAGTTGTTGAGAAATCGTTCTTTGACGGAGCCAAGATTCGTACTCAGCAGAAAGCCGAAAGAACAGCATTGAATAATACAATTGAAAATTCAGATGCTAAAATTGATGAACTTAACACTCAACTCGTTCCACTCCGCCGCTCTAACATCGAGTCTGAAGCAAAGATTGGTCCATTAAAGTATATTGCTGAATTGATTTATGGCAAAGACAACGCAAAAGACTATTTCGATAGTGCAGTACGATTTGTAATCATTCTTATTGTTTTGGTATTTGACCCATTGGCTGTTCTTTTGTTGATTGCAGCAAACATTAGTTACAATCAAATGAAGGAAGAATCAGAAGAAGAGCCAGAAAAACCAAAAGATACTAAACCAAAGAAACCAAATTACGTTGTAGAGAAAGTTGATACTGTTCGTTCTAAAGGCAAGAAAAAGAAAAAAGTTGCCCCAAATAATCAAGTGGAGTATAATAGTGGTATAGGTAAGAGCATCTACAACTTTATGATGCGCGATGATTTTGGCATTTCTCATACTGATAAGGTGGAAAAAAATGAGTCTACTCGAAAAACTAAAGAAAAATAGCACGATCAAAGACACGGCAATTCTTTCCAAGTCCAAGTTCTTTGCTGCTAAAGATATGATTCAAACCAGCATTCCTGTAGTGAATGTTGCTTTCTCTGGAGATCTTGATGGTGGGTTCACCCCTGGACTCACGATGTGGGCTGGTCCGTCAAAACACTTCAAGACTGCATTCAGTCTCTTGATGGCAAAGGCATATCAGGTAAAGTATCCTGATTCTGTTGTTCTGTTCTATGACTCAGAGTTTGGTACTCCACAAAATTACTTCACTTCGTTTGGTATTGATATGGAGCGTGTTGTTCACACTCCAATCACCGACGTTGAACAATTGAAGTTTGATATTATGCAACAGTTAAGCAACATCGAGCGCGGCGAACGTGTGATGATTGTGATTGACTCGATTGGTAATCTGGCTTCGAAGAAAGAAGTCGAAGACGCAATGGATGGCAAGTCTGTCGCTGACATGAGTCGCGCAAAGCAAATCAAATCCCTGTTCCGTATGGTGACACCACACCTTACGCTGAAAGACATTCCGATGGTGGTTGTGAATCACACCTATAAGGAAATTGGTCTATATCCCAAGGATATTGTCGGCGGCGGCACAGGTTCTTATTACTCTGCTGATAACATCTACATTCTCGGTCGTCAGCAGGAAAAAGATGGCACTGATTTGATTGGTTATAATTTTATTATCAACGTAGAGAAGTCTCGTTATGTTAGAGAAAAGGCGCGTATCCCTGTCACTGTTCGCTTCGATGGTGGTATTTCTCGTTACAGTGGTCTTTTGGACATGGCACTTGAGTCTGGTCATGTTACGAAACCAAATGTAGGCTGGTATGCCAAGGTCAATACTGCCACTGGTGAAGTTGAGGGAAAGAAGTGGCGCATTGCCGATACTGAATGTGCAGATTTCTGGGATAGCATTCTTGGCGATGAAGGTTTCAAAGAATGGATTCGTAAAAATTATCAATTCAGTTCAGCAGTTGCAGGCAATCTTTCGACTGAAGTAGATGAGGATGAAGATGCTTGATCAACTAATCGCTAAACTTGAATTTTGGTATGTCAAGAAATTCTTCAAAGTTGATAAACAGTACACCTTCTTCGTGGACCTCAATGGTCCACCTGGAAGTTTTGCTATTAAACTTTTGGGCAAATATGATGGTGTGATTGTAGAGTTTACTGATGTGAAAGTTGGCGATGATGGTTTGATGACGTTTGATTATGATGTTATCTCGAATGTAAACAATGCAAATACCAAGAGCAAATCGTTTCAGCGATTTACTTCTAACGTGATGCGTAGTATACTTCTAGGTGCGATTGAAAATACAATGAAGGAAGGCAATGAAAACAGAAACACTGATCTTGTCGAATCTGATGAGGAACGAGCCTTTCATGAGGAAGACTCTGCCCTTTCTGAAGAAAGAATACCTGACAGAAAGCCACGAAAGAAAGGTATTCGAGGAAATAAAGGAATTCGTTCTAAAGTATAATAGTCTACCACCAACGGCAGCACTGGAGATTTCTTTAAAAGAATCTACCAAACTCACTGAAGTTGAGTTAAATAAGTCACTCGAACTACTCAAGGAAGTTTCGAATGACAAATCAGAACAAAAACTCGAATGGCTTCTTGACACTACAGAAAAGTTTTGCCAAGAAAAAGCAATCTATAATGCTATCATGGACAGCATTCAGATCCTTGATGGCAAAGATCAGGCGAGGGGCAAAGGAAGCATTCCTACTCTTTTGTCTGATGCTTTGGGGGTTAGTTTCGATCCTCATATTGGTCACGACTTTTTGGATAGTTACGCTGATCGGTATGATTTCTATCATCGTATCGAGAAACGAATCCCCTTCGATCTTGAGTATTTCAACAAGATCACTAAAGGAGGATTGCCGCAAAAGACCCTTAACATTGCTCTTGCAGGTACTGGCGTCGGCAAGTCTCTGTTTATGTGCCATGTGGCTGCTAGTTGCTTGGTTCAAAACTACAATGTTCTATACATTACTCTAGAAATGGCTGAAGAGAAGATCGCTGAACGTATTGATGCGAATCTTCTCAACGTCTCTCTTGACGATCTCATGAACATGCCGAAAGACATGTATGAGAAGCGCATGGGTAAACTCAGAGGTTCTGTCAAGGGTAAGTTGATCATCAAGGAATATCCAACTGCGTCTGCGAATCCTGCTCACTTTCGCGCATTGATTAACGATCTTGCACTGAAGAAGAACTTTCGTCCAGATATAATTTTCATTGACTATCTAAATATTTGTGCGTCGGCTAGAATCAAGGCAGGTGCGAATGTCAACTCGTATACCTATATCAAAGCGATCGCTGAGGAACTTCGTGGACTCGCGGTTGAGAACAACGTACCTATTGTTTCAGCTACTCAGACAACTCGCTCAGGATTTAGTAACTCTGATCCTGGGCTGGAAGACACTTCAGAGAGTTTTGGTCTCCCTGCTACTGCTGACTTTATGTTTGCTCTTGTTAGTACTGAAGAACTGCAGCAATTGAATCAGTTGCTTGTGAAGCAGTTGAAGAATCGATACAACGATCCTAACCTCCATAAGAGATTTACTATTGGTGTAGATCGCGCAAAAATGAAACTGTATGACCTTGAACAGAAGGCACAAGACGCTGTAATGCAAGAAGCAGAATCAAAACCTGTCTTTGATCGCGGACGTAGCACTGATAAATTCAAGAATCTAAAAGTGTAATGAAACTTGAGAAGATAGAGAAGAAGGTGAATAAACTCATCCCGTCATGGGTGGGTGATAAGCATATTCCATCTATCATTCGAGAGTTGAATAAAACCTTTCATAAGTCGATAATCTATTTCACCTCAAATAGGTATGATGAAGAATATTTTGACCATCATTCAGTAATTGTTTCTGGTCAGTATTGCCCACGAATTCTTTCTACAATCCCAGAAAACATTTTAATTACTCTTTCTTTTCCCAAGAATAAAAAGAAAGTTTTAATTACAGAGAAAGAATCAGAGAATCTTGCACTCAAGATTATTCGAGCGATTCATCACGAGTATCGTCATAAGCATCAACAGCGTGGGCGAGGATATGTTTATACAAAACAATACTCTCCTAAAAAGAAACAGAATCGTCTGAAGGTCATGTATTATGGAAACCCAGACGAAGTTGATGCTCATGCATACGAAACTCAGGCTGAGAAACTCGATATAAATAAGTTACGAAAGGCACATAAGATTGGCTGGAGACAATCAGAAGCCATCTTTATGTATCGCAAAAACTTTCGGAATCAAGATCCTAAAGTTTGGAAACGATTTTTAAAAAAGGTCTATAAAAATGTCGGCGCAAAAAGGCTATCTATACGAGGCTAATGCTTCTAAGGTCGGAAAACCATTAGGGTTGACTGATGGAACATATGATGGTTCAAAAAATCAAGGACCTGATGTTGTTCTATATAAAAAAGTTGGTAAAAAAATAACCACTGCTGGTTGTGAACTGAAAATTATGCCAACCGCTGCAGGAAGCCTTGTGATGCAATATAAAGACGGCAAGTGGAACTATGGTCCTACTGATGGTGATGAAGATAAAGAATTCCTCAAGAAATTGGGAGAAAAGAATGGTGTTTTAGATAAAATGAATAAAGTTGAGTGGAAAGGCGTTGTTCCAAATCTCCAGTATGATTCTCAAGGTAAGAAATTCTATACTGGCAAACATACTCCAATGAGTGCATATAAAGCAGATCAAAAACTATTTGGTAAAAGTTTTGGTGGTGTTGGAGACATTTATATTCCAATTGATGCATCACAAATTGCCAATTATTATATAACTAAAGGTGATTTTTATATGAGTGTGGGAACACATGGTTTTTATATACTAAAAGATGTTTTTGGTTTGAATGATTCTTTACGAGTAAAAATACCTAAATTTGCAGATTCAGTTACAGCAAAAATAAGAGTCCGCTATCAAGACAAAACATCAAGCGAAAGTAAATTAATGGGCACAGCAAATTATCAATTCGCTCTAACTATGCAATTTAGTGGTGTGAGTGAATCTCCATATCATTTGTTTCCAATAACTTCGAAAGAAAATGTTTCGATCAATTCTAGAAAAATAAGTAAAGAACTATTGAATGCATTTAAAAAATAATGAGGTTTTATGACTACATTCGTGACTGGTGGTTTGGGGTTTATTGGATCTAACTTTGTCCATGCTCACCTAAAAAAGCATCCTTCTGATACAGTTGTTATTATTGACAACTACTCTTACGCAGCAGATTCGAACAATATTCTTGGTCTTCATGAGGACTATCGTGTCATCGTGAAGCGTTGTGACATTCGCAATCTCCCTTTACTGGATCAAATTTATCACGATTATGAGCCAGACATTACCTTTCATTTTGCGGCTGAGTCTCATGTTGATAATTCTATTGCTGGTGATGACATTTTCCTCAGCACCAATATTGATGGCACTCACAACATTCTAAAATGTATTCGTAAGTTTGGTAGCAAACTCGTACATATCTCTACCGATGAAGTCTATGGATCACTCTCTCATGACGATCCACCATTCACCGAAAAGACTCCATACGATCCTCGCAATCCGTATTCTGCATCAAAAGCAGCAAGCGATCATTTAGTTCGCGCATATGTGAATACTCACGGAATAGATGCAGTTGTGACTAATTGCTCAAATAACTACGGTCCGCGACAGCACAAAGAAAAGTTTATCCCAACAGTAATTCGTCATATCAAGAACAATACACCAATTCCTGTTTATGGTACAGGTCAAAATGTTCGTGACTGGATCTTTGTCGACGATCATTGCGAGGCATTACTGTCGATTGGAGAAAACTTTAAGTCAGGTGAACGATACAATATTGGTGGCGGTCATGAAATGAGCAACCTTGAGATGGTAACACTCATTCTTGATCTAATGGGTAAGCCAGTGAATATGTATCAGAACTGGATTAATTTTGTTACAGACCGCAAAGGTCATGATTTTAGATATGCTATGGATTCATCAAAAATCTATAAGGAACTTGGTTGGTCTGCAAAGACAAAGATCAATGAAGGTCTTATAAAAACATTGGAGTGGTACAATGCGTAAAGGTATTATTCTATCAGGTGGAATGGGTACAAGATTATATCCATGCACTGAAGTGACTTCGAAACAATTATTGCCAGTTTATGACAAGCCGCTGGTGTATTATCCGCTATCGACATTGATGATGGCTGGTATTCGCGATATTATGATTGTCAATTCTCCAAATGATGCTGCAGCGTTCAAGCGTCTATGTGGCGATGGTTCGCAATGGGGAATTAGTATTTCGTATGCAATCCAAAACGAGCCAAAAGGAATTGCTGAGTGCTTTCGTATCTGCGAAAAGTGGATTGGAAAAGATGATGTCACACTTATTCTTGGCGATAATATTTTCTATGGAAATGAATTGATCAGTCGTTTCAATTCTGCTACTTGGAATAATGTTGGGTGTACATTGTTCGCCTATCATGTTTCTGATCCAGAACGATTTGGTGTTGTTGAACTAGATGATAGAGGTGATCTCAAGGCAATCTTAGAAAAGCCAAAGTATCCGCCAAGCAATTATGCGGTCACTGGGCTTTACTTTTATGACAACAAAGTAGTGGACTACTCATGGCAGATTCAACCATCTGCTCGCGGTGAGTTGGAGATTACAGACATTAATAATCTATATCTCAAGCACCACGATGTAAAAGTTGAGTATTTAAATCGTGGTATTGCGTGGATTGATACAGGAACTTTCGAGTCGCTCTCAGAAGCATCTGTGTTTGTGGGTTCTGTTCAAAGAAGAACTGGAATGATGATTGCGTGTCCTGAAGAAATTGCATTTAAGAATGCATGGATTACTGAGAATCAAGTTCGCGCTTCGGCAGAGAAATATTCTAAATCTGACTATGGAAAGTATTTGAGTAAAATACTACAACAGCATGAATATATTAGTAATCGGTAGAGGTTGGGTTGGTCGAAAGATGTTCGACCAACTAGTGATAAATGGGCATATAGTTACACTATGCCCACATTACAAAGCAGAAGAAGCAATACACAAAGTCGATTATGATTGGGTTGTGAATTGCGCTGGTGTTACTGGCATTCCAAATGTTGATGCTTGTGAAGATATCAAAGTAGAAACAATGGAAGGTAATGCAATGTTTCCAGTCACTTTGCAAAAGATATGCGAATCTCTCGAAATTAAATTTGCTCATTTCTCGAGCGGATGCATTTATGAGGGAGAGATTACTGATGATTATGCTGATCCAAATTTCTTTGGTAGCACATATTCTGTGAGTAAAGGTGTCTCGGATCTTTTGTTGAAAGACCGATGCTTGGTGTTTCGAGTTCGTTTGCCATTTGATAAATCGCATAGCCCTAAAAACCTTCTGCAAAAGTTGTATAATTACTCAAAATCAGGTAAACTAGTAGAAGGTGGTCTAAATTCTATCACTGATATTGATGAGGCAGTTGAGAATGCTGCACATTTAATTGAAATTGGTGCGAATGGACCATTCAATCTTGTAAATGAGGGTGCTGTAACAACACACGAAATTGCAGAGATGATGGAGTTACAATGTGATTGGTGGACAGCAGATGAATTTAAAACCGTTGCTGTTGCTCGCCGATCTAATTGCGTTATTCCATCTTATGAAGGAATGAGCCCTGTTAAACTTGCTTTGTTAAGAAGAATTAGTCAATTTAAGGAAACATTATGAGTGACGTAAAACAAATGATTGAAGAGTTGGTTGCCGCTGTTGGTACACCAAAGTATGCATACAACTGTAAGGAATTCAATCCTGAGAAGGATACTGTATTCTATTCTGGTCCATATTGGGACGAGAAGGAAGTCATTGCTGGTGTCACTGCATTCTTAACAGGCAAGTGGCTTGTCTCTGGTGAGCAGGTTGGTAAGTTCCAGTGGGCATTCGGTCACAAGTTTAATGTGAAGCACTGTCACATGGTCAACTCTGGTTCGTCTGCCAATCTTACTATGGTTGCTGCTCTTAAGAAACACTTGGGCTGGAAGGATGGCGACCAAGTTATCGTTTCACCAGTAGGCTTCCCAACTACAATTGCTCCGTTGGTTCAAAATGGGCTTGTGCCAGTCTTTGTTGATATTGAGATGGAAACACTCAACTTTGATCTTGATCATGTTGAAAAGTGGATCACCGATAAGACTGTTGCGATTTTTGTTTCACCTGTTCTTGGCAATCCGCCAGATATGGATCGCATCAAAGATATGTGTGAGCGACATGGCATTCGTTTGATTGGCGATAACTGCGATTCATTGGGCACAAAATGGGATGGTAAACTTCTAACGGATTACTATTATGCGTGGACAACTTCTTTCTATCCTGCTCACCACATTTCGACAGGCGAAGGCGGCATGGTTTGCTCAAACGACGAGCAACTCATCAACACTGCTCGCAGCATTAGTTGGTGGGGTCGGGATTGCCGTTGCGTTGGTGCTGCTAATCTATTGGCTTGCGGAACATGTGGTAATCGCTTTGATAAATGGCTTGAAGGATATAATGGAATAATTGATCACAAGTATCTCTTCTCAAATATGGGATACAATCTCAAGCCACTCGATCTTCAGGGTGCGATTGGTATTGAGCAGTTGAAGAAAATCGATGAGATTGATGTGAAGCGTCGTTTGAATTTCGAACGAATTAAAAGCATCTTCTATCGTCATGTTCCTGGTGTTCGTGTTGCTTCTGCTCTGAATAAGGCAGATCCTTCTTGGTTCGGTGTTCCGTTGATCACTGATACACCTGAACTCAAGGAAAAACTCCAAGCATTCTGCGAGGCTAATAGAATCCAGACTCGCAATTACTTTGCTGGAAATATTCTGTTGCATCCTGGCTACAAGCATCTTGACGATGCTTCGAAGTATCCGAATGCTAACAAGGCATTGAGCAATGTATTCTTCGTCGGTTGCCCACCGCATTATGGCGAGGATGTGTTTGCCTATTACGAAAGAGTAATGTCAAAATGGCAATCGTAAACGTCTTTGGAGGATATGGCTTTGTCGGAAGTGAATACTGTAACGTCGCCAAAGGCTGGATCAAAAATTACAGAGATAATTACCAAGTACGGAGTGCCAATTGCGTTTACTTTATTAGTACCGTTGATAACTATAATGTGCATGTCGATTCTCTCTTGGACATTAATACTAATCTCGTTGTTCTCGTAAAGGTTCTCGACGAATATCGTAAATATGTAAAAGAAACTGGTGAGAATGGATGCTTCAACTTCATGAGTTCCTGGTTTGTCTATGGACAAGACTCTGGATTTGGCGAAGGATCGCGTGGTATTCCCGAGACTGATTCTTGCGATCCAAAAGGTTTTTATTCTATAACAAAAAGATGCGCCGAGCAGTTGCTTATGTCTTACTGTGAGACGTTTGGATTAAACTATCGCATCTTGAGGCTGGCTA
>Ga0222714_10004154_pt1 | contig 14350 bp, 12 predicted proteins | sample C33_3DmetaG_FD_165048 | JGI IMG/M metagenome (GOLD analysis project Ga0222714, IMG submission 165048) | Estuarine water microbial communities from San Francisco Bay, California, United States - C33_3D | ecosystem: Environmental > Aquatic > Marine > Unclassified | place: USA: California... | reverse complement strand
ATCGCCCAGCGTGTCGGTGACGGTCTGCGCGGGCAGGTCGATGCTGAGTGTGGCGCCGGGTTTCGCGCGCAGCTGGTCGCGCAGGCCACGGCAGATTTCCTCGGGCAGCGTCACCGGCAGCATGCCGTTCTGCAGTTCGTTGGCGTAATGGATGTCGCCGAAGGAGGGGGCGACCACCGCGCGTATGCCCCAGTCGAGCAGCGCATATACCGCGCCTTCGCGAGAAGAGCCGCAGCCGAAATTGGCGCCGGCGACAAGAATGCCTGCCTTGCGGTACGGCGCCTGGTTGAGCACGAAATCGGGCTTTTCCCGTCCACTGCCGTCGAAACGCATGTCATGGAACAGGTAGGGATCGTAGCCGGCTTTTTCGCTGCGCAGTTTGCGCAGGAAACGCACGGGGATGATGCGGTCGGTGTCGACGTTGGCCATCTCGAACGGCGCGGCGACGGCAGTGAGCGTGGTGAAGGGTTTCATGTCATTTCCCCACAGTGAGTGTTCGCACGTCGGTGACGCGGCCGGTGACGATGGCGGCTGCAGCCATCGCCGGGCTCATCAGGTGGGTGCGAGCGCCCTTGCCCTGGCGGCCTTCGAAATTGCGGTTGGAGGTGGAGGCGCTGCGCATCCCCGGCGGCACCTTGTCGCCGTTCATCGCCGCGCAGCTCGAACAGCCCGAGGCGCGCCATTCGACGCCGGCCTCGATGAAGATGCGGTCAAGCCCCTCGGCTTCGGCTTGCAGTTTCAGTGGCGTCGAGCCCGGCGATACCCAAGCCGGGATCACCGCCTTGCGGCCCTTCAGCACCGCGGCGGCGGCGCGCAGGTCCTCGATGCGGCCGTTGGTGCAGCTGCCGATGAAGGCGCGGTCGATGCGGATGTCGGTCAGCGGCGTGCCCGGCTTCAGGTCCATGTAGGCCAGCGCCAGTTGGGCGTGGTCGCGTTTGTTGGCGTCGCCCAGCGTCGCCGGATCGGGTACGCGGCCCGACACCGGCAGTGCTTCCTCGGGACTGGTGCCCCAGGTCAGCATCGGCTCCAGCGTCGCGCCGTCGAGCGTGACTTCGCGGTCGAAGCTTGCGCCGTCGTCAGTGGGCAGCATGCGCCATTGCGCGAGCGCCGCATCCCAGTCCGCGTCTTTGGGCGCGAACTCGCGGCCATGCAGGTATTCGTAGACCTTGTCGTCGGGCGCGATCATGCCGGCGCGGCCGCCAGCCTCGATCGCCATGTTGCACACGGTCAACCGGCCTTCGATGGTGAGGCCGCGGATCGCGCTGCCGGCGAATTCAATCACATGGCCGGTGGCGCCGGCAGTGCCGATTTTCGCGATGATCGCCAGCACCACATCCTTGCCGGTGACGCCGGCGGAGAGTTTGCCGTTGACGGTGACGCGCAGGGTTTTCGGGCGTTTCAGCCACAGGCATTGCGTGGCGAGGATCTGCTTCAGCTGTGACGCGCCGGTGCCGAAGGCATAGGCGCCGAGCGCGCCGTGGGTCGACGTGTGCGAATCGCCGCAGGTGATGGTCAGCCCCGGCTGGGTGATGCCGAGTTCCGGGCCGATCACGTGCACGATGCCCTGGCGATCGTCGGCCATGCCGTAATGCACGATGCCGTTGACGCGGCAGTTCTCCTCGAGCAGGCCGATCATGTGCCGCGCATCGTCGTCCTCGACCGCGGCGAGTCCCTGGTCGCGGTTTACGGTCGGCACGTAATGGTCGGCGACCGCGAAATTCTGCCGCGGCTTGCGCACCTTGCGGCCTTCCTTGGCCAGAGCGCCGAAGGCATGGAAGGAACCTTCGTGCACGAAATTGCGGTCAATATGAATCAGTGCATCGCCGTCGGGCTTTTGCATGATGACGTGGGCATCCCAGATCTTGCCGAACAGCGTGCGTAGAGCAGTCATAAAATACTCAATTAAATCATATAGTTATAGTTAAACCCGAACTACAGCGCGGCGCGCTGGTCTTCCGGCAGTCCGTAGCGGTTTTCCAGTTCCTGGATTTCCGGTAATCCTGCGATGTCGGTGAACTGCTTGAAGTTCGCGACCTTGTCGCGCAGGTGCGCGATCGAGCCGGTCTTCTTCAGCTCGCGCAGCAGGTTCTGCATTGCGGGAATCGCGGCGAGCAGCATCCAGTTCGGATAGATCGCCAGCCGGAAACCGAGTTTGCCGAGTTCATCGGCCGGCAGGTCCGGCGTCTTGCCGCTGGCAGCCATGTTGTAGAGCAGCGGCACGCCCTTGAAACGTTTCGCCACGACTTCCACCTGCTCACGGCCCACCGGCGCTTCGATGAACAGCACGTCGGCGCCGGCCTCGCGGTAACGCTCGCCGCGTTCGAGCGCGGCATCCATGCCTTCGACGGCGATGGCGTCGGTGCGGGTGATGATCACGAAATCGTCGTCGCGCCGCGCATCGCAGGCGGCCTTGATCTTGGCGACCATTTCGTCGGTCGGGATCACCCGTTTGCCGGCGAGGTGTCCGCAGCGCTTGGGCCAGGACTGGTCCTCGAGGTGCACGCCGGCGACGCCGGCTTTTTCGTAATCGCGGATGGTGCGACGGGTGTTGATCGGATTGCCGTAGCCGGTGTCGGCGTCGGCGATCACCGGCAGCCCCGAGGCATCGGCGATGCGCCCGGCGTTGTCGATCATTTCGCTGGCGGTGAGCAGGCCGACGTCGGGCATGCCCAGCCGTGTCAGGCTGGTGCCAAAACCGGTCATGTACACCGCCTCGAAACCTTCCATTTTCACCAGCCGCGCACCAAAGGCGTCGGCGACACCGGGCGCAACCGTGCACACAGGGCGCGCGAGCAGCGTGCGCATGCGGGTGGTGACACGTATTTCTGTTTTGCTCATGGTTGTATTCCGTATGCGCTTATTGAAATTTCAGGCCGAGTTTTTTCACCAGCCCCTGCCATTGCCGCAATTCGTCGCGGATGCGCTTGCTGAATTCTTCGGGCGAACTCGCGCCGGGGTTGGCGCCAAGGCCGCGGAAACGTTCGGCGACTGCAGTCTGTTCCATGGTCTTGCGCACCGCGCTGTTCAGTGCGGCGACCACCGGTTTCGGCGTGCCTGCCGGCGCCAGCAGGCCGAGCAGAGTCGCTGCCTGATAACCCTTGTAGCCGAGTTCATCCAGCGTCGGCGTGTCGGGCAGCGCGCCGGCGCGCTGTGGCGTGGTCACCGCCAGTACTTTCAGTCGGCCGTCTCTGACGTAGCCTATCGATGCCGCGAGCTGGTCGACCATGGTTTCGACCTGGCCGCCCAGCAGTTCCGCCAGTGCCGGGCCGCTGCCTTTGTACGGCACGTGCAGTACCCTGATGCCGGCCATCTGGGCGAAGAGTTCGATCGCGAAATGGTTGGTAGTGCCGGCGCCGGCGGAAGCCATGGTGACCTTGCCGGGCCGCCCCTTCGCCGCCTGGACCAGTTCGGCGACCGTGGTGATGCCGGCCCGGGGACTGGCGAGCACCACCAGCGGCACTGCCTGCACCGTGGAGATCGGCGCAAAATCCTTCAGCGAGTCGTAGGGCAGATTCTTGAAAATCACCGGATTCACCGACAGCGGGCCGCTGGAACCCACCAGCAGCGTGTAACCGTCTGGCGTCGCTCGGGCCACCATCGCTGCACCGAGGTTGCCGCCGGCGCCGGGACGGTTGTCCACCACCACGGTCTGGCCCAGCACCGTGCCCAGCGGCGGCGCGATGATGCGCGCCGAAATGTCGACGTTGCCGCCGGGCGCGTAGGGCACGATGAAACGGATGGGCCGCGACGGGAACTGTTCGGCAGCAAATGACTGCAGGGACAGAGTGGCTATTGCAAGCAGCAACAGATTTTTTTTCATTGTTTTTCTCCGGGACGTTGCATTCGGGCGCAGGTTTATCCTGCCGCCCGTTTGGCGCCGGCGCCGGTGTCGTATTCGACGTTGGCGAGTTTTTCGGTGCCCCACAGCTGTTTCAGCAGCGCGGCGGCCGCAGCCTTGCCGATCACCGGCTCGGCGAGCTCGCTGAACTTGTCGTTGAGTTCCTCGTCCGTCAGCGGCAGTTCGGGGTCGCCTTTGCGGTAAGGCTGGAAGTGTTCGTGCTTGCGGCCGTCGTTGAGCTCGATCGTGACCTGCGCCGCGCGCTGTCCCGGATAACCCTTGGATAGCGCCGGGTCGGCGACCGGGTCTATTTTTTTGATCATTGCGCGCACCTCGGCGTCGTTCATGCGCTCGGGCAGGAAGGCGTTGAGCCGCACGCTGCCGTGCACCAGCGCATGCGCGACGGTGTACTGGATGCTGAACTTGGCCTGGTATTCGCCCTCGGGCGTTGCGTTGTCGATGATGTCGAGGCCGGCCTTGTAGGTGGCGAGCCTGATGTGCTTGACGTCCTTGTGGCTGAAACCGTGCTGTTTCTGCAGGTGCAGCACGCCGTCGATCGACGGGAAGGTGTGGCCGCAGCAGCCGTGGTTTTTGAAGGTGACGTGGTTGATGTGGTAATCCTTGCCCAGGCCTTTGGTGGCCTTGCTCCAGTCCGGGTTCACGCTCATCGCATTGCCGAAGCCCGACTCGCCTTCCATGATGTCGAGAGCGCCGGTGACGCCCTTCATCGCCGCCATCGCCGCCCAGCAGCCGGCGTCCGCGGCGTGGCCGCCGTGCAGCGGCTTGGTCATCGCCTGCGACAGGAAAGCCTGTTTCAGGCCCGAGGCAAAACTGCCGACCGTGGCCATCGCATGCATGAACTGTTCCTTGTTCGCGCCGAGCACTGTTGCCGCTGCCGCAGCCGCGCCGAAGGCGCCGACGGTGCCGGTGGTGTGCCAGTACTTATAGTGCGAAGGCATCACCGCCTCGCCGATGCGTGTCGAGATTTCGTAGCCGACGATCACGCCGCGCAGGAAGCGGTCACCGGAAACGCCGCTGGCCTGGGCCGCGGCCAGCGCCGCGGAAATCACCGGGCTGCCCGGGTGGTAGCCGGCGTCGCGGTAGATGTCGTCGAATTCCACCGAATGCGAAGCCGCGCCGTTGATCATCGCCGCCGCGCGCAGCGTTGCGCGCCGCCCGGTTGCCAGCCGCGCGCGGCCGCGGTCGAGGTCCTCGGCGAAAGCCTGCTCCAGCAGGGTGGCCGGCGTGACCATGCTGCCCGGCAGCAGCGAGGCATACCAGTCGATCACCGCGCGCTTGGCGTGGTGGATCACCTCCGGCGGCAGGGTGGAAGTCTGTTCGCGGATCGCGTAGTCGGCGAGTTCTTGCATCAGCATGATGGTCTCCTGGTCTCGGTATTTGCTGCGTTCTGCTGCGCCAGCCGCACGACGGCAGTCACGTCATTGGGCGTGAGCCTGCCGATGGGGCCGGTTGAATAGGCTGCGACATGTATTTTCAGGTCCGGCTTCAGCAGGAAGCCGGTGGCATGGAGGATTTTGCGCTCATGTTCGATGAACGCGCCAGTGCGGCGGCTGATGTCCTGGTAGTCCAGCCCGCAGCCGACGGGATAGGCCAGCTTCAGGTTGTCCACGGTCTTGCGCGCCTCCTCAGGCGTATCGACCGACGCGGCGATCACCGCCACGCCGAGCTGTTTCAGGTCCGGCAGCCAGGTCTGGTAGTCAGCCAACTGCTGACGGCAGTACCTTCACCAGTCGCCGCGATAGAACAGCAGCACGCACCACTGTCCGGCGGTGATCTGCGAAATGGTTTTCTTGCCGCCTTCGACCAGATTCAGCTCGAGGTCGGGAAAGGCGTCGCCGCTGTCAAGCTTGTTGCCCAGGCTTTGCGCCATTTCTGCTGCTCCTCCGGCCGGCCGCATGCGGCACGGCCTGGTTGATTACTGCCGGACGACCAGGCCGTCGACGGCGACTACGCCTTCATGTTCTTTTTTGACGATCAGCGGATTGATCTCGGCTTCGGCGACGTCATCAAAGGCCGCGAGTTGTGAAAAAGCCGCCACCGCATCGGCCAGCGCCTTGCAGTCACCTTTGGCCATGCCGCGGTAGCCGCGGATCACTGCCAGGCCTTTTACTTCCTCGATCATCTGCTGCGCCGTCTCCGGGGTCACCGGAGCGAGGCGCATCGCGAAATCCTTGTAGATCTCGGCGAGCACGCCGCCGACGCCGAGCACCACCAGCGGTCCCACCTGCGGATCGCGCTTGTAGCCGACGATGACTTCGGCCAGTCCGCGCTCCATGCGCTGCACCAGGATGCCGTTGAGTTTGGCCTGCGGATGTTTGGCTTTGACGCGGGAATAAATGTCTTCAGCCGCCTTCTTCAATTGCGACGCGTTACTGACCCCCAATACCACGCCGCCGGCGTCGGTCTTGTGCGCGATGTCGGGCGAGAGGATTTTCGCCACCACCGGCCAGCCGATGTCAGCCTTGGCATTCGCGTCGGCCATTACCGCGGTCTGCGCCTGCGGCACGCCCAGCGCGCCGAACACCGCGCAGGCCTGCTGTTCGTTGAGTTGTTTGCCGGTTGCGGCCTGCAGCAGCTGGCCTGCGGCGGCGCTGCGTTTGGCATCGGCGGCGGGAATCGTCGCCGGCGGTGTCCAGTCGCGCCAGGCGCGGATCGATTCGGCGCAGGATTCCGGTGTGCGGAAGCCGGCGACGCCGGATTGCGCCAGCAGTTTCAGCGAAGCCTCGGCATGCGGCGCGAGGAACACCGCCAGCACCTTGTCGCCGCGGTCGGCTTCGACCAGCGGCTCGACCGCGATCTGCGGCTGGAACTGCGCCGAGCTGCCGGCCACCGCCAGCACCAGGTCGCAGTGGTCGGAGGCGAGCAGCGCGTTGAGCACGCCGCCGTAGATTTCCTTTTTTGCACCGGCCAGCGTGAGGTCGGTGATGCGCGACTTGTTGATGACGATGTTCTTCTGCGCCAGTGACTGGACCAGCGCGTCGGTCGGGCCGACGACGTCGACGCCGAAGGTTCCGATGCGGTCGACCACGCAGGCGGCGCCGCCGCCGGTGGTGGTCATCGCCGCGACGCGGTGGCGCTTGCGCGGCTTCTGGCCCTTGAGCAGCGCCGGCAGCTCGAACAGCGCTTCCAGCGTGTCGACGCGCAGCATGCCGTGCGCCTTGAAGAAGGCATCGACTGCGGCATCGGTGCCGGCCATCGCACCGGTGTGCGAGGCGGCGAGGTCCTGGCCGACTTCGGAACGACCGAGCTTGTAGACGATCACCGGCTTGCCGGCGGCATAGGCGCGGCGCGCGGCGTCCGCCAGGTGCGGCGCATCGCGGATGGTTTCCATGAACAGCAGGATGGCATCGGTGTGCGGATCGTCGACCAGCAGCCCGGCAAGCTCGCCGACGCCAAGATCGGCCTCGTTGCCCACCGAAATCAGCTTGGAGAAACCGACGCCACGGCCCAGGCCGCGCGACATCAGGCCGCCCATCATGCTGCCCGACTGCGACACGATCGCCAGTCCGCCTGGCGTGATCTCGAGTTTTTCCAGCACCGCGTTGACCGACAGCGCGAGGTGAGTCTGCGTGCTGAGCAGGCCTATGCAGTTGGGTCCGACCAGCCGCGTGCTGCTGCCGCGGATGATGTCATTGAGTTTCTGCTGCTTGGCGCGGCCCTCGGCGCCGGTCTCGGCAAAGCCGTCACTGTAGACGGTGACCACCGGGATCTTTTTGGCGACGCATTGTTCCAGCGCCACGGGCACGGCCTTCGCCGGCACCATCACGAAAGCGTGGTCGACCTCGCCTGGAATCGACGCCACGTCGGGGTAGGCCTTCTCGCCGAAGACCTCGTCGCGGCCCGGGTTCACCGGGATCAGTTTGCCCTGGTAACCGTGGCGTTTCAGGTAACGCTGCGGGCGCGAAGTGTTTTTCTTCTCGTCGCTGGATGCGCCGATCAGCGCGATGGAGCGGGGGTCAAAAACGGCCTGATAGAGTTTGTTGGTGGACATAAAAGTCAAAATCAAAAGCATTTGCCACAGAGGGCACAGAGAACACAGGGAAAACCCAGAAGCTCAAACGGGTGGTTTTGAAGTTCTCTGTGCTCCCTGTGTCCTCTGTGGCTAAAAAGGTTTAGCTTTTCGGCGGACGCTGCGAGAAGCTGCGCTCGAATATGCCTTCGGCGATGCGGTTCTTGAGGATTTCGATCGAGCCGCCGGCGATCATCCAGCCGCGGCACTTGCGGAAGCAGTATTCCACCAGCGATTCATCGGTGTAGCCCATGCCGCCCATGATCTGCATGGCTTCGTTGCAGATATCGAAGCCGGCCTGGTTGCAGAAAGCCTTGGCGATCGCGGTGTCGTCGGCCGAGGGAATGCCGTTGTCGGCGTTGATCGCCGCCTTGTAGAGCAGCAGCTGGCCGGCGTCGAGCTTCATTTTCATGTCGGCGAATTTCCACTGCAGGCCCTGGAATTCGCAGAGCAGGCGGCCGAACTGCTTGCGCTGCATCGCCCATTCGCGGGCGACGTTGTATGCGTAACGGCCGAAGGCCAGCGAACGCGCGGTGTTGCCGATGCGTTCGACGTTGAAGCCGGCGATCTGCTTCTTGAAGCCGCCTTCCTTGAGCATCACGTTCTCGGGGCCGACGTAGACGTTGTCGAGATAGGTCTGCACCCATTCCTCACCGTTGAGGAATTTCGCCGGCGCGCCCTGCTTGAAGCCCTGCGCGTCGCGCGGGATCAGCACCGAACCGATGCCACCGACGCCGGGGCCGAAGCGCACATAGGTCAGCATCACCTCGGCGTAGGAGGCGTGGGTCTGGAACACTTTGACGCCGTTGATGCGGTAACCGTCGCCGTCGGGCGTGGCTGATGTTTTCAGATCCGTGACTGCCGAGCCGGCTTCGGGTTCGGTCATGCCGACGGTGATCACCGATTCGCCGGCGAGGATCTTGTCGAGGTAGCGCTTCTTCTGGTCGGGCGTGCCGTATTCAGCGAGCACGCGCACCGGACCGAAGTTGCCGGCCTGGATCACGTCGGCGCTGCGCGGGCAGATCGAGGCGATGGTCTCGATGGCGATGATGGCGTCCATCAGCGAGCCGCCCTGGCCGCCGTCTTCTTCCTTCATGGTGATGCCCATCAGGCCCTGTTCGGCCATCAGTTTGGCGACATCCCACGGGTGTTCTTCCTGGTGCGCGCGCTTCAGCGCGCCGTCACGCAGATGGCGCTCGGCGAATCCGCGCACGGCGTCGCGGAACTGTTCCTGCTCGGGGGTGAATTTGAAATCCATGATCTGAAACAACGGGTGGGGAGCCCGTTATTTTACTCCGCACCGCACAGTGCGTCAGCCCTGCGCGGCCATCCGCATGCTGGAACGGACGCGCCTGCCGGCACGCTCCCGCTCCCACCGCATCACTTGGCCCTGATGCCTGCCGCGCGTACCACCTTGCCCCATTTGTCGACTTCGGATTTGAGGAAGCGGCCGAATTCCTCCGGCGTGCCTGCGGCTTCCTCGGCACCGGATTTTTCGAACAGCTGCTGTACGCGCGGCGCGTTGAGCGCGCTGCGCGCCGACTGGTTGATTTTCGCGATGATGTCTTGCGGCGTTTTCGCCGGCACGAACAGCGCGTTCCAGCCGCCGGCCTCGTAGCCCTTGACGCCGCCTTCGTCGATGGTCGGCACGTCGGGCAGCGCCTTCGAGCGTTTCACCGAACTGATGCCGATGCCGCGCAGTTTGCCGGACTGCACCGGAGGTACTGCGGCGGCGACCGGGGCGAAAGTCATGTGTACATGCCCGCCCATGGTTTCGGCGACTGCCGGGGCCGCGCCCTTGTACGGAATATGGCCGATCTTCGCGCCCGAGAGCATGTTGAACAGCACCAGAGCAAGGTGGTTGGAGCTGCCGACGCCGGCCGAGGCCGAATTCAGCGTGTTGGGGTTCGATTTTTCAAGCGCCAGCAGTTCCTTCACCGATTTCGCCGGCACCGAGGGATGGATCACCAGCACGTTGGCCTGCTTGGCGACCAGCACCACCGGCGCGAGGTCGGTGAGCACGTTGTAGCCGAGTTTGGCGTAAACCGCGGGGCTGCTGGCAATCGCAGTGGTGCCGTAGAGCATGGTGTAACCGTCGGGCGCGGCACGCGCGACGCTTTCGGTGCCGATGTTGCCGCTGGCGCCGGCGCGGTTCGCCACCAGCACGTTGTGTTTCCACGCCGCGGTCAGCTGTTCGGCCAGCGCGCGCGCGATCAGGTCGGCGGAACCGCCCGCGGGGAAGGGCACCACCATGGTGACCGGTTTTTCGGGGAAACCCTGGGCGCCTGCAGTGCCGGCAACTGCGCCCAGCAGCAGCGATGAAAGCAGGGTGCGTATGCGCATGATGAACTCCTCCTCGTCTATGTGGGATCGTCCCGCCGCTGCGTGGCGCGGCTTCTTGTGGTTGATCCGGTTTACTGTCTGTAAGGGCCCCGTGTCAATGCGCAGCTATGTGCGTTCCAGTATGTGCAAACCGCGCAGCCGGTCGTAGAGGTAGATCAGCCCGCGTTCGTCGACCGTGACGTCGTTGCTCTGCACGCGCTGCGAACCTTCTGGCACGTCGGGCAGGTAATTGGCGACTTCCTTCGGGGCATGCGGTTTGGCGATGTCGACCACGCGCAGGCCGTGCGCGAACCACGCCACCGGGATCTCGGTGCCTGTGATTTTTTCGCAGGGCTGGTGGCAGCCGGTGAAATTCGGCTGCGGCGAACCGTCGAAGCACTCGAGCTGGAAAGTCGAGAACGGCACCGGCTTGGTTTCGATGCTGATGTCGACCAGCCACATGAAGGCCGGCGGCGAAGGCTCGAGTTTCTGCGCATCCTCGTCGGCGACGATCATCACCGTGCGCCCGTCGAGCGGGAAGGGCACCGGCAGCACGGTGTGCGTAGGGCTGGTAAAGGGCGGGCTCCAGTCGAGGCCGGAGATGAATTTGGGCTTCGTCATGTCCTCGATGTCGAGGATCACGAAACCGCCGTGCCAGTAGCTGGTGTAGAGCCGGTTGCCGAAGCGCAGCGGATGGTGGCAGCGGTGCGCGCTGCCTTTCCACGCCGGCACCTCGCCGCCCGCGGTCCATTGCCCCGGCATCCACCAGCGGCCGACTTCTTCGGGTTTCGCCGGATCCTTGAGGTCAAGGATCATCACGATGTTGCCGAGGTAACCGTCGACGGTGGGCGAGATGTAGGCGTAACGGCCGTCGAAATCGAAGCGGTGCACGCCGGCCATGCCGGTGCCGCCGGTTTCCCAGTTGGTGATGTGTTTCGGTTTGCCCGGGGTCGATACGTCGTAGATCGCGAGCCCGCCCTTGAAACCTTCAGGCGCGGACGTTTCATATACCGCGTTGCCGCCCTTGAATCCGTCGGGCGACTGCGCGCCCTTGAACGGCATCACCTCGCGGTTGGTGATCATGATGTCGTTGGCGACGCGCACCTTGTGCGAGTGCGTGCCCACCGGCATCTGCAGCTCGTGCACGATCTTCGGGCGTTTCGGATCGCTGACATCGACCATGGTCGTGCCGTGCGGGCTTTTGACATGCCCGAGGTAGGCGATGTTGCGGTCGACGGTGACCTGGCCGCCGCCGACGCAGTCGAGGTAGCCGACCTCGCGGATTCCCCTGGACTGTGCCATCAGGGGTACATCGCCCAGCCGACGCGGTCGGTCTGCGCCTTGAAAAAATGGCCCTCGACGCTGGTGAGGAAAATCGTCGTCATGTCGGGTCCGCCGAAACAGCAGTTGGTCGGGCGGTTGCAGGGCACGGGATGGGTTTCGAGGACGCGCCCGGTCGGCGAGAACACGTAGAGCATCGCCCCCGCTCCGGCGACTTCCCAGCCCGCGGTGGCGACGATGTTGCCTTCGGCGTCCAGGCACATGCCGTCGATGCCGCGGTGCACGCCGTGGTGGTCGGCACCCCAGGTGAACAGCGTGCGGTAGGGGCCGAGGCTGCCGTCGTCGCGGATCGGGTAGGCGCGCAGCTCGCGCGCGACGTCCTTCGAATAGCCGCTTTCGGCGACGTAGAGCGTGTTCTGGTCCTGCGATACCAGGATGCCGTTGGGCTGCGTGGTGTCGGACAGCACCCGGGTGATCGAGTACTTGCCGTCCTTCTGCGGATCAAGCCGGTACACCGAACGATGGTCGAGCTCCTCGACTTCGGTCGAGTCGACGTTGCCTTCGTTCCACGGGTTGGTGAACCAGATGCGGCCCTTGCGGTCGATCGCGAGGTCGTTCGGCGTATTGAGCCGCTTGCCGTCGACCCGGTCGGCGATGACGACGTTTTTGCCGTCGGCATCGAAACGCATGATGCGCCGCCCGCCCTGGCAGCAGCCGAAGAGCCGGCCCTGCGCGTCGAAGGCGAGGCCGTTGGTGCGGTCGAGCCCGGTGCGCCACGGCGTGATGGCATTGGTCTTCAGGTCGTAGCGGAAGATGGTGCTGGCGTGGATATGGGTGAAATACAGGTGTTCACCGTCCCACGCCGGGCCTTCGGTGATCGGCCGCCCGTCGGGTTTTTTCAGCAGCTCGAATTTCCACGACATGAGCGCGCTCCTCAGGCTTTCAGCAGCGTACGCAGCTTGGTGACATTGCCGATTTTTTCGAGGCCCCACACTGCGTCGCACAGCTTGCGCGCGCGCGACTTGCCGAGGATAGGCGCCATCAGGTGGTAACACTTCTCGTCGACTTCGGCACGGGTCATCGGGTTGTCGGAGGTGCCGCGCACCGCCTTCACATGTTTGCGCAGCATGCGGCCGTTCTTCAGTTTCAGCTCGACTATGCCCTGGCGCGACGGCATGGCGCGGGTCAGCGCATCGTCACCGAGCAGCGTGATTTTCCTGCGCAGGTCGAGCACCTGCCTGTTCTTCATGCGCTTCTCGTCGTGCGAGGACTCGAAGGTGACGATGCCGTCGATCACCATCACCGCGCACATGTGCTGCATGCAGATGTCGGGCATGTTGCGGTTGTCGGTGGTGTTGGCGCCCTGGTGCGCGACGCGCACCACCAGGCTGGCGACATCCTGCGGCTTGACCTTGTACATCCGCACCAGGTCGAGCAGCGCGTCCAGAGGCGCCTGGATCGGCGAACCCACCGACCAGCGCTTGATGTTGGTGTTCATGATCTCGTAGGTTTTGCCCAGGCCCCTGATCAGGGTCTGCGGCTGCGGTGCGCGTCCGATGCGCCGCGTCTCGTCGTAGGCGATGTAGAAATTGCGCTCGCCCGAGAACACGTCCTCGACCGCGGAGAATCCGGAGGCCACCATTGCCGCGGAAGCGACGCCGTTGCGCGCCGGCATGCCGCCGAAGTCGAAGGCCTTCTCTATGTGTTCCTCGTCGCGCATCCAGCAGGAAATCCCCGAGGACTGCTGCGCGGTGTACGACAGCGCATGGCGCATGCCCTTGTAATCGAGCCCGGCGAGCAGCGACGCCGCGGCAGCGGCGCCGAAACTCGGGCCTATGCTGTGCGTGGAGTGCCCCACCGAACGGAAGTCATAGGGATGCAGCGACATGTTGATGCGCGAGCCGATGTCGTAGCCCAGGGCCACCGCGCGCAGCAATTGCGTGCCGTTGGCTTTTTCGCGTTCGGCCATCGCCAGCGCCGCCGGCACCACCGCACAGCCCGGATGCGACAGCGAGGGCGCGTGCGAATCGTCGGTTTCGTCGGCGTGGGCCAGCATGCCGTTGGCCAGCGCCGCCTGTTCGGCGTTGGTGACGATGCCCGAACCGATGACGATGGCTTCGGGCCGGCCGCCCAGCGTCTTCACGTAATTGATCGCCTTGCGCCCGGGGAGCAGTCGCGAACCGGAGACCATCGCGGCAATGGTGTCGAGCAGGTGGTGCTTGGTTTTTTCGGCGACGTTTTTGGGCAGCGGTTTTTTCGCCGCACCGGCCATGTAGGTGGCCAGCGTTTTCATCAGCGGCGAGATCGCCGACCCGTCGATTTTTTTCTTTGACTTGCTCATGGCATCAGGCCTCCGCCGTTGATATGAATGGATTGTCCGGTGATGTAGCGCGCATCCGGTCCGCATAACACGCGCACCATCGCAGCAATTTCTTCAGGATAGCCGCGCCGTCCCGCGGGCGGCAGCGCCACCCGGTGATCCGGCCGCGGCGGCGCGCCGGGCAGGCCGCGCACGGTATCGACGGTGCCGGGCACCACGCAGTTGACGGTGATGTTGCTGGCTGCGAGATCAAGCGCCACCGCCTTGGTCATCGCCGCGAGCCCGCCCTTGGCAGCGACCACGTGCGAGCGATGCAGCGCGCCGCGATGCCCGGTCAGGCCACCGATATTGACCACGGCGCCGCCGCCGGCCTTGATGAGGTGCGGCAGCGCCGCCTGGGTCACCAGGAACGCGCCGTCAAGCACGATCGAAGTCACGCGTTTCCATTCGTCGAGAGTGATTTTTTCAAACGGCGTCTCGGCGCGGATCGCCGCGTTGTTGACCACCATGTCGATGCGGCCGAAACGTTTGACGATTTCCGCGACCAGCTGCGCCACCG
>Ga0222714_10004153_pt1 | contig 14351 bp, 11 predicted proteins | sample C33_3DmetaG_FD_165048 | JGI IMG/M metagenome (GOLD analysis project Ga0222714, IMG submission 165048) | Estuarine water microbial communities from San Francisco Bay, California, United States - C33_3D | ecosystem: Environmental > Aquatic > Marine > Unclassified | place: USA: California... | reverse complement strand
GATCACGTCGGCGTGGTAGCAGGTTTCAGTGAGGAAAATTTCCTGCACCACCAGCCAGTCGAGCTTGGCCAGCGCCTCGCGTGCATGGTGCGCGTCGGGATCCGACATCGCCGGGTTCTCGCCCATCACGTACATGCCGCGGATGTCGCCGTCGAGGATCGCATGCACGATCTCGACCACGGTCAGGCCGGGCTTGGGATCGAGCTTGGCGCCCCATAGCTTCTCGAAGCGCGCAAGCGCCTGCGGGTTGTCGACGCGCTGGTAATCCGGGAACACCATCGGGATCAGTCCCGAATCGGACGCGCCCTGCACGTTGTTCTGGCCGCGCAGCGGATGCAGGCCGGTGCCCGGGCGGCCGATCTGGCCGGTCATCAGGCACAGCGCGATCAGGCAGCGCGCATTGTCGGTACCATGCACGTGCTGCGAAATGCCCATGCCCCAGAGGATCATCGACGCTTTCGAAGTGGCATAAACCCGGGCAACTTCCTTGATGGTTTCCACCGGTATGCCGCACAGCGGGGACATCGCTTCGGGGCTGTAACCCTCGACGTTCTTCTTCAGATCCTCGTAGCCGATGGTGCGCGACTTGATGAAATCCTCGTCGACCAGTCCTTCGTGGACGATTGTGTGCATCATCGCATTGAGCAGCGCCACGTCGGTGTCGGGCTTGAACTGCAGCGAATACGCCGCATGGCGTGACAACTCGGAACGCCGCGGATCGACGTAGATCAGCTTGGCACCTTTTTTCGCTGCGTTCTTGATCCAGGTCGCCGCCACCGGGTGATTGGAAATCGGATTGGCGCCGATCAGGAATATCACTTCGGCATTGGCAACGTCGCTGACCTGGTTCGATACCGCGCCGGAATTCACCGCCTCCATCAGCGCCGCCACGCTGGAGGCATGGCAAAGACGCGTACAGTGATCGACGTTGTTCGAGCCAAAACCGGTGCGCACCAGCTTCTGGAACAGGTAGGCTTCTTCGTTGGTACCTTTCGCCGAACCGAAACCGGCGAGCGCCTTGTTGCCGCGGCTGTCGCGGATTTCCTTCAGTTTGCCCGCGGCCAGGTCCAGCGCTTCTTCCCAGGTCGCTTCGCGGAAATAATCCCCCAGGTTCGCCGGATCCATCGTGAAATCGGCGTGCTTGGGTGTGCCCGGCTTGCGGATCAGCGGCCTGGTCAGGCGGTGCGGATGCTGCACATAGTCGAAACCGTATCGACCCTTCACGCACAGGCGCTCATGGTTCGACGGGCCGTCGCGTCCGTCGACGGAAAGTATCTTGTTGTCCTTGATGTTGTAGGTCAGCTGGCAGCCGACGCCGCAGTACGGGCACACCGAATGCACCTGCTTGTCGGGCTTGACCAGCCCCGCGTCGCGCGCCGGCATCAGCGCGCCGGTGGGGCAGGCCTGCACGCATTCGCCGCAGGCCACGCAGGTCGACTCGCCCATCGGGTCACCAAGATCAAACACGATCTGCGAATGTTCGCCGCGGAAAGCGTAACCGATGACGTCGTTGACCTGCTCCTCGCGGCAAGCGCGCACGCAGCGCGTGCATTGGATGCAGGAATCCAGGTTGACCGCGATGCCGTAATGCGAGACATCCGGCTGCGGCTGGTGCCGCGCCTTGAAGCGCGGCTTGCCGACCTTCAGTTTGCCCGCCCACTGGTCGAGTTCCGAATTGCGGGTATGGCGTTTTTCCGGCATGTCGGAGAGCAGCAGTTCCATCACCATTTTCTGCGACGCCACAGCACGCGCATTGTCGGTGGTGACCTCCATGCCCGGAGCCGGCTTGCGGCAGCACGACGCCGCCAGCACCCGTTCGCCCTTGACCTCGACCACGCAGGCGCGGCAGTTGCCGTCGGGCCGCATGCCCTCCTTGTAGCAAAGGTGCGGAATCTCGACGCCGTGGCGTTTCGCCGTCTGGATGATGGTTTCGGACGCGTAGCCCACCACGTCCCTGCCGTTCAGTTTGAACTCGACCGGCATCGCAGCCAGCTCGTCCTTGCTTATCGCAGTCATGACATCACCTCCGGCCAGGCCTGGCGCGTGACATCGCGCACTACCCGACTTCCTTGGGGAAATATTTCATTACGGTACGTATCGGATTTGGCGCTGCCTGGCCGAGACCGCAGATCGAGGCATCGGCCATCGCGCCCGACAGTTCCTCCAGCAGCGCCTGGTCCCACCGCTGCGATTCCATCAGCTGCAGTGCTTTGGCGGTACCGACGCGGCAGGGGGTGCACTGGCCGCAGGACTCCTCCGCGAAAAACTTCAACACGTTGCTCGCGGCGTCGCGCGCCCGATCCTGGTCGGAAAAAATGATCACCGCAGCGGATCCGATGAAACAGCCGTACGGATGCAGCGTATCGAAGTCCAGCGGCACGTCGCCCAGCGACGCAGGCAGGATCCCGCCCGACGCCCCGCCCGGCAGGTAGCCGTAGAATTCGTGCCCCGGCAGCATGCCGCCGCAGTATTCGGCAATCAGTTCCTTCACCGTGATGCCCGCCGGGGCAAGGTGCACGCCAGGCTTCTTCACCCGCCCCGATACCGAAAACGAGCGCAGACCTTTGCGGCCATGACGGCCGTGGCCGGCAAACCAGTCGGCGCCTTTTTCCAGGATGTCACGCACCCAGTACAACGTTTCCATGTTGTGTTCGAGCGTCGGATAACCGAACAATCCGACCTGGGCCACGTACGGCGGGCGCAAGCGCGGCATGCCGCGTTTGCCCTCAATGGATTCGATCATCGCCGACTCTTCACCGCAGATGTAGGCGCCTGCGCCGCGGCGCAGGAAAATCGGCGGCAGCGCACACGGCGGATCAGCCTGCAGTGCCTTGATTTCCTTTTCCAGGATCGCCCGCACCCCGGCATATTCGTCGCGCAGATAGATGTAGACCTCGGAAATCTGCACGGTCCATGCCGCGATCAGCATGCCTTCGAGAAAACGGTGAGGATCGCGTTCGAGGTAATGCCGGTCCTTGAAGGTGCCCGGTTCGCCCTCGTCGATGTTGACCGCCATCACGCGCGGTCCTTTTTCCCCGCGCACGATGCGCCATTTGCGCCCAGCAGGGAAGCCAGCGCCGCCGAGACCGCGCAACCCCGAATTTTCCATGGTCTTGATCAGGGACTCGGCATCGCGCTTGCCGGCCAGGCATTCCGCCGGAATGACGTAGCCGCCCTGCTTGCGGTATTCGGTGTAGCTGATGTATTTGCCGACGGTGCACTGCGTTTTTTTCCCGCTGACCAGCGGTTTGACCTTCTCAACCGTGGCCTGCGCCACCGGATTCTGGCCGACCACCGCCACCGGGGCCTGCTCGCAGCGCCCGACGCAGGGCGCCGGAATCACCCGCACACCGGCGCCCAGTGCCTTTTTCAGGCCGCTCATCAGTTCCCCGGAGCCCGACAGTTCGCAGGACAGCGAATCGCAGACGCGCACCGTCAATGCGGGCGGTGCGCTTTGAGCTTCCTTCACCACGTCGAAGTGATGGTAAAAGGTGGCGACTTCGTAGACTTCGGTCATCGCCAGCTTCATTTCCCGCGCCAGCGCAACGATGTGCGATGCAGGAATGTGCCCCAGTCGATCCTGGATGCGGTGCAGGTTCTCGATCAGCAGATCGCGGCGACGCGGATCCACCCCGCTGTCGCGTGCGGCCTCGTCCAGCAGCGCCTGCACTTCGGCCTGGACGCGCACATCAACCGTACGGCCTTTGACAGCCCCCCGGGCGCGCTTGCCGCGTTTCACGATGCCACCTTCCAAAATTATTCTCCTCCGGCCATGAGCCCGGCGCGGGCCGTTCGCCCGCGGGTTGATCCGGCTACTTCAGCACCGACTTGAGCAGCTTGCCCATTTCGGCGGGATTTTTCGTGGTTCTGATGCCGCATTCTTCCATCACCGCCAGTTTTTCTTCGGCAGTGCCCTTGCCGCCGGAAATGATCGCCCCGGCATGGCCCATGCGTTTGCCCGGCGGTGCGGTGACGCCGGCAATGAAACCGACCACCGGTTTTTTCATGTTGGCCTTGACCCAGCGTGCGCACTCTTCCTCGTTCGAACCGCCTATCTCGCCGACCATGATCACCGCTTCGGTCTGCGGATCGTCGTTGAACATTTTCATCACATCGATGTGCTTCAGGCCATTCACCGGATCGCCGCCGATGCCGACGCAGGACGACTGGCCGAGGCCGATTTCCATCAACTGCCCGACCGCCTCGTAAGTCAGCGTGCCGGAACGCGAAACCACGCCGATCGGGCCTTTCTTGTGGATGTGGCCAGGCATGATGCCGATCTTGATTTCATCCGGCGTGATCACGCCCGGACAGTTGGGGCCGATCAGCAGCGTCCTGCTTTTGTTCTGCTCCATTTTGTACTTGAGACGTACCATGTCGCGCACCGGGATGCCTTCGGTGATGCAGATCACCAGCTCCAGTTGCGCATCCACGGCCTCCTCGATGGCCGCGGCAGCGTAGGGCGGCGGCACGTAAATCACCGACACATTCGCGCCGGTCGCATCTTTCGCTTCGCGCACCGAATTGAAAATGGGGATGCCTTCGTAGCTCTGTCCGCCCTTTTTCGGTGTCACGCCGGCAACGTAGCAATTCTTGCCGTTGGCGTACTCCTTGCCGGTCTTGGTATGGAACATGCCGGTCTTGCCGGTGATGCCCTGGGTCATCACCCGGGTATTTTTGTCAATCAGAATGGACATCAGTGTTTCCCCTTCGCCGCGGCAACGACTTTCTGCGCGGCATCAGCCATGTTGTTCGCGGAGATGATCGGCAGCCCGGATTCGGCGAGGATTTTCTTGCCGAGATCGACATTGGTGCCTTCCAGCCGCACCACCAGCGGCACGCTGAGGCTGACCTGCTTGGCCGCCGCAACCACGCCCTGGGCGATCACATCGCATTTCATGATGCCGCCGAAAATGTTGACCAGGATCGCCTTCAGCTCCGGGTTGCGCAGCATGATCTTGAACGCTTCGGTGACCTTCTCCGCTGTGGCGCTGCCGCCGACGTCGAGAAAGTTGGCCGGGCTGCCGCCGTAGAGCTTGATGATGTCCATCGACGCCATCGCCAGGCCGGCGCCGTTGACCAGGCAGCCGATGTTGCCGTCGAGCTGGATGTAGTTGAGGTCGTGCTTGGAAGCCTCGACTTCCGCCGGATCCTCTTCATCGAGATCGCGCAGCGCCACAAGATCCGGATGACGGAACAGCGCGTTGCCGTCGAAATCAATCTTGGCATCAAGGGCGACCACTTTGCCTTCGCCGGTCAGGATCAGCGGATTGATTTCCGCCAGCGAGGCATCAGTCTCGTCGAAAGCCTTGTAGAGCGCCTGCAGCAGCGCCCGCGCCTGCGGCACCGATGGAGCGGGCACGCCGATTTTTTTCGCCACATCATCAGCGTCGGCGTCCGTCAGCCCCTTCACCGGATCGATGGCCACCTTGTGAATCTTTTCAGGTGTTTTTGCCGCCACTTCCTCGATGTCCATGCCGCCTTCGCTGGAAGCCATCAACACCACGCGCTGCGAGCCGCGGTCGATGACCATGCCGACATAGAGTTCCTTTTTGATATCGGCGCCTTCCTCGATCAGCAGCCGCCGCACCTTCTGGCCCTCAGGACCGGTCTGGTGGGTCTTCAGCTGCATGCCGAGAATGCTGCCGGCGTAGGACTTCACCTCGTCCGGCGATTTGGCGACCTTGACGCCGCCGCCCTTGCCGCGGCCGCCGGCATGTATCTGCGCCTTGACGACCCATACTTTGCCGCCGAGCTGCGCCGCCGCCTTGACCGCCTCATCGACGGTGAAACACGGAATGCCACGGGGGGTGGCAACACCATATTTCCGCAGCAGCTCTTTTGCCTGGTATTCGTGGATTTTCATTGTTTGTCCGCGTGATTATGTGCCGGGTTGTGACGGGCGTCCCGAGCAGTTTGCAGGGTGCCAAATCTATTACAGCGGCTTCGGCGGGAGCCTTGACCGCAGTCAATAATGCCGCGATTGGGTAAAGCACGTGCCGACCGCATGCCGCACAGGTGCCGGCACTGGCTGCAGCGGAAGAGCGACCTGACAACTGACAACCTTTGCTGATCGGCACGCGATGCAAATTTTGTCTGGCGTATTCCGTTTTTCAGTATATCAAAGCGATACCCGCGATAAGGACGCGGTTCCCGGCATGATCCCACGCGCCGCAGTAGCGAATTGGCGGTGATTATCCGGATTGTCCGGATGACTCGGGGGCTGACCCCTGCGGTTGCGGAATCCGCTGAGGGCCACGCCCTTGCAGCGAGCGCCAATGACCCGGTTCAGTGTATGGAAACAACCTCGCCCGGCCATGGATCCTGTTATGATGGTGCGTTGCAATAAAACACGGCAAAAAAAAGCGCAACCCCGGAGGGTTGCGCTAAGAGTTCCACCAAAGGAGGAGGTTTTGGAGGACGTGTGCCGATACCTGTAGAAGGCACCCAACACGGTTCCCATTCTGCCATTGCCCAGCCCCAAGTCAAGCAGTTTTTGTTGCTATGCAATATATATATTATTGCCAATCGGTTGAGAAAAACTTGATCGAAAGTGACCAAAGTCACACTCACCGATAAGCGGTGCAATCCTGTGCCAAGCACTATGCCTTGCATCATGCGCGACCTTGGGTGATAACCGCGCCTGCACCCTGTAAGCACAACCCGGAGGAAAACGCGCAGATGAAAAAAACCGTGATGCTGTTCACCGGCGACATCAATCTGATGAACGTGAGTGATCCTGCCGCGCCGTTCGTGCGGATCAACGATACCCTGAGCAAAGCCGACGTGCTGTTCGGGAACCTGGAATGCTGTCTCTATCAGCCCGCGGCTGCCGTGTCGACGGCGGACGAGGGTTTTTACGCACCACCTGCCGCCGGGCGCGCATTGCAGATCGCCGGGTACTGCGCAGTTGGCAATGCCAACAACGTCAATTACGGCGCAGCGGCAATCCGCTCTTCCCTCACAGAACTCGAAAAACTCGGCATCCCGTCAACAGGCGCAGGTCTTACCCGCGCACAGGCCCGCGCACCGGCGATCGTCGAGCGCGATGGTTTGCGCTACGGATTTCTGCAACGCACGTCGGTCTATTGGCCGACCAACCACGAGGCCGGCCAAACCACGCCGGGCATCGCCGCGCTGCGCGGGCACACCGCCTACCAGCTGCCGCTGCACAAAACGCGCCCGGAAATGCCGCCGGCCAATCGTCCCGGCGTACCGCCGGAAATCAGGACCTGGACCGACCCTGTTTACCTGGCCGAATATGTCGCGGAAATTTCCGAATTGCGCAAACAGGCGGACGTGGTGATCGCCTCGCAGCACTGGGGACTGCACGAAGATGTGCTCGAGTACATGACCGAAATCGCGCATGCGGCGATCGACGCCGGCGCCGACATCGTGGTCGGCCACGGTCCGCATTACTCCCTGCCGGTGGAAATCTACAGGGGCAAGCCGGTGTTCTACGGGCTCGGCAGTTTTTCCTTCCACACCGGGCACGGTGGCAAAAAACACGGCAACTGGCTGGGGATGCTGGCGCGGGTTGAACTCCAGGGTCGTGATTGCACGAGAGCCGCTTTTGAATTCGTGCGCCACAACGACACCAACGAAACGGTAATCTGCGACATCACTGGCGAGCAGGAGGCACTCGATGCGCTGCGCAGACGCAGCAGCGTATTTGGCACCCGACTCGATGTCGAAGGCAATGCCGTCGTGTTTCAGGCCGGGGGCTGATCCCGGCGGCGCATCAGATGCCGCCGGGCTCGTCTGCAGGGTGGCGCAGCTTGCGCGCCGGGTATACCTTGGCAGGATGCTTCTGCAGTTCCTCTTCGAGCACGTCGATGCCGAGGCCCGGCGCCGTCGGCAGATCAATGTAGCCGTTTTTGGGTTTCAGCTGGTTTGGTGAAATCCTGTCGCAAAAATCGACGAAGGGCAGGAAATACTCGGTAATGATGAAATTGGGCATGGTCGCCGAGGCATGCACCGTGGAAGCCAGTGCCACCAGCGTCGAGTTGTAGTTGTGCGGTGACATCGCGACCAGGAACGGCTCGGCCATTGCGGCTATTTCCTTCAGTTCCAGGATACCGCCGACGCAGGCGACATCCGGATTGAGGATGTCGGCGGAACGTTTTTCCAGCAGGGGCCGGAAACCGGTCTTGGTGTAGGTCGCCTCGCCGATTACCATCGGGATGCCGATTTCGCGGCGGATCTGCGCCAGTTCGTCCGGAAACTCGGCCTGGCAGGATTCCTCCATCCAGTAGAGATCGAACTCGGCGAGCTGTTTGTCGAGGCGGATCGCGTGCATGGGCGCCAGCCTGCGGTGCTGTTCGAGCAGCAGGTCGACGTCCGGACCAACGGCGTCGCGGATCGCCTTGACGATGCGGATCGCGCGCCTTTCGTGCTCTTTCGGAATGTACGTGCGCCATGGCGAGGGCAACGGGTCGAATTTCATCGCGGTAAATCCCTGCTTCACCACCTTCTCGGCCGCGCGCGCGTAATCGTCCGGCTCCTTCATGCCGTAGCTCCAGCCGTTGGCGTAAACGCGGACCTTTTCCCGGTACTTGCCGCCAAGCAGGTTGTAGACCGGCTGCTGCGTCGCCTTGCCGACGATGTCCCACATGGCCTGCTCGATGCCGCTGATCGCGCAGAACAGCTCCACCGAGCCGCGGCGAGCCGCGTAATCGTCAAAAGCAAACTGGGTGAAATGCTTGATGTCGAAGGGGCTGCGGCCGGTCATGTAGGGACCCAGCGCCTGCAATTGCGCCATCACCGCGGTATCACGATCGTACTGTGAGTAGGCTTCCCCCCAGCCGTGGATGCCGGCATCGGTTTCGACCTTGACGAATATGAGGTTCTTGCGCCAGCCCGGATGCACGGCGTAGCTTTTGACGGCGGTGATTTTCATGTCTGTTGTGGTTCCTGGTTAAAGCGTCGCCGGAATCCGGCGCAAGGGTCCGAATCTATGCGTGCGTGGTTTGCAGTGTCAAGAACGTTGCGGGCATGTCCAGCATGCGACCGCTGGAGACGCGCGGCTACAGGGTGCGCGGATGCAGGTTGAGCAACTGCCCGATGCGCTCGGAACTTTTCAGGCCACTGCCGGTGAGCACGACGACCGTGGCTTCCCCTGGACGGATCGCGCCGGATGCCAGCAACCGGCCGAGGCCCGCACCGGCGGCGGCGCAGGTCGGTTCCACATACAGACCCATGCGCGCCAGCGCGCCCAGAGCGCTGACGATCTCGTCTTCGTCGACCGCGGCAATCTCGCCGCCGCTGCGGCGCACCGCACGCAGCACTTCGCGCAGCCGCGTCGGCTGCGACGATGCTATGCCTTCGGCGATCGTCGGCTTGACCGTAATCTCCACCGGAGCTTCACCGCCTGCCTGCCACGCCGCATGGCACGGTGCGCAGTTCGCCGCCTGCACGCCGAAAATGCGCGGCACGCGCGTGATTTCGCCATTGCGCAGCAGTTCGTCAAAACCGCGCTCCAGGCCCAGCACGTTGCTGCCATAACCCAGCGGGGTCACCACGTTGTCCGGCGCCCGGAAACCCAGGGACTCCCACAGTTCATAGGCCAGGGTCTTGGTGCCTTCGATGAAAAACGGCTGCCAGTTGTGGCTGGCGTAAAAAATCTCGCTGCTCATACGCAGCGCGGCGTCGGCGACATCCTGGCGCGAACCGCTAACGGTCACCACGTCGGCGCCGCAGGCGGCAATCTGGGCAATTTTCGGATACGACGCCGTTTCCGGCACCAGGATGCGGCAGCGCATGCCGGCAGCGGCGGCGTAGGCCGACAACGAAGCGCCGGCGTTGCCCGAGGAATCCTCCAGCACGTGGTTGATGCCGCGGCTTTTCAGGTAGCTGACCATCACCGTCATGCCGCGATCCTTGAACGAACCGGTGGGCATCATGAACTCGAGCTTGAAATGCACCGGAACACCGTTCCAGGAGCGTTCCAGCAGCGGTGTGCCGCCCTCGCCCAGCGACACGGCATGGCGCGCCTCCACCGCGATGGCCCGCGCATAACGCCAGACCGTGCGCGTGGCACCAGCGATCTGCGTACGCTTCAGGCCCGGTCCGGGTGCGAGGTTTAGGTAGTCACCGCCATCGCCGCACCAGCGCGCGACACTGGCCGGATAACTGGCTCCATCCCGTGAGTCTATGTAATTCATTGATTATAAATTGTTTTTTGAAAATCAATAGTAAGCATGCGCTCACTTAATACAGCAGCGCCATACGTAAGGACAAAAAATAAGGCAGGCGTGTCACGCCTGCCTCCGGATTGTAGCGCTGCGCGAAACGCGTACGGCTCAGCTTTCCTTTTTCGCCTTGGGCTTGCTCTTGGCTTTGGCTTTCTTCTTTTTAGCCTTCTTCTTGGACTTGGCTTTTTTGGGTTTGTCCGCCTTGGTATCCGCAACCGCAGCCTGTGCCGGGGTTGCCGGTACGGCCTTCGCGGTGCCGGCTTTCGCCGGTACGGCGGGCTGGGCCGGGCTGGCCGGCGTCGCCGGCGCAGTCTGTGCTGCCGCTGCAGCCGTCATGGTCGCGAATCCCGCGGCCAGCAGCATGGTCAACAGTTTGTTCATGATTTCTCCGTTGTCTTGAATTGCCGATGGAATGGATACCCGGTGCGTCGGCTGGTTTCCGGGCCATGCCTGCATAACTTCCGCATGCGGTGACGGTTGACTGCGCCGCACCTGCGCGGTGTTAACATCGCGCAGCCGTCGCCCGCTCGCGACGCAACGGAGGAGACCGTTTCATGGACCTGCAACTCAAGGGCAAACGCGCGCTGATCACCGGCGCTTCCCGCGGCATCGGCTTCGGCGTGGCCAAACTGCTCGCAGAAGAAGGCTGCCACGTGCATATCGCCGCGCGCAGCGCCAAAGACCTGGACGCGGCCAAACAGGCCATCACCCGCGACTGCAAGGTCGAGGTGCATTGCCACCCGGCCGATCTGGGCGTAGCGGCGAACGCCGTGGCGCTGGCGCGCGAATGCCGGGACGTCGACATCCTCGTCAACAACGCCGGCGCCATTCCGCAAGGCACGCTGGCCGCACTCGATGACGCAACCTGGCGACGGGCATGGGATCTCAAGGTGTTCGGTTTCATCGACATCACGCGGGAAATCTACGCACGCATGTGCGAAAAACGCAGCGGCGCAATCGTCAACGTCATCGGCGGCGCCGGCGAGCGCCCGGTTGCGAGTTACATCGCCGGCAGCATGGGCAACGCCGCGCTGATGGCGATGTCGCGCGCCCTGGGTGCGGAAAGTCCCGACTACAACGTGCGCGTGGTGGGGTTGAATCCCGGAGGCACTGCAACCGATCGTGCGGTGGTGCGGCTGCGTGAGCGCGCCGCGAAGGAACTGGGCGACGCCGAACGCTGGCCGGAACTGACCAAAAAATCGCCGTTCGGACGGCTGGGCACCGTCGATGAAGTCGCGGCGATGGTGGTGTTCCTGTGTTCCGGCCGCGCCAGTTACATCACCGGTACCATCGTCACGGTGGACGGCGGCGCCAGCAGTCGCCGCGGATAAAACTCAATTAAAACAGTAGGTTATTTTACTGCCGGAGCCGGTGCGGCGCCCCCCAAGGGGACTTGCTTCGCGGCGCGATGCGCGGCGTCAACTGCGCTGACTTCGCGGTCGTAATCGCGTTGCGCAGCGGCCACCCGTGCGCGCGCCGCGGCCAGCGTTTTCTCGGCAGCCTCAAGTTCACTCTTGCGCGCTGCCGCCTGCTGCTGCGCGGCGCTGTGCGCATCACGCGCGTTCAACACATCCTGCTCCGCGAGTTTAGCGTCATACCGCGCCTGTTCCAGCGCGCGATGCGCAATGCCGGCGCGGTATTGCCCCTGCTGCAACGTGCGGCCGCGATCTTCCACCGGAGCCTGCGCGTGCGCCGCGGCTGCGGTGAACAGGATCACCGCAGCCAGCGGGCCGCACCATTTCGTCTGCCGCAAGTTCATCATCACAGTGTACCGGTCATGTCGATCAAACATATGACCGCGCAACCACCGGAAAAATCCCAGGCTTACGGCAGCAGCACCGTCGAACCGGTGGTCTTGCGCGCCTCGAGATCCCGGTGCGCCTGCGCCGCCTCGCGCAGCGGATAACGCTGGTTGATGGTGATTTTCACAGCGCCTTTCTTGACCACTGCAAACAGCTCACGCGCCGCAGTCAGCAGATCCTCGCGCGCCGACGTGTAATTGACCAGCGTCGGCCGGGTCAGGAACAGCGAGCCCTTCTGCGCCAGGATGCCGATGTTGACCGGCGGCACCGCCCCGGAGGCGTTGCCGAAACTCGCCATCAGGCCCAGCGGCGCCAGGCAATCCAGCGATTCCATGAAGGTATCCTTGCCGACGCCGTCATAGACCACCGGCACACCCTTGCCCTTGGTGATCGCCTTTACGCGCTCCGACAGTTTCTCGCGCGACATCACCACCACGTGCTTGCAGCCGGCTTTTTTCGCCAATGCGACTTTCTCGTCGCTGCCGACCGTGCCGATCACCGTAGCGCCGAGGTGCTTTGCCCACTGACAGAGGATCTGACCGACGCCGCCGGCGGCGGCATGCACGACGATGGTGTCACCCTTTTTGACGCGGTAAGTGCGGCGGCACAGGTACCAGGCGGTCATGCCCTTCAGCATCATCGCCGCAGCCGTTTCATCCTTGATGCCGGCGGGAATTTTCACCAGTTTCGCCACGGGGCGAATCAGCACTTCGGCGTAGGCGCCGATGGGCTGGGCGTAGGCCACGCGGTCACCCACCTTGAATTCCTTCACTTTCGGGCCGACCGCTTCGACTACGCCGGCACCTTCGGAGCCCAGCGTCAGCGGCAGCGACATCGGGTAGAGGCCGGAGCGATGGTAGGTATCGATGTAGTTGAGCCCGATCGCGGTATTACGAACGCGCACCTCACCCGGACCCGGATCGCCGACCGCGACCTCGGTCCACTGCAACTGCTCCGGCCCACCGTGCTGGTTGATGCGTATGGCATGCGGCATGTCAGTCTCCTGGGATAGTCCGGCGCGCGGCGCGCGCCGTCTGTGAATTATTCAGCCTTGATCCCGGCTTCACGGACCACTTTCGTCCACTTGTCCGTTTCCACCTTGATGAATTTGCGGTAGTCCGCGGAATTCTTGTAGGCCACTTCGGCGCCCTGGGAATCGAACTTCTTCTGCATTTCCGGCGTATTCACCACTTTTGCCACCGCCGTTTCCAGTCTTTTCACGATCGCGGGCGACACGCCGGCCGGCGCAAGGATGCCCCACCAGTTGTTCGCCTCGTAACCGGGAACGGTTTCAGCCACCGTCGGGGTGTTGGGGAAGGCGTTATTGCGCTTGGCGCTGCCGACTGCGAGCAATCTCAGCCGGTTGCCCTGGATATGCGGCACCAGTTGCAGCAGCGAACCCATGGTGATCTGCGTGTTGCCGGCAACCACGTCCGCCATCGCCGGGCCACCGCCCTTGAACGGGATATGAACAATGTTGATCTTGCCCAGCAGCTTCAGCATTTCCGTGCTCAGGTGCTGGAAGCTGCCGATGCCGGCCGTGGCATAGTTCAGCGAGCCCGGCTTCGCTTTTGCCATGTCGATCAGGTCTTTCGTCGTTTTTGCCGGCACCTTCGGATTCACCGTCAGCGCGCTGGGGCCGGTGCCGATCTGCGCAATCGGCGTGAATGATTTCTCCGGATTGAAACGCACCCGCGATTTGTAAATGGACGGGTTGTAGGCAAACGCTACCGAAGCGATCAGCAGCGTATGTCCGTCCGCCTGCGCATTCGCCGCGATCTCGGAACCGATGATGCCGCCGGCGCCGCCGCGGTTGTCGACAATCACCTGCTGGCCCAGCAGCGGGCTCAGGTCGGCGGCAACCAGCCGGCCGACGATGTCATTGCTGCCACCCGGCGGGAACGGCACGATCAGGCGTATCGGCTTGGTGGGGGCCCAGTCTGCGGCCTGCGCAAACACCGGCAGTGCCATTACTGCCAGGATCATGCTGCCAAGTAGCGGTTTGAGGGTTTTCATCATCTGCTGTTCTCCAAAAAAATATCAATTAAATCAATTACTTAATTACAACGCTGTTTTCAGTTGCCTGCCGTCTGCAACGCCCGCCGCAGTTCGCCGGTGACGCGCGTCGCTTCCGCCATGATGAAAGCGATTTCGCTGTTGGTGGTGATAAAGCGCGCGCCGCGGCGTATGTATTCCATCTGCCGTGGCAGGTTGCGGTCGCCGCCGACTCCGGCGATCTTGCCGTGGCGCACCGCCGACGCAATCACTTTCTCAATCGCCGCAGCACCCTCGGGATCACCGAATTGGCCGGGCTTGCCAAGCGCCGTCAGCAGGTCGTTGGCGCCGACATGGATCA
>Ga0222714_10004151_pt1 | contig 14354 bp, 15 predicted proteins | sample C33_3DmetaG_FD_165048 | JGI IMG/M metagenome (GOLD analysis project Ga0222714, IMG submission 165048) | Estuarine water microbial communities from San Francisco Bay, California, United States - C33_3D | ecosystem: Environmental > Aquatic > Marine > Unclassified | place: USA: California... | reverse complement strand
ATCGATGGCGTCGAGAACTTCCTGCTCATGCTTGAGAAAGACCCAGTGGTAGCCATCTTCCAACACTAGCACCTCGGAGTCGGGTAGCTCGGCATCGAAGCGGGCCATCGCCGATTCCTTACCTTGGCGGTCGAGTCTATAAAGTGACTGGACGGCGGCCCTGACCTGTGCATCAGACTGGTCATACCATGGCTCCATCATGAACTCCCACGATCCGGGCATTGCATAGACGCCCAGGGCCGGCAAGGGAATCTCGGTATAACGCGGGGCCTGTAATCCCATCATTACGGCATCGAGATACAGGGGATTGTGTTTAATCTGCCCGGTCGTCAGGTCATAGCTGGCGATGATCTCGCCTTCCGGGATATTGCGTGGACGATCGCGGCGAGCGACGTAGTTTGCCATCGCCGCATAGGAAACCTTTTCCGCGGGCAACAAGGGCAAGTCGCGCGGCAACCTGAAGTTCAGTTCACGGTATTGCTTGCTCTGGGCTTGGGTCCGATCGAAGGCCGCATCCAGATAGACCAGCCCCTGGAATTTGTCAGGGTGGTGCGCACCCAGATAGCTCAATTCCTCGCCTGCAATCGACATGCCCACCAGTACCGGCGATTCAATCTGCAGTGTCGCCATAACTTCCAGGATGTCTTCGCTCAGGCGAGCGATGTCATAGCCATGATCGGGCGTACTGGATGCTCCTGCTCCACGACGGGTCATGCCGACCACGTTGTACTTCTCTGCAAGGCTGGTTGCAACATCGTCATAGGAATGCGCCGTAGCGCCCAGCCCGGGCAACAGGAACAGTGTCGGTGCGTTCTTGATATCTCCATTGCGCCAGTCCAGTACTTCGACTCTCACGCCCCGCTCAACTGCGACAGTACTCACCTCATGGGCAGAGGTATCGCTCCAGTTCGAGCGTTCAATGGCGGCGTATTGAGCATCACCCGGCAGACCACAGGCATCACCGGCTATTCCCAGAAAGCCCGGTGCCGAAACTTGTTTGTGAAAGATGCGCGCGGGGTTCCAGGCGGTCACCAAGATCGTCGAGCTATTGACCAGTTGTGGATACCGCAGTGTCAATTGCGTGTGAGTGCGACCGAAAACCTGCAGCCAGTCTGCGGTGAAATTCGAGTAGTACGAATTGTCCACGCGACTGCTGTCGACACCGAATAATTGAGCAGACACGAGTGCCGGGCGTTTGCCGCGTTTCAGGCAATCGACCTCAATCGATCTGGCATCATTATCCAGCTCAGCCTTGCAATAACCCACTTCGGCAAGTTCATAACGTTTACCATCGGTTGGCAGTGCGTAATTTGTCGGTGCCAGTAAAGCCAGATCATAGTCGATGGTGAGGTGTGTACTGGGATCACTGGCGAGCACACTGGCCTGCTCGCGCGGAACAAGCCAGTAGTCAGTTTCGGTTTCCGAAATCGGGGAAAAGCGATTGACAGCGGTTGAAGAACGGGTGAGATACAGCGACTCCGGCAGCGAATCCGCCGAGTAGTGCGCTCGCGACCGGATGCGTTCGACCCGCCAGTCAACGGCCAACTCGCGTTGCAGGAAGTCGGGCTGGATCCAGTCCTGCAGCGTCTCCCGAGCGATGACACTGGTTGCTATCGTGACGCCACCTGCATCGGACTCGTCACGCCAGCGATCGAGCCAGGCGGCCTGGGTCAGTACCGCATCATTCGATCCGTTATATGCGTTCTCGCCACCGGTTGCCGCCGGAAAACAAGCCTGGGTAAACTCCAGCGCAACCGCGTCCTCCAGTGAATCGTCGACACTGTTTATCATGCTCTTGTGGACCGCAATTGCCCGCTCCCAGTTAAAGACTGCATCCGGCGGAAACACTGAAAAGAACAGGATAAAAACCACGCCACAGAATGCCGCATACGCCAGCCCCTGCTGACGTCTAGCATAATAGAATCCGTAAATTGCCAGAATACCAACCAGGCCAGCGATCAGCATAGAAAGCGTCTGCAGCCACATCATGCCACCCAGTTCACTGCCGAGCGTAATTCCGAGCAACTCCAGCAGCGGTCGCGTTACACTCCACGCCGGAATCAGAAACACGATGAAGACGAGCGTTAACAGAAAGATTGCCCGGCGCAAAGTCGGCGTCAGCAGCGCCACACAAAACAATAGGGGAATCGCCAGGACACCACCGAGCTTCTCTATTCCCAAGGCGTATGCAATAGAGAGTTGGAGGCCGTAGCCGTCAGCGAGGTTGACACTAATGCGTGAGACGATGATCGGCAAGCACACCATGAGCAGCAGGAATGCCAGTTTCGCCAGCATCCAGTCCAGCCGCGAAATCGGTCGCGTGAGCCAGTCATGATTCAGACTCGCCGCCGGATCCTGTTGCAGCAGCGACACCATCACGAGGGCCCCGAGGAAATAGCCGACATAGTAGAAATTGGTCTGCACTGTCGCCCAGAAGTCCGGGTCACCTTCGAAATTCATTGACACAAGGATCGGCTGGATCAGGAACACACCCCAGGCCAGAAGCACCAAAGTCAGCAATTCGCGGAAGTCCTTGCGCAGGATCGCGGTGATCGCCTGCAGATGCACGCGCACTGAGTTCATGCCACCACTCCCAGCCGGGGCTGCCGTGCCGACTTGATGAGCTCCTTGCTGATTTCGCGCAGACTCATGGGCGCTTCATCGATCTGAACGGCGCCGAACAACTCTGAGACCTGCTGATAGAGCGCATCGTAATTGGTAAAGCGGGATTCGATGAGTCGCAGTGAATGGCCACTGATTTCCGTCGCCAGCCAACTGGTTGGTATCCTTGCTGGCAAGGTGCGCTGCGCAGAGAGGGTGACATGCACTTCGCGAAACCGCGCGCGCAAGTCGTCGATGGACTCCTGAAAATACAATCGCCCCTTGTCCATGAAGGCGATATGGCTGGTGAAATTTTCGATCTCTGCCAGTTCATGAGAAGAAATCAGGATCGTCGTCTCATCAGCTTGTTCCAGCAGACCTTCGACCACCTCGTCACGAATCAGGGTGTCCATACCGCTCAAAGGCTCATCCAGAATCAACAGCTTCGGGCGGAAGGCCAGCCCTGCCACAAGCACGGTTTTCATGCGCATGCCATGGGACAACTTGCTCAACCCTCGGTCGGGCGGCAAGTCCATGCGACGGCGCAGATCCTTTTCCAGTCCACGATCCCAGTTCGGATATAACGCGCGCAGGTAACTGAAGTACTGATCGATTGTTAGGCGGTCTGGCAGCACCTGGTTTTCGGAGACATAGCCAATATTGAAGAAGTCTCGCGGCGCGAGCTGACGGGAGTCGGTGCCGAGTACAGTCGCCGATCCCGATGTCGGCCGCAGAATATTGACGAGCATGCGCAGGGTCGTAGTCTTGCCCGCGCCGTTGGTACCGACGAGTGCGAAGGCTGCGCCTTCCGGGACCTGCAGATTGAGCTCATTCAGCACAGCCTCTCGCCCATATTTCTTGGTGAGATTGTGGGTTTCAACTATCACCGGCCACCACCTTCAACTGGTCCAGACTTTTCCAGTGTTTTTCCACCGAATCGGTGACCTCCTCCAGTGTGGCACCGACGCGTCGGGCCTCCACGACCAACTGCTCCACTTCCTGGCTCAACAATTTCTGCCGGTCACCGCTGCGTGCCTTGGGGGGCGGAGCCACCACTGTGCCGCGGCCGGGGCTGGCGATAAGCCAACGCTCCTGAATGAGGTGCTGAACCACCTTGTGTGCAGTATTCGGGTGAATCTTCAGATCCGAAGCGAGACTTCGCACTGAGGGAAATGGCTCGCCGGGCTTTAGGGCACCACCGAGGATTGACTTGGTAGCGGCAAAGACCACCTGGTCGAAGATCGACTGGCTGGAATTAAGCTTGATTCGGAATGGTGTCATATGCGTAGTGTGACACTAGTAACGGATGTGTCAAGCCCTATTTGCAGATTACCGCAACGCCCTTTCTCTGAGCACTGGAAGCAAGCGAGCTGAATCGAAAAGCCATGCGCCCGCCATCATCGGCAGCGAATCCGCCTGCTGCCTCTGGTTCGATGATTCTTGAAATAAGCTTGCGATCTGCAATACTCTCTGCCCGATCCAATGTTCATTGACTCAAGAGGTTCAGTTGACTGATGCAGAAAACACGCAGGCTTCATTACTTCACTACTGCAACGATGTTCTTATTCGGTTTTTGGAGCATGCTGGCAGTATCAGCGGAAACCCAGTGGCCAGCACAACCGCCAGCAGAGGCACCCGCCGACTGGGGCCCTGTAGGCATCAACTTTGAAGAGATCCCCTACCCATATCCTGTGCATTTCCTCGAACTCGATCGCTTCGGGCAAAGAATGCGCATGGCGTATATGGATGTGCCGCCCAGCGGCAACGCCAATGGCCAGACTGTGCTATTGCAACACGGAAATAATTTCTACTCGGAAGCCTACACACCGACTATTAATGCCCTGGCTGCCGCCGGTTTTCGTGTGCTGGCTGTGGATCGAATCGGTTACGGTAAATCTTCCAAACCCCTCATCAGTTACAACTTCAATTTCGTTGCTGCGAACATGAAGGCCCTGCTGGACGAACTCGGACTGCAGCGGGTGGCGATTGTGGGGCACTCGATGGGCGGGATGGCAGTAAGCCGGTTTGCAATGTTATATCCTGACGTCACGACTCACGTTGTGATGGTTAACCAGATAGGTCTGATCGACTCTCGGCTGAGTCGCCCCTGGAGTGATCCTCTGGCGAGCGAACCGGGTGAGACGACCTATCAATCGATTCTTCGTGGCCACCAAAATTACTTCACCAACTTCTGGCCGCCGGCGCAGCTCGAATTTGTTCGACGCAGTTATGGTCAGACGCTTAGTGGCGACTGGCCACATTTCGCACGCGTTCGTCGCATGATTTCACAAATGATGTATGACGATCCGGTCGTGTATGACTGGCAACACATCAGCAGCAAGGCGTTGGTCATGGGCGGTGAAGATGACAAACTCGTCGATGACTTCGTGGCACGCGCCAACCATGTCAACGACGAACTGCAGAACTCGACAATTCTGCTGTATCCCGGTGTGGGTCATGCCCCCCAGATCGAAATTCCCGATCAGTTTCATGCCGATTTGATTCGCTTTCTGCGTTCGGATCCGGCTGTTCCGGCCAGTGAGTGGCAGTGAGCAGGACAGATGCAGCAGCGGCGCACGTGCGCTGCTGCTAGGCTGCCACACCAAACAGTGATCCTACGGCGGCGGTCAGCGCCATCGCCATGGCTCCCCAGAACGCAACCCGTGTGACGGATTTCATTGGGGGCGCGCCACCGGTCACGGCAGACAGATAACCGAGTATTGCAAGAAACAGCAACGAGCTGCCTGCCACACCCCACAACAGTATCGACTCCGGCAACAGTAATACCACCAGCAGCGGCAGCGCCGCACCAATCGCAAAAGTGCCAGCTGACGCAAATGCAGCCTGCACCGGTCTAGCCGCCAGTGTCTCCGAAATTCCCAACTCATCGCGGCTATGTGCCTGCAAGGCATCATGCTGCATTAGCTGTGTCGCAACTTCCGACGCCAGACTTTTTTCCAGCCCTCTAGCCTCATAGATAGCCGCCAGTTCGGCATGCTCAGCGTCCGGACTCGTCGCCAACTCGTGCCGTTCCCGCGCGATATCCGCATTCTCGGTGTCTGCTTGCGAACTGACAGAGACATACTCACCCGCTGCCATCGACATGGCGCCCGCCACGAGTCCCGCGACACCAGCAATCAGGATGGAACCTGCTGTCGCACCCGCAGCAGCCACTCCCAGCACAAGACTGGCCGTCGAGACGATGCCGTCATTGGCCCCCAAAACTGCTGCACGTAACCAACCGGTTCGGTGAGTCCTGTGTTTCTCAGAATGTCGCATCACTTGCCCTCTTCACTGAAAATTTCTCCTCGACTGCTTCGCATAAAATTATCGCAAATTCCATACGGAAAGCATTGATCTGGCTACATAGAATAGGTGGTATAACACTTACATCGAGGGAGTGACATGGTTTCCGGTCAGTCGACGATGTGCGCCAATCGATTCAACTTGCACACGGGAATTGCGAGCAATTACACATTGTCTGCGCGCGTCCCGTCAGTTTTCTCTCAGAAATGTCCTGATAATTGTGCGCCAACGCACAGAACTAATTCGGTGACATGCTAGTTTGGACACGTGAAGCAAACAAGCACAATCACAGGTGTGATATGTGTTTTTATTATCCACAATTCAGAGGGAATCCCATGAAAATGACAAGTATGTTAAAGACTCCAGTAACTATCACGATGATAGTTTCCATGTTGTTCCTGAGTGTGCAAACGCCTGTCATGGCAGATATTGTCGACACCAAGGAATTGACGATGCAGGTTGAGTTGCAACAACAACGCGATGCCGTGCGTGAACTCGTCGCTCGTGATGAAGTTCGCAGCGCTCTGCTTGGTTACGGAGCAAATCCGGCCGATGTTGATGCACGCATCGACAACCTGACTGGCAGCGAGTTGATGAAAATCCAGAAACAGTTGGGCGATCTCCCCGCCGGCGGTGACGGGATACTCAGTGTGCTGCTGACGCTGATCGTTATCTTCGTATTGCTCGATCTGCTGGGTGCTACCGACGTATTTCCTAACATCTAGAAGCAGATCATAGAGCAAGAGGAATAGAGGCAGTCAATACAATACAGGTTTTGCTTCACACTGATCTTCGCAACTCTCTTGACTGCCTGCGTCTCTGCCCCTCAGTCTGCTGCCCTGCGGCAGCAGACTGATGCCTTTACAGCCGAATCCGTGTTGCTGACCGAGGTCCCCTTCTTCGCTCAGACCGCCTATCAGTGCGGTCCCGCCGCCCTTGCCATGATGCTCGTGAACAGTGACGTTCGCATCACACCGGATGCGCTGGTCCCGCTGGTGTATGTTCCGGATCGCAAAGGTTCATTCCAGGTCGAAATGATCGGAGCCGCTCGCAGCTTCGGTCGTCTGGCCTATCCGTTGGCTCCGCAACTGCACGCCGTTCTTAGCGAAGTCAGCGCCGGGAATCCGGTGCTTGTCCTGCAGAACCTCGGTTTGTCCTGGTACCCGCGCTGGCATTTTGCTGTCGTCAAAGGCTTCGATCTCAAGCGAGACAAGATCGTGCTGAATTCCGGTACGCTGGAGAATTACGAGGTGGCATTGTGAACTTTCGAACGCACCTGGGCGCGCTCCAATTATTGGAGCATGGTGACTCCGACGCCGGGAAAGCTTCCCGCGACGGCCGAAGCTGAGGCTTACTACATCGCGGTTGCCGGGTTGGAAGAGACGCATCCGGAGGCGGCTATTACCAGGGCCTATCAGAGCGGCCTGGAGCAGTGGCCGGCGGACCGCAACCTGCTGATGGGCTATGGCAATCTGTTGTATCGGCAGGGTGAGTATGCCATCGCCGCGCAACAATTCGGGAGCGTCATTCAGCACCATTCTGACTATGCGCCCGCCTGGAACAATCTCGCAGAAATTCTGCTGCTGTCCGGCGATATTGCTCAGGCACGTACACATGCCCAGCAGGCCGTTAGCCTCGGCGGCTCTTTCATTGATATCTATCGGGCGACGCTGTCCAAGATCGATCGTCTGGACCGCCGCTAGTCGCTGCCTTCGTCAGACGGGAAATCTGCTACACTGCCGCTTGTTCTGATGATTTCAGCAACAACAAAAAGAGGTGCAAAGCCCGATGAATCGACGCCGCTTTCTCACTGTTTCCTGCCTTGGCGCACTCGCACCAAGCATTCTGCTCGCTCAATCCACACTGCCACCTTACCAGCCCAGGGATTGGTCGGGCGCAAATCCCCTGCCCTATCCCGATCCGGATCTGATCGCGCTGGATCCGCGTTTTCAGCGCTATATTCTGTTCAACACTCCTATACAACGTCATTACACCGGCTCCTTGTGGGCAGAGGGTCCGACCTGGAACGGTGTCGGTCGCTATCTGGTCTGGAGCGACATTCCCAACGACAGACAACTGCGCTGGCTGGAAGAGGATGGTCACGTAACGACCTTTCGCAGTCCCTCCGGTCACAGTAATGGCAATACCTTCGACCATGCAGGCCGACAGATCTCCTGCGAGCACGGCGGTCGCCGGGTTGTGCGTTACGAGCCTAACGGCAGCGTTACCGTTATCGCCGACAGCTTTCAGGGCAAGCGCCTGAATTCACCTAATGACGCGGTGGTCCATCCCGATGGCAGCATCTGGTTCACCGATCCGCCCTATGGCATTCGCGGTGACTACGAAGGCAATCGCGCCGATTCGGAATTGCCCAATGCGACCTATCGGGTCGATGGGGGGAGTGGCAGTTTGACCCTCGTGACCGACCTGCCTGCGGCTCCGAACGGCTTGGCTTTTTCGCCGGATTATCGGCGGTTGTACATTGCTGACACGGCTGGCGATCGTGATATCTGGGTATTCGATGTGGAGGGCAACGGACTGCGCAATGGCCGTAGCCTGACCCGGTTGAATCTGCCTGGTCAATCTGGCGGCCGCTCCTATGCCGACGGCATACGCTGCGATGCCGACGGCAACATTTGGGCGGGAGCTCTGCCCGGTGTACAGGTAATCGCCCCGGATGGCGACACGATCGGCATCATTCGTTTGCCGGAGCGCTGCGCAAACCTGTGCTTCGGCGGGTCCAATCGGAATCGCCTGTTCATGGCAGCGAGTCAATCTTTGTATTCAGTGTATGTGGGCGTTGCGGGAGCCGGTATCGCCTGAGGCAGGCTTCAGGCGCTCTACTCGCCGTAATTGCGCCAGTGTGTAATTCGGTATTCGAGAGGGTTCGCGAGGATAGCCTTGCGAGCAGCGCTTACTTCGTCGGTGCTCAGTAGCTCGAACTCCGGTGGCAATGTGTCAGCATTGAATTCAATCAGCAGCCAGTTCACCACGGCGGCGAGATCGGCATCGCTCAGAGCGGATTGCGCCGATCCCGGCACCCGCACAAGATACTCCCGCATCTCGTGCACATTCATCATCCGACCGAGCTCATGGTGCAGCGTCGGAACATTGGGTGGATTGCCCTCGGCGCCAGGCAGATGGCAGCCACTGCAATGCAATAGATAATTGATGCGGGGACTGCCTGCAGAAACCAATTGAGCCAACAGCAGACCCATCAACAGCGCCATCATCTGACTGTGCCTGCGCACCATCGGTCTATTCGTCCGAATACCCGAGCACGAGGGAGACGGTGCAATTGTAACTGGTGTCTTCAACACCGAAGCACCAGTAGACCGTGCTGCTGTTGCCATTGTAGTAAACCGGTTTGTCACGTTCGGTGCGGTGACAACCACAGCGGCTGCAGCTGCTCTTGCCGCAGCAATCGTTATAGGACATGAGATAATCGCGCCCATCCACCGGATTTCGACAAGTACCGACCCAGGAGATAGGTGATGGTTGTGTGCCGGGTGGACAGGAAGAGAAGGAGCCTCCACAACAGGCGCACAAGGAGCCGCTCATCGCACAGTAGCGCCAGTATTCGCAGGTAGCGGGATCGCCGATCTCCTGAACCGCACTCTGCGCGAATGACCGTGAAACTGGCAGCAAGGGAAATGCCGCTGCGCCAGCCAGCATCATGCCGAGTCGCGAGAGAAAATTGCGACGCGATAATTTGCGCGCGAGCGAGAGCGCCGAACGACGCGCCGCGTCGTCGATCCAGTAATAACCACTATCGATGAGCTTGTCGATTTTCATGATCAGGGTTCCACCGTTGACGGCTTGAATTCTTTAACGACTTCACTGTCATTTTCTTGCTTGGTCGTGCGACCCACAAAATCCTGCAATGTGGCAATACCTGAATCCATAGCTTCGATCAGGCTCTCCATGTGTTCACGGGTATTGACCAGGCCCTTGCTTTTCAGAATACCGTCGCTGCCGATCAGCACGGCAAACGGCAACTTGCTCACTTCAAAACTCATCCCGAGTTGCTGTGAGATCACGTAAGGATAGGCGCTGATCTTGAGGTCGGTGACATAGGACTTGTGTTGCGCCAATTCGCGATCTGAATCTGCGCCATCACTGGCGAAGACCAGACGCATGCGGGATTTCTCAGAATGGACGAGTGAGATTGCCGTTGGCACAAGGGACTTGCATACCGGACACGTCGGGGAAACAAACAGAATGAAGGTAGCCAGAGACGCATCACTGGCTCCACCGAGGGTAAGGCTGGAACCATCGAGCGCTCGCAGTTTCAGCGGCCGCGTCAATTCGCCAACCTTGGGACCCGAGGTTGGTTGCAAGGCCCCGGCCGGGGCAACGCGTTCATGCAGAATGCCTACCTGACGCGCCAGCGCCAGCACCAGCAGAGCCAGCACAATCACGACCACCCATAGAATCAGGTTTGAAATCAGCAAGGCCTCAGTCATGTTCACCCCCGATCGCCGCGCTTGCAGTCAGCGGTTTGCGCCAGGAATCGATGGCATTGTGATTGATCAGCAGCTGATTGAAGGCGGCGTACAGGAATACCAGCGCTAGCGTTGCCATCAGAATCGAGAAATAACCCAACCCACCAATCGGTCTGTGCGTAACACCAGTGCCAGCAACCAGTGCGGCCAGCAGCAGAACGCCGTTACGATAGACGAGCCAGATCGAAAGATGCTGAGTACCATTGGCATCCTTGCGAGCCCGAACGGAAGCGAGGCTGCAACCACAATCAATATAGGTACGACCGCGTTGCAGATTGACAGCGATTACAACTGCATACACAGCGAGCAAGCAGGCGCTTAACACCGCTACCTGTTCAATGCGCCATACCGCAGCCCACGCCAGGCCCAAAGTCAGCTCACTGACCGGCACCAGCCAGGCCAGCGCGGCCGTCAGTCGTTCCGGCAGCACTTGATAAGCGACAAGAATGCCCCGAAAACGTGTACGGTCGCCGAGCTTATGGACGCCGGCAGTAATGAACAACAACGCAAACACCATGCACAGCAATCTGTAAATCACCGGATCGAGCATCGACTAGAAATCCTCAAACATCTGCGCGCCAGGAGCGACTATCGATCGCTCAAGGCGGAAGGTCAGGGCGTCGTAAACCAGCGTACCGCCATCACCAAAAGCACCGACGATCAGCTTGGGGTTCTGTTCCTGAGTGACGATCAGGGTGGCGACTGGCTCTTCCATTTCCAGGCGGCGCAACAGCCGGTGGGTCGCCAAATCAATCACCCAGATTTCCGTACCACGTTCGTGATGCGTGTCGACACCACCCTCATGCATGGCGATGTACAGAAGCGCCTTGTCCTGCAGTACTGAGAGAAACTCTGAGCGACCGCCGGGTCGCCAGCCCTCGGCATCGGGGATGTTCCATCCCTCGCCAATATTGATGGTGCTGCCTGCGGTACTGACCTCGAACAATTGACCGGCATGGGTCACGAGCAACCAGCCATTGGCCGTGCGGGCGACGCGATCAAACACGGCGTCATCCTGCACGCTGAAGAAGACTTCGCTGCGCACCCGGTTCTCTTCGAAGCCACTCAGATCCAGCTGAATCAGCTGCAACGTGCCATCACCGCAAATCTGCAAAAAATCCTTCTCTCCCACGGGCATGTTCACCGCGCAGCCCGGCGTGGAAATTTCATAAACAAACACCCGATCCTGCACATCGACAATCGATACAGAATGGCCGGGGTTCATGTTGTGAACGACGAGGTGACGTCCATTGTTGAGCAAGGCGAGGTGACCGCGGACCGCCAATCGCGCCATATGGTTGGGGATGATGACCTCTGCCACCGGACTGAGATTATCGTAATCGTAAATGGTCACGAGGTCCGTGCGCTGCCCGTGAACGCCGCGGGCAAAATAGGACTCCGCCGCGTAAAACTCCTTGCGGGGATCCCATTTGGTCACTGCAGGGGTCCAGTCTGAGAGGGAGAGCTGGCCCAGCATGGTGCCGGTTTCGGCGTCGAAGATGCGGGCGCCGTTTCCGGATTTGGCGATGAACCAGTTGTTGCCGGGAGCCGGCATGGTTTCCACCGAGATTTGTTCGGGAGCGAGCTGGGCAACAGCCAGCGGGCAAACAAGGGTCAGACCTAGCGCCAATGTCAGCATCAAGCGCATGTGTATTCTCCTATTCAGGTGCCCCGTTCCAGGCGACTGATGTCGAGATTATCCTAAACACCTCTGAATAGCCATGACCGCACTTGCAGGGCGCGCCAGGCATCGCCAAACCTCGTCGTCGGTCAAATAGGGCGGAGATAGCGGAAGGAATGCCCCATTCCCACACACGGCGGCATCGAGAACACTTGACTGCGTGTCGTCGTTGCCACCAAGGGAGAGCTGGATGAAGATGGCTGGATTAACCTGCCATTTGGATTGACGGCGGACTGAGGAAGCGCATTACAACGAGTGCGATGCGCATCGATCGGCATAAGCCAATTGCCCTTAGTATTCTCCGGCCGCTTTGTCGGCCTCGTACTGCAATTTCGATATACGACGTAACTGCTGCAGCGAGGTCAGATGGGAGAAGATCAATGGCAGCAAGCCGCGCTTGCGCAAATCCAGAAAATCTTCGTCCGACAGGGCATTTAAGGCATCTTCGTTAATCGTGTAAATGCCATTGATATTGTACGTTCGCGAGTCGGGCCGATGTCGAAGCTGAACTTGTTGCGTCATGAACAAATTCTTTCCGGCCAGATATTTGCAAATTTCCTGGGTCTGGGTTGCCTGCTGAGAGACATTTGCCATGTACTCGATGCGCTTTTCGAGATATTCGGTTTTTTCTCCCGACGCGGTGAACAATGCTTCACCCTCAGTCTCGCTCACCATTGGACTGCTCTCATCGATAAGAACCAGCATCTGCTCACCTTCCGGATCTGCTCGTACGAGGGCCAGCGGAGCATGATTGAAACTTAACGGGATAACCTGGGCCTGCCATTGCTCTGTCTGGCAATACAGGTTCTGGCCTTCCTTCAGTCCCATGACCGCTACCGGAACATATTCCCCGATCTTGTCATTCTTGACGAAAACAAGAGGAAACTCAGTCGCCAGCGTAAAGAAATCCTGAAATACAATCGGAATCAGATGATTGGTCTTAAAGCGGGTATAGTCTCCCGATTGTGTAAGCTTGGTTTTGGCATGGACGTCATTTTTCAGGGGGACTGGCGTACTCATTCTAAAAACACCTCAGTGAACGATTAAACAGTGCGCATTTTACCCAGTATGGCCGTAAATAGAAGCGGTTAAGTCAGATTCCGGCTTTGCGGCGGTGAAGGCAGGCCAAGCCTGGCTCGCACAACTGCGCGAACGAGGGCCAGAGTTGGGGTATCCGCTCGACCGGCGGGTTTAGGTCGACTGAACTGAAGCGGCTGTCATATCATCCTCTCCATCCTTGGGAAACTCCAGGTGAACATCCTTCGCCGACATGGGAGATATCGGACTTGCCAACCTCACCCGGACCAGTGACGCCATGAAGCATTCAACGCGTGTATCTCTCATCGGTAGCCTGGGGTGGCAGATCCTGCTTCTGATCAGTGTCAGTATGCACTCCGCAAGCGCGCAGACTCCTCCCCCTGATTGCGCACCAGCCTCGACAGCCCTCGCGTTCTGGCGACCGGTGCGTGCCGCGGCCAACACGAACGAGGTCAACGCCAATGCACTCGCACCGGCGCTGGCCGCGTGTCTGGCTGCGCCTGATAGCGAGTTGCGGGATGCCATCGCCTACGAACTCTTCACCTACTGGTTGCGCAATGAGCAACTCACTGCCTCCTCCCAGACCGAACTGCTGTCTGCGTTGTCTGCCAACCTGACACTGAGCGGCAATGATAATTCCCTGCGCAGATCGTTCTCGGCGCTGATTCTGAGTGAGTTGCTGCGCGCCGATAATATCAATGCTTTCATGACAACCGAACAACGATCCCGACTGCTGGAGCTTGCAGTAGAAACGCTCGAAGGGCGAGGCTTTTGGCTCAGCCAAAAGCCGAGTCACTATGACCGGCCATCGTCAGCCTTTCCAGTGACCCAAAAAAAATCCCCGCACTGGATTCCAGTATGGGGATTTTCTTCAATAAATGCCTGACAACCTTTCGCGCTGCGCGCTCCAGGCCAGCCCCGCCTCGCAGAGGCGGGTCGTTCATCCCTGAAAGAGCTCACGCTCTTTCTGCGCTACCAGCACCGGTCTTCACCCAACTCTTTCAGTATTCGGACATAAACTAATGAAGCCGATCGAAGGGGGCCTGACCAAACGCGCCAGCGTTTGGGACCGCGCTCGCGCGGCCCGCAGGGTGAGGCTATAGCACGCACGCCAAAGCCCGAATCACTATGACCCGACCCGCAGGGTCGGCGTCATAATGGCATCCAATAAAAAACCCCACCCGGCACAGCCGGATGGGGTTTGTTATTGGATGCCTGACAAT
>Ga0222714_10004150_pt1 | contig 14359 bp, 5 predicted proteins | sample C33_3DmetaG_FD_165048 | JGI IMG/M metagenome (GOLD analysis project Ga0222714, IMG submission 165048) | Estuarine water microbial communities from San Francisco Bay, California, United States - C33_3D | ecosystem: Environmental > Aquatic > Marine > Unclassified | place: USA: California... | reverse complement strand
TTTAGATTTGCTAAATTTGCTCATGACCGAGCAACAAATACAGTCGAAGCTTATCAAGAGATTGGAGTCTGATGGCTACTATGTCATTAAGTTGTCGGTCACTAACAAGACTGGAATCCCGGACCTCATAGCAATACCAAAGAACTCAGACGTAGAATTCATAGAAGTCAAACGGCCTGGTCAAAAGCCACGGCCATTACAAGTATATAGGATAAATGAAATTAAAAGGCACGGCGTCTCAGCAAGAGTCTACAATGGTGAGGAATTCCTTGACTATTGAAAAGAACAGGACAGTAATTAGACAACTAACAGTTGAAGGGAAATCAGTAGAATACATAGCAAAGCAGATAGGGGTAGGCACACATGCGTTAAGCAGGAAGTATCTAAGCTCACTAACAGCTAACGTAGAGCTACATAGAGTAGAGATAGGACATAAAGACGAGCCTTACTACCTCACTGAAGATGAAATGTTAAATGAAGTTAAATATGATTATAATACTTTAAGCGATGAAGAAAAACAAATCTATAACTGGAGAGAAGAAGCTGGCGTCCTTGGTTGGGATTTTACCAGTGATGATGGACTTCATGGAAGATCTCCAAACCCAATACCCTGCCGTGTACAGCCGGGAGATCAAGAAGGCAGGCAATGATTTTATCAGAGCTGTCGAAAATAAGACCGACATCTTGTACAAGAAGATGAAAGGTGAGCAAGATGAAAAGGTAGAGGAGTTCTACTATGAAATCATTAACATGGGCAATATGTTCAGAGAATGGCTAAAGGAATTGTAAGATATACAGTCGTTTGGATCAGTCAGAACCTAGCTATTCCGTTCTGGTCGATCGGTCACATTCACTTAATGACTACAGTCTATGCTGATGTAGTAGAGATAGTTAGCTCCGTAGGCATGAATGCAATTGTAGCAATTGGTTTTTACATAAGTTATAAGGAAGATGGAAGGAGTGTATGCTATAAGTGTTCGGATAAAAGCAATGCCGATCAAGGCAGGGACCAGGCTGTTAAAGGTTGATAAGGTCATAGATAATATACCAATTGCTATAGATAGTCAAGGAAAATTAATGAGCGAATACTTCATTAAGAAGGTAATTAGAAGGGACCATATAGATAAGTATAGGATCTCATACGAAATATTATCAAAAAAATATTTGTCAGGATTATGCCACAATGTTAAAAATTGATATATTTGTTTGTAAATGAGCAGTGTAAACTATGTAAACTTAATGATGACGGAGATCAATGATCTTACCGATTGCATCTACGAGTCTCTCATAGACGACGATACACAGGAGCTTAAATCAAACATTCAAAATCTAATCCGCGTACTTAAGGATCTCCAAAAGTCGCACGAAGACTAATGTATGGCATTATATACCGAAAGGATACACGAGCTTTATGCAAGTGGTGTAACCAACAAGGCTGAGATTGGCCGGATACTGATCAAAGAATTTAATCTTGACACTAACGAAAACACCATGCGTGTTATGGTGTCTAGGACATTAAGCAAGAATGTTGATTGTGATGAAGGGGTAAAGGACGCGTGCGAAAATTTAGGCATAAGCCCAAGCTCAGTTCCATACATGTGGCTTAAGTCAAAGGAAGCCTCCCTCTTTATTAAGAACCCTAACTATAAGGTGTCTGAGATTGACTATGACAAGATCATAGCTGACTGCATGGATGGATATGTTCCATTAGTCAAGCAGTATGTCCAACCGGTAAATTCATTTGATCGTTTGATCTGGACAGATGTCCACGTCGGAATGGATGCCAGTCGTAAAGGATTGGCTTTATATGCTACCGATTGGAATGCTGAGGTATTGAACAAGCAAATTGATGAGATGGTATCGTTTGTTGTAGGCAACAAAAAAAGCGACTACTTGATCATCGACGAGCTAGGTGACTATATGGATGGATGGGACGGTGAAACGACGCGTAAGGGCCACAAACTGCCTCAGAACATGACCAACGAAGAAGCATTTGAAGTTGGATTGAAGGCTAAGGTATTATTAATTGACAAGTTAGCAAATGTATACAAGCACATTACATGCAACAACATGTGCGAGGATAACCATTCAGGCGCCTTTGGCTATGTTGTTAATGCAGCATTTAAACATATTATTGACTGCAAGCATTCAAACGTTACAATAATAAACCATCAACGATTTTTAAACCACTACATAATTGGTGATCATGGATTCATCATTTCGCATGGTAAAGATTCCAGGAACCTTAAGTTCGGATTCAAACCACAACTTGACCCAAGAGGCGCTGAAAAAATATCTCAATACATTAGACACAATGAAGAGCTCAGGAGATGTAAGTTCATCGAATTCAGTAAAGGAGATTCGCACCAGTGCCTGTTCGACATGTGCACTTCAGATGAATTTGACTACTTCAACTACCCGGCATTCTCGCCGAGCTCAGAGTGGGTCCAAACAAACTTCAAAAAAGGGCGGTCCGGATTTGTCTTCCAAAATGTAGACATGCACTCGGACCGCAAGATTATTACCCCTTACTTTTTTTGATTATCTGATCAGCCTTCATTCCGTTCTGAATGTCTCTCAACATATCTTTTGTTGGCGATGGATTTACTTCTAGTAGTTTGATGTACTCAGACTTTTGATCATCTCTTAGACCTCCATTTCTTTCGACAAATTTAATCTCATCAATAGCTGTCTCAGTAGTTTTCTTTGCCTTAATAAGATCCCTTTCGAACTCATTTAAGTCTCGGCCTAGTTCCTTCTTAATTTCACTATAGCTCTCTTTCTGAGTTTTAGACATTGACTCAACATCTTTAACTATCTTAAATGACTTGTTAGCAATCTGATCAAGCTCTCTAGTACCATAAATAGTAGCCGCAAATTTCATCATAAGTGGAATTGTTAGCTTATCTCTAGACTCCTTAGATAAGAACCTTTCATTATTATAATCATCAGTGTATTCACCACTGTTCCATGCATTGAATAGTTCTGTTAATTCAGCTGCTTTCTCCCATTGAATACTTAATGATCCCTTATTTGCCTCTGTATCAATATAGAAGCTTCTAGCATTCTTTTCTTCAAAGGCTTTCTTCTTATCCTCAATCTCCTCATCTGTAAGATTACCTTTTTGTCTTAACTTATCGACATATTTATCTACTTCTTTTTGATCAGCTTGGAATAAACTACTACCTTTTAGCGCCATATTGGCTAACTTTAACGTGTAGTAGTCAGCAACTGGAGCTGGTGAAACGATATCAGTAAAAAATTTAGAGTAAGAACTTAGTTTAGTATTGTTCAATAACTTTCTGTATAGCTCTTCTTGATCATCTTCATCATAACCTAATGCTGAAAGCGCAAAAGTTAATAGTGTCTTAGCTACATAGTATCTAATTGAATTGTATACAAGTTGCTCTCCAGCAATTGAAACAAGTGATCTAGATGAAGTTACAATATCTTTACCTGAGAACAATGAATTCAAGTCGTTCCACATCCTGTTCTTTTGGTTGATACCAAACGATGAAAATGGGAAGAATATACTTCTAAGTATTCTTACAGCTGAAGTTCTGTTTCTAAAGAATGAACCTCTTAATGCAGCATCAGTTGCATCCATGTTTCTATCAACCATCATCTGAGCATAGTCAGCTGCTTTGTCATTCATCTTGGTTGTATCAATTGACTCAGTAAAACCAAGTAAACCTTGCTCAACCATTGATTTACGATAGTACGCCATCCATGCTGACATACGAGCAACAGCATCCGGATATGCAACCATTATATTAAACAGTCGCATGTTCTCCTTAGCAATAAACTTCAATACATATTGATCAGGTCTATTTTCTAAATCAGCTGCTTCAATTGACTTATCAACATCTGACATTGCTATACGAATCTCATTTCCTCCAACGTTTGCAATTGATCTGCCTGAGTTTGCCATGAAGTCATACATCTCTTTAGAGAAGTCTCCAGGGCGTATATACTCTCCAGCGTTTATAATCGTATTGGTCATACCTGAAGAGAACTGATTGATAAACTGACCGACTCCAACAAGTGCGCGAGCAGCTCCAAATTGAGCCATGTAATCAGTTATCTTATTTAAGAACTCAAGTCCATCTTTAGTGATGTAGTTACTTCCCTTCTTAGTTCTAACATAGTCAATCATTGCGCCCTTTATAATCTCTAGATCTTCATTAGATCCTAAGATTTTTTCATTTTCCTCTGAGTTAAAGAACCCTTCAAATTGTCTAATAGGTCCAGCAGTATATAGGTCAACTAATGCATTTCTATATTGTCTGAACATATTGTTATCAAAGTCAAGGTCGATATGCATACCTTGTTGCAAATTTTTCGGTCTTGTTATCGGCATCAATATACCTGCCTTATTCTTATCAAATGTTTGATTTGCATAGTTAGATACACCAAAGAAATCCATTCCTGAATTATCTTGATTAGACCCAAATGTTTTCTTAAGATCAGTCATCTTATATACATAAGGGGTATAGTTTATATCTTGAGTAAGTATCTGATTATACATACCAAGAGCTAAGTCACTTAATGGATCAACTATGTCAGCAAACATATCGATAACAAAGTTAACAGCTTCAACGTTTTCCTTTTTAGCTTTGCTTAAAACCATGTCTATACTGACATCATCTCTAAATACTCCTAGGTCAGTCAATACCTTCTTATAGACACCTGCTTTTTTTCTATCCTTAGCGTTCCCTTTGCTTAGTGTATCAACTGAGTTTCTTAAGATAGAAATATTTCTATCGAATTCCTCTTGCTGTAATTCCTCACTAGCAACCATTGTTCTCAATAGGTTTGCAAGTGCTCCCCTTTGGAATATATTTTCGGCAGTTCTAAATCCTTTTACTTTACCAAACTTAGTCAAGTATTCTTTTTGTTTCTTCATGGCTTGAGCTTCGGCCTTATTTGCACCGTTCTCAATATCTTGTATGCCAGATGCCTTCTTATAAGCCATCATAAGTTCTTTCGTTCTGAACTTCCTCTCAAGTATCATATTTAACTGAGCACTTTGTTCAAACTTAACTTGAGCTAACTTCTTAGATCTTAAAGCTCTTAGTGCTTTGGCTTTACCCTTGAACTTAGTGGCATTCTCTTTACCAACGTAAAGATTCATTAATTCACTAAGACCAGCGATAGATCCATTTGTGAAGTATGTGTCTAAGGCATCCAATATTCTAATCGACTCTTTAGTCGGAATGATTGTCGGATCAATTGATGCAGCCTTTTTAACAATCTCAGGATCTGAATCCTCAACCATCTGCTCAAACTCAGCAAGTCTTTCTTCAATTTGGTTTAATACCTCAGCATTAAAATCTTCCGGAACTTTCAAGTCTTTTAGTTCAGCCTGCATAACATCAGCTGCAACATTATCGCTTGGTTTACCAGTAATTCTCTCGTATAAACTTCTCAAGTTACCTAGCAAAATTTCTGTTTGTCTAGCCTCCTCATCAAAAACATACTGAGCAACCATTTGGAAGTCAGCTTCCTTCTTCCAGTTAATCACACCTTTTATGGCTTGGCTCTTTCTAACTGAGTCGTATATAGCTTGTGCTACTTCAATGTAGTCGTCGATATCTTCTACCCACTTAGGATTTAATTGACTAAACCCTTTTGCTGCTATAGCAAATGGATTTGAAGCACCTTTAAGATTTTTCTTAATCTTATTCTTCATCCTAGTAGCACGCTCTACTTTATCAATGTACTCCGCCTTGTCAAATACTTTAGCTACATATTCGTTGAACCTCTTAACCATCTCAGGGTTATCTAAGTTCACCCTATTAAGGGTAGATATAACAGTGCTTGCTTGCTTAAGATTGATAGATCCTTTCTTAACCAACGCCTTAACGCTATCTGTAATTGACTTTCTAACTTCAGTTTGAGCTTTCTTTTGCTCTCTTTGCGCTCTGACTTCAAACTTGATTTGATCAGCCAATGCCTTTGCTTCATCGTTCACAATCACCACCTTAGGCTTTTGGCCCAAAATTTTTGGTGCTTTTTGGAACTTGATCTTACCACCTTTTGCCGACTTAGTTTCAAACATAGGATCGGATGGAGATACTTTTTTGGCGTTTTTAGCTAATACTAATGCGCCTACTTGTACTACCTCATCTGCTGAAGCTAATGGCATGCCATCAGTCTTATCATAGAACCAACTATATCTGAATGGATTCATTCCAACTTGTGTCCAAGCAGGATCATTCATTAATTCTTTTGCTCTAGCATGTACAGTTTCAGGGTCTTCATTAACCCATTCACCAAACATTCTAGCTATTGTTGATTTATTTTGAGTGCCCATTGCTATTCTTATAGCAGGACCAGGGAATGTTTTAAAGTCTACATTTTTTAGAACAGCCGTTTGACCATATGCAATTGATTTTCCTTCCTTATTTCCATCATGAAGTGAAACAACCCATGTATCATAATCCTCATAAGCAGGAATATCTAACCTAGAAGCTACCTTTTCTCCATCATTAAGATTCTTTGTAAGTCCAATGATACCTGTAGCTACTTTTGAACTATCTAGTGAATTTGTTATTTCTTCAAGACTTGGTAAGTCAGGCACCTCTTTAAAAGGCTTAATAGGTTGATTTTTAGAAACTATGTCAAGATATTCTTCTTGACTTATATCTTCATTGTAATAATCCTTTGCTGCTTGTTCAACAATTGGGTTTCTTTTCTGCTTTTGGTTTACCTTGTTTTTCTTTCTCCAGGTTTCTCTTTGCGCTTCCGTTTCACCAAGTGCTTCCAAGGCTGTATCATATCCCGGCTTAGCGTCTTTATCAGTTGTTAGTTGTTTCTTACGTTTAGAGAATATTGTTTTCTTTGGGTCTATGATTACATAGTTCTCTATATCTTGTTTGAGAGTTTCAAGGTTTGTATCCGTAAATTTAATTCCGTCATAACCTCTTTTAGTAATCTCTTTAAATAATTTATTGATATCTGACTGACTCATTGCTGTTTCTTCAAACATAGGGTCAATCAATTCATATAAATTAAGTTCCTTAGGAATCCATCCTTCTCCAGCTTTAAGACCAAGTTTATCAATTAATTCATATACAAGTTCTTCATCTGCCATTTTTGTTTCATCAATATCAAATTCAGCTACTGATCCACCATGTTCTTTAGCATATAATTCTGCTTGTTTTTTATCTTGAGAAACATATAAGGGATCTCCTTCTATTAAATCAGATTCATTGATAACATCACCTCCATGGTATACTAATTGTTTCTTGCGTTTGGTCTTGACATCTAACTCTGCTACCTTTGGTATAGCTCCAGCACTAGATGAAACATTCTTTTGTTCAAACTTAGGCTCGTCAGCTTTTCTAGATACCTCTTCTCCTTTTTTATTATACTTTGTATAAGATTCAGTAACGTCGCTTGATTTATAAAGATCTGTAGGTTGATATATACCATTAATCTTAGCTAGAAGAGTCCAACCGAATGAAGGGTGATGATCTGTATCATTTTCTTTTGTTTGAACTATCTCAAACGTATTTGGATCAAACTTAACAACATTCATAATTTCACCACCAGTCATGCCTTGATTAAGTGGGTCCATTATTTTTTTGTAGAACTCATCCTTATTATTTACACCTATAGCTTTTTGGAAGTTCTTGTTTGAAGCAATAGCATTGTTTAATGCTTTTCTAAGTTTAGGTGAGTAATTATTTTTTATGTCTAGTAATTCAATAATTTTCTTAGGATCCGACTCAAATGAATCAAAGTTATCTATATTCTCACCATATTTTTTAGCGAACACTTCAAAATTTGCTTGATTTGCTGCGCTATTTTTAATAGTGTTATTGAACACGTCTATTAATTCATTCGGAGTAAGTATCCCCTTGTCTAATACCAAGTTAAATAACTCAGCAAAAGTATGTTGTTGGAATTGCCATGACTGACTTAATGTTCCGGAGTGAGGTGCAAATAATTCAGCTCCACTCTTATCAGCATTTCTAATAAAAGTTTCAGCTTGTGCTTTTGTGTTAAATGCTGCAAGGTTTGAGACCTCTCCCAATTTCTTACCTTTTAATGACATCATTAATGGTACATAGTTTTTACCACCTAATAAGTCTATCTTAAATCCATTACCCAAATCAGTTTCACCTGCATTGGTATAGTCATACATATTGGTAATAAACTTCTGACCATTAAACTCGCGTAAGTCTGCGTCTTCAACAAGCTCCCTAATAAAATCTCTCGGATCCTCAGCTACACTTTTTGTTTTTTGGAATTTTGCTTTAGGTATATTGAATGTACCTACTTCGCCACCATCCCCTGGATCAAATAAATATGATACATCCTCACCAAAGTTCAATCCTCTAGTGACTGCATTAATAAAGTTCACCGCATCCTGAGATGTAGATTCCTTAGTAAATACGTTGCCAAGACCAAGTTTCTTAAACAATCTATTGATTAAGGCTTTGAATTTATTAAGCCCTGTCGTAGTTAACTCTTCTTGGTTTGCAGCCAAGATACCACCCAACTGAGCAACAAACTCATCGGACCTTGTCTCTAGTGTTTCTTGATCTGTTTCTCCTTCATATTGTTCAATGAATGCATCTAGCTCAGCAAGCCTAGCCTCGTCTTTTATAATACCTCTAAGGCCATTAGCCATGTCGATAATATAGTTACCCTTAACACCATTTACCATTAATGCATGGTGAACAGCTTCGTGTAATAATGTTACAGTATTGGCTTGTGACATATCTAAATGAATCTCTCCATCAAAATAAGATCCAGCACTTGACTCGCTTTCAATTGATTGCTTGTTCTCTCCTGTCTTATTAGCTATCGCATCGCTATACTGATCCGTATTTTCGTGAAGGTATATCTTAACACCAGGTAATGCCTTAAGTATATTTGTAGCCGTTCTAACGATTGGATTTCTTTTATACTTAACAGACATCGTTCTGACATTCTTTTCAGTAATTTCGTTATCAGAAGCAATAGCTGCTTTTGGTTGAGTAGCAGTTTCTAATAAAGGACTTATTAGTTTATCATACTTATTGTATATCTCATTATACTTAGCCAAAACTTTAGCAGGCATTAGACTTTTATCTATCTCGCCATTTACTTTATAGCTTTCTATTTTAGGTATAGCCTTAAGAAGTTCAGCCTGTTCTTCAGCTCTGTATACAGCTACTTGATCAGTCTCAACAGTTGTTCCCATTTCGGGAGCAGTTGTCACCTCTTCTTGAACAATAGGAGCCACCACAGGAGCTACCACAGGAGCTTGCTGTGCCATAACATCATTTATGGCTTGCGCATTAATTGAACCACCCACAACGGTAGGCAGGATGACATCTAGGTTTCTCTGAGCTTCCTGTTGAGCGGCTTGTATTTGTTCAGGTGTAGCGTTCTCCTCAATCTTAACAGATGCTGATATATATCCAGGACGAGGAGTTGTTACTCCTTGCTCAAAGATATTTTTACCGTCACCACCTTTACGAGAGAATGCAACGGCATATTGATTGCCGTCTTTACCTTCTACTACGGCTATGCCTTGGTTTTGATTAGGTAATTGAGATCTTACGTCACCAACATTATCTTGTTCAGATATTGATTCATAACCTCTAATGATACCACCTATCTCAGCCTTAGGCGCTGCTACTTCTTGTTTAGATTCCTTTAAAGTTTGAAGTTCTTCCAATATGGATTGCCTTGCCTCAGGAATTAAATTACCTTGTCCTACTTCTTGTTTTGAAGCATTATCAGATGCTATCATTCCTTCTAGCTCTGATATTCTTTTTACTTTTTCTTCTTCGGTGATTGGACCTTCTTCGGTAATGATTTCCCCTTGGACGCCTTGTCCCATTCCTTCACGTTGACCCCCTGCTTCTCCAGCTGTTTCTGGTTCGCGTGGAAGAACTTCCTCTGTGCTTCGCTCTTGTACGGCATTTTTACTGATTGTTTTTAATTCTTCATTGATAGCATTGATGCGCTCAGTTTGAGCAGCAACAAGCGCCGGGTCTTTCCCTGCAATTTCTTTTTGTAAGTTGTCACGTTCATTTAATAATTGGAACGCTTGGTATTTACTCTCGTCTTTTATTTCTTTTGGAATCTTATTTACTGTAGCCTCAAGTTCATCAAGATTGCTTAATACTTGCTTAGCATCTTTTACAGTCATGTTGCCTAATAATACCTGATCCTTTATGTTTAATTTATAGATCTCCTTTGTAGTTGGATTTGTAATTAGGTCCTCAATATTATTTAGCTGATACTTTGTAATTTCTGTCTTTGATGTCTGAGCTGTCTGAGTTATTGAGTTCATTCCAGCACCTCCTAAATAACCTAATTTAAAGCTAGTACCTAAACGATCAAATACTTCTCCCCACGTTTTAGGATTCTCAAAATATTTCTTGCCATTCAATTCATTAAAGACATCCTTTAATATCATGTCAGAAGATTCCTGTGCTAATTCTGTAGATCCTTCAATAAATCCAGCGGCATTTACTTGAATAAGTCCATTTGCCAATGCGGCTTTATAGTTGTTCTTTACAGCTAGCTCAAACATTTCAGCTGTAGCATTTTCAGGTAATTCTTTTACAACCTGTTTTAATATCCAGTTTGTTAATCCCTTTCCTCCAGGTGACTTAGAGAACATCTTGGATAATCCGTATTTTTCAAGTAAGCCAACAGTGGCACCAAAAGTTGCCGACATTAATATTTTTTCAATTTCTGGAATATCTCTAAACTCAGGCGCATTCATTTGGTCCTTCATGTTCACATATGATGCGGCATATAGACCTAGAGTAGCGCCTCCAGGTGATCCTGTCATTAAACCAGCAATGGCAGATCCTCCAGATTCAGCAAGACCAAAAACTAAAGTTTCAAGTGTTGATCGACCTTCACTGCTTGTATATATATCACTTACTGACCCTGGAGCTAATTGAGTTAAAAATCCTTGTAGGTCGCCTTCATTTAGAGAAGTATCCTGCTCTAGTAAAAACCTCCAAGAGTTCTCAGCTCCCTTTAAAAATGCATATGTTGTACCTGTTAGTAGGTTACCTCTTTTTGATTCAACTAGGTAATTAGATGCAGCAACTTGATCTATATCAATCTTGTCACTACTAGCCTGTAAGTATTGATTATTAACATTAATAGCTTCTTGCCTTATTGCTTCTTTCTCTTCTTTTAGTTTCGGTAAGTAGATATTATTATAATCTTCTTGTGATATCTTGCCTGCTTCGTAAGCTTCTTTTGCTTTAGTAGACCAATCTTCATAAGCCTCTTTTTTAGCTTTAACGTCTTCAAATTTTAGTTGAACTTCAGCTAGAGTTGTCTTAACATTTTCTAGTTCAGCTTTAGTAAAAATGGCTGATTCCATATTTTCATCAGTCATAGCCTTAGCAGATCTTTTATCTTTTTCTTTGCTTAATACTAGCTCTGCATCAACCAATTTTTCAGATAATGCTATTCTATCATATGGTGTAGCATTTCGAATCTGCTCTGTTAGGTCTTTTACTTTTTGATAAGCGTATGAATAATCCTTAGAATTCATTTGAATGTTTAACCATCCATAAAGTCTATTTGATTCTTCTTTGTTTCGATCAGAAGTCCAGTTGTCTAAGCTTATTTTTTTAGACTCTCCGGTAATTTTATTTTTAACTAATATCTCATCGTACCCTGCACCAGATTCCTCTATCTCTATATAGTCATATCCATTAGTAACTTCTCTTAATTTAGATACAACATCCTCTTCATCCATTCCAACAAAACCAGAATTAATGAAAGTTAGTTTCTTGTCTATCTGCTCTTGTCTTATAAATTCAGGATCATTTTCTTCATAAACCTTAAATGTCTTTTCAAATAATTCCTGAGATTTATCAGCAGTTTCTTTTGGTTTAGCGGCTGTTACTACTGACTTATATAGACCCATTGACGCAAGTCTATCTGCATGGAAGTCATATGTTTTTTGGTCTATATTTTTATTTGCTAGTAGCTTGTCCCAATACTCTATGGTGTCTCTTTGAGAAGGTTCTTTTTTAGGATTTGGATCAACCCATTTTTGTTCAGGTTCTTTTTCTACTACACCAGGAGAATAAACATTTAGTCTATCCAACTCAAACTTAGTAGCCTTTCTTGCCTGTTTGTTTAGTATATTTTCCCTCTCGCTTACCCTATCACCTTTTAGGAATACATAATCGTTTCCTATTTTTTTCATCCATTTATTCCCACTTCTTTTGTATAAAGCTCCTGGATTACTATCAAGTATATATATTTCTTCTTTAGGCTGAGGTTTATATACTACGGTATTGGCTTCAATTTGTTTGATACGATTTTGGTCAGTGACTTTCTTATAGTCATAGACACCGTGTTGCTTTTTATACCAACCGTCAGATTGCTTCTTGTAGAATACTCCTTCTGGCTGCCCAGAGATAGTATATATACCTTCACCTTTTGAAGATGAAGATACCGTAGGCTTTTGAGTTGTTGTTGTGGATAAGCGATCCGATGAAGTATTGTCTTGATCCAATGTTGATTGTGAAACCTCTTTTTTTTTTAAATCAACTTTTGATTTGTATTGAGGATATTTTTCAACCATTTGCATAGCCAATGTGTAATTGTCAACATTTCTAAACTCAGGGTTTGTTTGTTTTATCTTCTCAGCAAATTCATTATAATCTAACGGCATATTGTTATTTTTTTTAAATTCCTAATCCTAACGGATCTTTGTCTCTAGAATAATCTACATATTTTCTCCATTCATCTGGGTTACCAAACCCTTTGAAAAATTGACTAGCATTGTAAAAAGTAGTATTAACTACGAATTCTTCTTCTCCTCTTGCATTTTTTTTATAAATATCTAAAGTTTGATTTGCTCCTGGCTTAAATATATATTTACCATCAACGCTATAGCCTTGCAATTGTTTCCATTTTCCTGAGGCCCATAGCTTTCTAATTTCATCCATGGTCTTACTCTCGTATTTTTTAGTATTGTTGGTATTGCCACCGCCGCCGCCACCGCCGCCGCCTCTAGATGGAGTGCTTACCTCATCTTGAGTTGATTTACTTTCTAAGTAAATACCTACAGTTCTTATAACTGCATCTTCAGCTGCTTTCATTTGAGCTGGAGTAAGTACAGGCTGATAAGTGTCTGTGGCGTCTTTACGCATTTCAATTAATCTACCTGAAGCTTCTTCTGCAAATTGAGCTTCTTCCTCAGGTGTCATTGGTTCGAGCTCTCGGAATCTTCTAGTATCATTTTCTTTTTTTATCATAGAAAGCATCTTATTGTTATAATCTGCTTGATTTAGATATGCAACGTATTTACCTCCTGTATTATCTCTTAAGATACTTGCAGCCATTCTTGGATTGTCAGTAAGTGCTCCTACAAGATCAGTCAATTTATCTGCATAATCGTTATTATTTCTAACGTCAGAAATTGTATTGATGCCATCCTCTTTAAGAAACGGAGCCCATTCTTTTACTACAGCGCCTACTTGTCCATTTAAGTCTACCTTATCAAATACCATATTATTAGGTAATGCCATTGATCTTAAACTTTGAACTGATTGAGGATCCAATTGACCGGTATTTGGATCAACTCTTCCCATGCTCATATTTCCACTCTCGTCAATAAATATCTTCTTATCTTTTAGATCAGATGTTTGAGCAAAGAATTCGTTTGAATCAATAGCTAATCCTGACACTGTACCTTCCTGTTGTTGTTTTTGAATCTCAGCCATACGAGCGTCATATGTCTTAACAGTATTAGCAAAGGTACCCCAATTCTCCATTACGGTGCTCATCTTTTGCTTATACTCCTTAGGACTTAGTTGACCTGCCTTTAGTAACTTATTCCACTCGTTAATCTTTAGAACAGCATTTTGAGATGCATCCAAGGTCATCGTTTGGAATGTCTGGCTTTTACCAAGCTCAGTGTCACGAATAATCTTAGCATTATCTGCTTGAATCTGATCAAGTTGTTCTTTTTCAAGTTCACGTCTCTGACCAATACCCGATATAGTATTAGCAAGATCTGAGGTCAGTTTACCTAAGTCTAGTCTTTCTGCCGACGGTATATATCCGTAATAATCTTGTCTTGCCATGTTATTGATTATAAAGCATGCTTCTTTGATCAGAACTTAATCCACTAAGCCACCCTTTGAATTGTTTATTTGACATTCCTCCAAGAGCTTCAAAGTCTAAATCTTGACCATTAACTTTTCCAAATTGATTGAATTGAGTAGGGTTCCATTGCTTTGTAGCTAATTCAGATTGACCCATGGATTTTTTACCATAAAGCCCAATCATACCATCTATACCTTTAGCGGCTGTTCCTAATGATGAGAACGCGCTACCAATAGCAGCATTTCTATTTGCTTCTGCG
>Ga0222714_10004149_pt1 | contig 14360 bp, 20 predicted proteins | sample C33_3DmetaG_FD_165048 | JGI IMG/M metagenome (GOLD analysis project Ga0222714, IMG submission 165048) | Estuarine water microbial communities from San Francisco Bay, California, United States - C33_3D | ecosystem: Environmental > Aquatic > Marine > Unclassified | place: USA: California... | reverse complement strand
TTACCATCGATAATGGATATACCTTCCATGATAGCATTGTATAGTGCTCGGTCTTGACACCATTTCTCAGTTGTGTCAAGTAACCATTGGTCATCGACTTTTTCAGTACGAAAGATCTCTGGTAATATCTCTACAGCATGACGGTATTGTTCATCATTGAAAGAGTCTGCACCATCGATCTCGACTTTGAAGCTTTCAAGTGTTGGAAGCTTATTGTATTTGGCAACATACTTGCCAACTTCTTTAAATAATTTCTGATATGTGCCTTCAAAATAATCTGGTTTAACAAAGGGGAGAACCCGCCGCATGAACTGTTCGTTCACCAGCAGGTTCCTCAGGATAGTCTGTTCTAGATTGATGTTCAAAGTTTACCCTCTTCGCGTAGGCGTGCGCGAATCTTAGTAGCTGAGATATTGTGGATCTCTTCCCCAAGATCGTGCTGTGTGAACGTGTAACCAACACCACGACCATAAGAGATGTCAACGATGTTTGGTACAAACATTATAACATATTCCTGTCCTTCGTTAAACCCCTCTTTCTCTAAAGCATCAGCAATGTTCTGAATAACTTCTTCTTTAGTAAATGGATTATCATCTTGGACTTGATCAGTACGTCCAGCACCAGCATCGCCAGCAATACCATTAACATCACGAATCATGATTAGCACCTGACCAGTCTGAAGCAAGGCTGCTTTAAATAAGGCGGTGTGACCATCGTGCCACGGTTGCCAGCGACCTAGCATCTGTGTGGTAGGCTTCTTCCAATCAAAAGTTTGCAAAGTTTGCATTTAGGGTTTCCTTTAATTTTTCATAGTTTGGTCGGTAATAAGATTCCACATTTGGATTATAGGATTCAAATCTAACGACTTGATCCTCATAGTTAGCTAATTCAATATACAAAAGATTTCTCCACAGCCTCCTCGGCCATCCTTCGCTATTAGCTATAATGGCCGGGGTTCTATTTTCTGTGGTACAAAACCAATGAACTAAATCTTCTGCTTCTACCCCAATAAGCACTTGAATTTGTTGTCTGCTTATAAGTTTTTGCCTAAGATCTACATTCGTAAAATATTTGGTTTCGTAAACAGAATGACACAAGCCTGCCATACGAACGGAGTATGGCAGGTGCCAATCTTTCAATAGACAATACGTGTTAAATAGATGATCGAAAAGAGTAACACCGCTGTGTGGGATTTTCCAAGTTTGAGCTCGGACCCAATTTATAGCTTGTGTCTCAGATAAGGGCATATTCCTGCCTCATCTGATTACAAAGCTCTTCGATCTCTTCATCAGTAAGAAATTTTTCGATAATTTTATCAGTAAGACCACGAGGCTCTTCGAACATTTTATTCGTATCTTCGTATCGTCCTTCTTGAATAGTATTCATCCAAATTGTATAATCCGGATTAAACTGCTCACGAGTTTTTTCAGTAGGACAAACGAAGTCGCATATTACTGTACGACCATTCTTACTCTCAAACTGGGAGAATGTCCACATACGTTCTGCTTGTCGGTTACGACCTTCTGGGGTAAAGTCCCAGTCGTTCGCCATCCGACGGACTTCATCTGCGTTATACCATGCGCAATTAAGATGCTTTTGAAGTCGTTCGGCCAAGTGTGTTTTACCAGCACCCGGAAGACCAAAGATTAAAATCCTCATTTACTTTTTTCCTTAGCTGTCATATTTTCTACTGCTCGATCGAGCACTGAGATTAATACATTTGCGGCGTGTTGTTGAAGATCCAAGTCTTCGGCCTTTAGATCTGGATCTGGACTACTTACGACTTCGAAATTATAGTTCAGAGTCTGACCATCTTCAGCAACCTTTACGGTGCCAAATTCAATTACAGTTTCTGGATAATCACCAGTTAGTAATCGAACGTGCCAATGATCTTGTATAGCACCTTCTATTTCATTAGTAGGTATAATAAGCTCGAAGTCTACATTCTCTTCGAGCTTTACGGTTTGATCTAGTACTAGCTCATCAGCCATTGGCTTCCTCCACTATAGCTTCCATAGGTATTTCAGATTGATAGCCAATGGAATATTGCTTCTTAATAAATTCTTTAAAATCTGTATTAGCAAATATAGGATTCCAGAATTCTGCGTTCAATGTATCTTTCTCACGAACCTTTGCTTCGCTACCTTCTGCTTGATACCAACCCATAGATGGTTTAGTTACATGACCACCTGCAAGTGCTACTTCAAGTAAACCGCTATAAGGCTCTACGCCACCTTCCCAAGATACCGAAATAGGGATCTTAGATTTCTCTTTGACGTATCTTGATTTCTCAACGTTAATGACGAAGTGATATCCTTTAATCTCTTGTCCGACTTTATCTTGTTGTCGACCAATGATCCAGATATTATCGGCAGAGTAGTAAATGCCAGTGCCACCAGATACGATCTGCTTAGGGAATAATCCCATCTCTTGATAGGTGTGATTCACCGCAATCATCGGAATATCCTTCATGGCAAGATAGGGAGTTGCCATACGGAATAAACCTTTTAGTGCTTTAGCCCGAGACATATCAGCAACTGATTTCTCGTTAAGCGCATCTTCCAACTCTTTCTTTGAGGCAAGGTTGCCTACTGAATCGATTACAATGACCACCTTGTCGCCACGTTCAAGTTGTTCTAGTTGACCAATTAGATCGAACTTAAACTCCTCTACGTTAGCTATAGGTGTATGAAGCACTCGAGTTGTATCGATACCAAATTGTTGGAAGTATGATTGCGGTGAACCGAATTCTGAGTCATAAAATAACATTACAGACTCAGGATACTTTTTCATATATGCTGCTGCCATGAGCAGAGCAAATGAAGTTTTGAAATGCTTCGAAGGACCAGCCAGAACTGTAAGTCCTGGAGCTAGCCCACCGTCTACGGATCCGGAGAGTGCCACATTAATCATGGGCACACTCGTAGGAACCATATCTTTATCGTTAAAAAATTTAGACTCAGCTAGTACTGACGTCTGACCCAGCTTGCTGTTCTTCTTCAGCTTGTCCATTATACTCATCGGATTCATTTCCTCTGTTGCGATAAGTGTCATTCATTCTATCAACTTCTTTGAGAATTGTAAACCTCTCATTGAAATTAGATAGTTGTTTTACTGCTTCTATCATTCTCGATTGTCTAAACCCTCGAGATAGGTCTGGATTGGGGATTCGTGCTCCCCATGATCCAATACGCGGGTCACTACCAATATACGTAGAGACTAAATGATAGTCTCCACCATATTCTTGAAGAACATCATATAATTGATTGAACAACGTAGCCTTTGCAGCGCATATAGAAGCAATACCAGCTTCAACGAAGGCGGCTTCTACTGGAGTAACATGTGACATTTGTGACGTTCTATAGTTACTAAATCTAAAATAGATTTCTTGAAGTGCCATCGTAGACTGAGGATGCCCGCCTAGAACAAAAATCCTAGGATCCATCGTTTCGTCTAAATTACCTTCAAACTCTTGAATAACATCAGGATGATAAACGATTCTAGTATTCCGTGAACACAGTCGATCTACTAATTCAACTGGCATCGTAGTCTTAATGCATATGCCAGAATTCATCTGGGCTAAAACCCTCAAGACAGCATCTTCTAGCTCTGTGGCATGATATATGCCATTTTCATCTTGAGAAATTGGATTACAGAAAAATACTACGTGAGCAGTTCCATCTCTCACTAAACCTTCTAAATCCATTTCTTTACCATCGACATGAAGGATCTTAACTAAGGATCTAGTGAATGCCCATGTAAGAGATCGAACTTTTAGATCTTCTTTGTCGCCTATAATAGCAACAGTAAAATTACCACCTTTACGTAATTCTTCACCATCAGGACCATCATTAAAATCTATTTCATCGTCGTCGTAAACTTCTTCTTTCTTGGGCCTTCTAATTCTTTTCGGTTGTTTCATCTATAAATTCCCATTCTATTTGTGCTTCATTAAACAATTCCTTGGATAGTTTCCAAGATTCTCTCCATCTCTCATTTTCAGGATCACCTTCCATAACTACCTTTTTTATGCCAACTTGAATAATTCCAAGTGCACACTGAGAGCAGCAAGGTAGTCCAGCGACGTATAGCGTTGCTCCATCAAGCGATACGCCGTTGTATGTAGCATTATATATGCAGTTCATTTCAGCATGAACCATCAATTGATATTTCAGAGCCCGTGTATTTAAACGGTGTTGACTATCTTTTATATTCCGAGGGAAACCATTATAACCAGTAGATAGGACTTGACCCTTATCACCAATTGCAACAGCTCCAATTTGACTTGACGGATCCTTAGACCACGTCGCTGCGGTTCTAGCTAATTGCATATACCGCTTATGCCATCGATCTGAAAATTTCATCATTTATCTTTCTTTGTACCATCGGATCTGTCCGGATGGTTTCAGTTTTCAGTGGGTGCTTTTCTCGTGTTAATATCTCACGTGGCACGATAGAAGCAAACTCTTCTTTTAAGATCTTTTTATCTATGCGATCTCGATATGAAGTAAACAATGCACGCTTAACAATATAAGGTGCAAGGAAAGGAGACCGTGTTTCGATGGTGTACCGCATCATGGTACGATCAATCTTAGGGAGATGATAGTATGGTAACTCACAGAATACATCTGATTGCTGACTATCGTATTCTTTTGCCCGTCTATAACCACCAAACAATTCATCTGCACCATCACCTGTAAGAACTGCATAGAATCCAAGCTGTCTTAGCTTTTTAGCCATAGCAATCTGGGGTTTAACTGAGCCAAGATCTACAGGAGATTGGTGCACTAAGACTGCCTCAAAGTCGTTAACACTAGACAGACTGACATCAACTAGATCAGAACTAACGAGACGAGCATAGTCTTCTTCACCATTGTCTACGTGAATAGCCGTAGGTACTCGACCGATTTCTTTTAGAAGCCCATATATGATAGATGAATCTAATCCGCCAGATAGTAAGATAGAAACTTCTCTTTGACCACCAAGGCGAAGCTCAGTAGCTCGTTTTAGATCATTGTATAGGCTAGTGCCAGTATGAACTGCGTTCCAGTTCCAATACTTATGAACTGAACCATCATAGACATAGTGACCAGGAGGCACTTGTTTAATTTCATTGTACGGTGTACGTCCATCAGGTGAATAGCCCCACTTCATAGTGTTAGACATGAACACCTCATCGATAGTACTAGGACCAAGTAGTTTTAGTACTTCGATTTCAGACGCCATAGCTTCTAGATCTGTACGATAATATAAAGGCTTTTGACCAAGATAATCTGTGTAACCTATAAGCTTACCATTTGCAAGAGTAACATAGGTCCAAAAGCCGTCAAAATCGTGGAACACCCTATGACCACCCATACGATACATTTGATGCACATATTGACCATCAGTAGGATATTGGGTATCGTAATTAAAGACCTCACCGACGAATAAGCCTGGTACACCTGAGGTGAATACTGGTTGGACAGCAACTGCTGGATCTAGATTAACAAATGGTAAAGCAATATGGGCAAAGACGTACGGCTTATCGTAATAGACCGCTTCAAAGCCAGGAAGACCACGATAAGACATATGAGATAATAGCATGTCGCCAAGATCTTCATCGCCTTTATATGCTATGAATCCACACATTAGACTGGTGCTCCTTCAAATGCTGACCAATCAACCACTCCATCATCGTTGGTTAATTGCTTTAAAGCATATCGATCGTTTACAAAGCAATGTAAACTAGTTGAGCTGAAATGTAAATACCCTACTTCAACATCGAGACCACTTTGCTCAATCATCCATTGGGTTAAACGATTAGCGAAATATAAATCATTATGTAGATGTCTTACAACATCGCAAGAGCGCATGTGATAGGAACAATGTAGTTGACCACCACGTTCCATGAAATGCCAACCAAAGGAACACGGTACACGTTCACCTTGGTTTGCTGCTACAATATCTTCAGGAAACCACATAGGAACGTAGCACTGACGTGTAGTAGGATCACTCTTAAGCAATTCAACGGCATCGCCAAGATTACCGGTCTTGAAACGAATGCCGTCCATGCTCGGTGCCCACATACGTTCAGGATACGAATGAGAGAATGCCTGCTGTCCTTCAGACATATACTTATCCGTATCCTTAAGCCACATAACATGTGAAGGTGGCGGATTTAAGGGTTCGCCACCTGTACGTTCTTTAAAATGTACATCTGCCCATGGTTGTGATGCGCCGAGTTCATCAGATGCCTTTTGGGCATCATCATACATCTTAGCAACCAGGTCCGCATGTAGGATCTCCAAGAAAATCGGAGGAGAGCTCGTCCCCTGCCAGGTCTTGCTCTGGAACTCGTATCCTTGGCGGAGTAGAAGTTTCCGTAGATTCAGGAGTCCCTCGGCTAAGGTTCTTCCCGACACTCTGTTCATTCGTAACCCTTTCTCTTAACCCGCTAGTGCTAAATCTATGCTTGCGGGAATTGTAATGGATCTTAATACCGTTCTGTTCACAAAAGGATTTACCCGTGAAATCAGCCTCTCGATATTCTTCACCAATGATCCGAATATCGATTGGATAAGCCATGAGTATATCCATAAGATCCGATTCAGTTTGGTATGGGATAATCTGATCCACATACTTCACAGCTTCGAGCTGAGTGTATCTTTCTACCAAGGTCTGAACTGGTCTATTCTTTTCTATTCTATCATATGACGGATCTACTTGTAAACAACAAATTAGATAGTCACAAACAGTCTTTGCCTCTTTTAACATTAACACGTGACCTGAATGAAGAAGGTCAAATGCCGACGCTGTTAGACCGACGCAGGACAATCCATATTCTCCTTATATGCTTTTGTAAAATTTATCGAACTGAGATCCTGTAGTACGAAGGCCTTCAGATGCAAGAACTAATTGATAGCAAATGCGGATAACCTCATTCTTATTGGGTGCTACCTCTATGTCACGGATAATCCGGCTACGCTTCGCTTTTTGTTGGATCGTGTCTTGTTTGAGTTTAGCTACTTCTTCAATAGCTGAAGTTTTACAAGAGTCCAGAGAAAGACTCTGGAGTGAGTTTACGAAATCAGCATTCATGATATAATCTCCCAATTGATTATATTATTATACCGCAATCCGTATTAAATGTAAACCCCCTTTTTAATCAAATAAAGGTCTTTCCTTGTAATTTTTTCGAATATATTCGTGATATTCAGCTAGGTCTTCATCTTCTATATAATTAGGCATCTTATTCATTTCTTTTTCTGCATCAATACCTTTCCATGCTGCAGGGTCTGATGAAAGCTCATTACTTTTGTAAACACTTCCTTTTACATGACCTACGGTTTCACGTACAATATCTTGGTGCTTAAATTCAGCCCAATACAATTCATATCCGACCGTGCGTTCTAGAGCTTCGAACTGATGATATAGTCCTGGTTTTACCTTGGTGTATTCTCCAGGATTAACAATAGTTTCATCAACTAGGTCATAGTCATCCTGCCACACCCGAATAAGCAATGATCCAGTTTCTACCATGAAACCATTCCATTTATATTCGTGCTTATGCTTAGAACAAACACCACCCTTATCAATTACAATTCGATGGAATTCTAATACTCCGTTTTGCTCAATAAGTTCGGTTGTTCCCCACACCTTACCGGCGATCATGCCGCACCTATTAATAGGGTAATTTTCTCATGAAGCTTCTTTCTTTCTCCCTCGAGTACACTGATAGCAGTATGAATATGACCAGTGTCATGAGGTTGAAGTTGGAGCTTAAGGTTGTCAATGATTTCGCAAACGTGATCATACTTTTCTAATAGTGTCATTTTATGTGCTCCTATAAGCATATTCAAGTGCTCGATCTGCTTCCATCTCGAGCGGGCGGTTTTCGTACCAGCTACCATTTTCCAGATCGAACTGTTTACACATATCAGCGATCTGATTTGCCGTGATGGGATATTCCCTTTCAAGTGCACGTGCAGCAAGTGATACCATAATCTGGTACATCTTATGATACCAACCTGTGTTACTTATAGTCTGATATTCTGCTGCCAAACGCTTTGGCCAGAATGGGCAATCGTGATAAGAAGTCCAAACGACATTGCTATCTTTAGCTTCCATCATCGATTTACGATGTTGTACGACTTGCTCGGCAAGCTCAGGAGGAAGTCGATCGAGAAACGTGGCTCCACTCTTATTCCTCTCAGCAAATGGATGTGCATCCATTAACTCGCGTGGATTAATAGGCTTGCCGTGATTACTGAATATGAAATTAAAAGAATCTGAGTAATCAGCAGGTATGTAATACATCCGACTAAGGTCCTTAGTCTGTCTATCTCCGATATTGTCGAGACTTGTATTGAGGGCATACCAGAAATGCTTGATCTCAGATGATTCGACCGATTCTGTAAGCTCGAACACAAGGCGGAATTTCGGAAAATCGCGTGTAGAGCTAGCAGTAGAATAACACACCCAGCGGTGATCACCATAACGTTTTCTAAGTTCATTTTCTATATCGCCTCCGAACTCATGGTCGTCAACATCAACAGCAGCCCAACCTGCCCAAGCCAATACATTTTTGTTGGCTCGTGTAGTCCCAGCTTCGTAAATAGCAGGTGACATAAGCTCCGCATCTTTCTTACCTCCTTTTGGTTGTTCAGATAATTTATACAACAATGATTCAAACTGGACGAATGTATCGAAATCCATCCGACGATGTGTTTTATTATCGAACTGGCTTTTAAAAATCGTAGCTGATAACATCATATAACCTACAACATCTAGTGGGATAAACGTCTGTTTTCTGCGGGATGTAGTCAAATTGTTTTATAAATTTTAAATTCTTTTCAAAAAATGAAACTGCTCTTTGTTGATCTGGCACTTCCATATTGTCAATCAATATAGTTGGTATTTGTAGTTTCATTATGCTTTCTATATCATTTACTACACCACCAGTTGAATGATCGCCATCTATAAAAGCAAAATCAAATTGACCGATACTATCTTTCAATCTTCCTTTTTGTGATTGAATAGCGTGCCAAGACGTGCGATTAACAAAATGAAATCGTTTAGGATATTTTGCTAATAATAATCGCCAGCAAGGCTTTCCGGCTATTTCATATGCCATTGGATCCACACTAACTAAGCTAGCAAACGGGAACGTCTCTAGAAACCATGTTGCAGATCCGCCGAATTTAAATCCTATTTCTAATATCCATTCAGGATCATAATTTTCTTCGAGATATGTAAACATCTCTCTCGTTTCTTCGGATCTAGGCAGACCACCAGCAAACCCGCGGGCAGCTCCAACAAAATCGGTTTCTTTTAGTTTTCTCATTGCTTATCCAATGTTCCATGATTTCCGTTGTGGCTAGGAGCGGTCCAACCTTCGGGTTTAATTAGATCTGGTAATCCTAGTGGATTAGGTCGTTCCTTCTTTACACCTGGTTGCTTTTTCATATTGGCATTATAAACTTCATCCCATGCCTTATGAGCATTTACACCAAATGCGTCTAACGTACCAATAGCAACAACGCAGAGATCAATTAAGCCATCGACGATTTCTTCTGGATCTTTCTGAGCTACAGCCTTTTTAGTTTCCTCTAGTTCTTCTTCAAGGAAATGAAGTCTAAAGACCAAGAACTTTCGCATAAGCTCTTTAGCTTCTTCTTGCTCCTCAGGTGTACCATGGCGTCTTTGTCTTTCTATATCACGGATCCAACCATGTACGCCCATCTTCAAATGCATCGTGCTGATGTCACGAACCCAATCTTTACTCATGAATAACTCCATTCTGAATGTGTATATTATACCACATGTTAATATATTTGTTAACCGAAAAGATCATCCAGTGTGACTTTTTCTTCCGACTCCCAACCGATAGCTGCCAAGATTGGTTCGATTGGTTCAAGGAATGTTTTCTCGAATTGCTTATCGTAGTCTAGGTACTTATCTAATCCAAACTCGGGGGGTAAGTAGTCAGGGAAAGCTATGACATTTTCACGGATTGGGTTAGGCAGCTTTAAGTAAGCAAATTTGATCTTGTTACCATCTTTGATTTTTTCATATTTGTTGCCTAGATTCTTATTGTCTAGAATATGATTGTAAAGCAAAGAGCCGCGGACGTGGATAGGACAACCTTTAGCATATATGCTATTGGGCTTGAACCACTTAGTAACATCATTAACACCACGTGGGAATGATGCTTGTTCAGGAGGTAATTGCTTGAACTCTTTGCGGAAATCGGCAATAAACTTTTGCGTATTATGTTTATCACCGGATAGCATATACTTGAAAACATCTTTGAATTTACTGCGTACGACTTCGGGCGTTGAGGACTTAACTGCCTCGATGCCCATGATCTTCATCTTCGGCTCAGCGTACTGAACACCTTCAGAATTGTGTACGTTTAGGATATACCGTTTCTTGGCCTGCCATATGCCACGATCTGCGATAACTTCACGTTCCATTACCATACGAGGGGTCTTACAGTTACGTTCGTTGAATAGTGCCTCCATAGATCTTTCGAACATCGGATTGAAATGTTTCTCACAAATATCCGATAGGAATTGGACCGGATCTGGTGGGTTTATTTTCTCGACCAATGATGAGAAGTTTACATAGACTGAATCAGTATCAATAGCTATCACATAATCTTTATCAGTTTTTAGAAGTTTGTTCATCTCATCGTTGATAGCTTTTTCACACCACTTAATAACGTACTGACCAGTAAGAGTAATACCTTCGGCGATACGTAGATCAAAGTAACGATACCATCTATTCCCGAGTGCACCGAACAAAGAGTTAAGCAAAATCTTAATAGCCATCTGTTTATTCTCATATCGACTAATCTCGCGCTCGAGCTCGACCGTGCGCGAAGACTGATACTTTTTCTGTGCTGCTAACATAGCGTTTTTAGTTTGTTTACGCTCAGCATAGTAGTCAATAATAATCTTAGGCATAATACCTTCAACATCTTTACGATATAGAGAGTTATTAGCAGCTTTAGTATAATTGCTGCGGGGAAAGTCAAATTGCCAATTTGACCCGCCGGTATCAACACCACCGATCGTTTCTGGTGACATATTCCACTGTGCAATAATGTTCGGATACAGAGAATTAAGGTCAAAGCTAACTACCCAGTTATGCATACCAATCTGTGGCTCTTTCACATAGCCACCAGCAAACTTAACATCTATTGCCGCGATCTCTTCCCGATCTGCCATAGCAGGAACTACGATGTTTTTCTTACATAACTCTCGGTACACAATCGAATCCCAGATTGAGGTAGTACCAAACACATCAGTAAAGTTTACACATGCTTTGTATGCTATGGTAAAAGCTAAATCCATCAACCCCATCTTATCATCTATACGCTGAACCAACTCAACGTCTTTGATGTTATAATCAATATAGAGCTGATGATTTTCTTTGTACAAGTTACGAAGTGAACCGTATTCCTCATAGGATAGTTTACGTTCACCGAGTACAACGTAACCGATATGATCTAATCGATATGATTCCTGTGCACCGTAGCTATATCCAAACTTAGTAAACAGATCGTAGTAATCCATTTGGGATATACCAGTAATCTGATAGGAATCCATATTTTTGTTTTTGAATTGAACCTTTTTTTCACGTGGCTCGCTACCCCATGGGGATAAACGTTTCACAGCTTCTACAGAACCAATCCGATATAGACGGTTAATAATGTAGGGTATATCAAAGAATCGTATGTTCCAACCGGTAATGACGTCTGGATAATCTTTAGACCAAAACTTTAGAAACTTTGCTAATAATTCCTCTTCGGATTTACACTTACGATATTGTATAAGCAAATGCTTATGTGGGGATAGCTCAGGATCGTAATCACCCATACCCCAAACATGATACACTGACGATCTGCTAGACTTAACAGTGATAGCAGTAATAGGATGCAATGCCTCGTCTGGATTAGGAAATCCGTCTTCAGAGTGAACCTCGATATCGATATTAGCTACATGAATAAGCTTAGGATCAAATTCTATTTCGTTGGGAAATTTTTCAGTAAGGAACTGTATGACTGGACGATCCATACCGTACCAAGGTGTAGAGTTACTGAATTCAGACTTTTGTTTAACCCAGTCCCGCATATCACTAGGAGATCGGAACGTCCGAGGTTTTACGTTTTCTCCGTGAATAGATTTAAAGCCAGTAGGCTTATCAGATGGTTCAAATAATGTAGGTTCGAACTCGTATCGAGTAGAGATTGGCCGACCGTTTTCATTGTAGCCACGATACACGATACGATTCATGTACGTATCGACGGATGTATAAAATGCTTTCATAATTCCTCCATGGTTGCAACCATTATACCGAAATTAATCGCTCATGTATACCCCATCATATGTTCCAAATCCCCAACGTCTTTCTATGCATCCTATACAATTTTGGCACGGTACAACTCTATCAGTGATGCAGCCCCAGGTCAAAGCTGTTAATTCATGTAATCCGTATTTTTTACATTGGTAGGCTAGAAATTTCTTATCAACTCTTCCGAAGGGTGACGTGTGGTCAGCCATGGCAGCGATATCCTCCGGACTCAAAAAAGCTGCATGTGGATCATTTGGCATTGGTATAGCCCATTGGTTAAACCCATCTAAAAATCTAGATATATTATATCTTCTTTTATAATATTCCTTTGCTGCAACGTGATAAGGCTTATACAGTGCTTGGGTTTTATAATATGGAAAAGAGTAAAGATCCTCTATGTTAGTCGATTTTATATGATCCTTTATCCAATTTACAACATTTTCCGCATATGGCCAAGTACGTTTTTTGGATCGATTTAGATTTATACCATGTATAGTGTGTATTTTACTTTTATAAGATTTATTTTTATAGGTTATACCTGTACAATATAAAAGTACAGCAGAATCTATTCCCCCTGATATTTGTACAACTACTGGCTCATCCGGCAATTTATCAAAAAAATCTACCACATTACCTCGATCGTCTTCAAAAATCATATGCTCCTCCATCATAAGATCCAAATGCCCAAAACCTTTCATAACACCACCAGCAGTCTTTACAAGGTCCAATTTTATCTTCTGTGCAACTAACCGTTAAAGTAGATAACTCTTGCAATCCTAATTTTTGGAATTGGTGAGCTACAAACTTCTTATCAACTCTTCCGAGAGGAAGTTTGGTATCAGCAAGTTGTCTTATTCGTTCCATAGTTAACAGATCTTGATTAGGTCGATCCATATCTGGGGGTGCCTGAGTAATACCCATAAGAACCTCTGATATATTATATCTTATTTTATAATAGTCATGAATTGGCCTATGATAGGCCTGTTTACTACGGTCTTCCTTAAGATATGAAAAAACGTAAAGGTCTTCTATATTATTAGATTGGGTTTTATTTTTTATCCATCTTGTTACGTCTTCTGATGGTTTCCAACTTATTGCATTTTTTCTTACCAAATCGTAACCGTGTAAAGGATATATTTTACTTTTATAAGATTTATTCTTGTACGTCATGCCGAGACAATATAATATTAAAGCAGAATCCGTTCCGCCTGATAATTCCAAAGCTATTGGCTCATCCGGCAATTTATCAAAGAAATCAACCACATTACCTTTATCATCTTCTAAGATCATAAAAATACCTCCACGTTTCCATGGAGGTATTTATATCGGCTTCTTTATTAAGACTTTTTAGTCTTTTTTAATAATGAACTGATAGAGTTCCTGTGCTTTTTCCATGACATTTTCTGGCTTGTACATATCTGGAAGATACGAATCAATGTTACCTGTGAAAGGCTTACCAGCTTCTTTCATAAACTCGACTGATTGTTTAGCCATTTGATAGTTGGCTTCGTATTGTTTGTCAAGGATTTCCTTGGCCATCTTCAATACATCGAGTCTGATTTCATATGGATTTTTCATCTGTTCTGTCTCCTGTTCTCTGTCTTTGTAGTAGAAATATAACATATTTCCATCCTGTGTGTAAAGTGTGGGAGAGGACGGGATTGCCCTCTCCCTGGGTTCTCCTGAATTAGCGTGGCCTATAACCATACACTAATTTCTTTTGACGATACTCAAGATCGTGTGCATCTACTGAACGCATAAGGAATTTCTCCTCAGGCGTAAGCATTTGCCAACGCCACCAGTCAAGTGCTTTAGTCAACATTTTGCATGTATCCTAGAGATTTGATTTGGTGTTTTACTCGAGCAACGCGAGCTTTTTCAATGTTATGAAGCAGCTTCGTTAAGAAGCTGTTGACTTTGTGTGCCATTTGTTTGTTCCCCGTTTTGGATTGAAATAATACGGGGACGCTTTTCTTCTGGAACGATGCGCTTCAAATGTATTGTAAGCAAACCGTCCGCAA
>Ga0222714_10004147_pt1 | contig 14364 bp, 9 predicted proteins | sample C33_3DmetaG_FD_165048 | JGI IMG/M metagenome (GOLD analysis project Ga0222714, IMG submission 165048) | Estuarine water microbial communities from San Francisco Bay, California, United States - C33_3D | ecosystem: Environmental > Aquatic > Marine > Unclassified | place: USA: California... | reverse complement strand
TGTCGCGCGTCGCGTCGTCGAGCGGCGATGGTGGTGGTGGTGGCGTGACGACGGCGTCGGTGCGTACGCGCGATGTCGCGCGCGCGTCGTCGTCGTCGTCGTCGCGCGTGCGCGCGTTGTCATCGAGCGAGGACGCGAGCGGGTTTGGGGACCCAAACGCGAGCGGGTTCGGCGGCGCGTCGTCGTCTGCGGGCGCCGAGCCGCTCGCGACGGAGGAAGATGCGGCGAGGGATGCGCAGAGGAGGTTGATGCGGCTCGAGGCGCTGACGACGCTGAAGGATTTGTATGGCGTGGTGGTGGACTGCGAGTCAAAGTTGTCGAGGGATTACTTTGACGTCGGCGGGGCGTCGGGGGAAGATGGCGTCGAAGGTAGCGATGGGAAGGGTATGGTGTGCGGTGGGAAGCGTTTAGATGAGTTTGCGGTACCGAGCGTGGAGTTAGAAGAGGCGATGAGCACTTTAGAGGAGTTTGTGGAGGCGGTGACGACGTTGGAGACGGAGGGCGATTTATTGCGCTCGGCGACGGCGCTCTTGGATGGTAAGTGGGACATGATTTTCGATGAACCAGACAAGGCGCGCGCGAGTGCAGAAGAGAAGTTCTTTGATTGTGCGAAACGCGTCGAGGCGCGGTGTGATGAGATGTCGGCGCGGTTGCCGTACAAGTCGTTGAGCGAGGCGCGCGAGGCGTTGGCCAAGTCAAAAGAACAGTTAGCGATGGCGGGTGAAGACCAAGGCGAAAGCCAGGTGGGTGCGAGGTTGCGTCCACTCGGGAGAAAGGTTGGTCGGTTTACCTCGCGTAAGGTGCGCAGCGCAGAGGGGGTGTTGGGAGAGGGTTTAGAGCAACTACGCGCGAAACCCGTCGGGTCGATTCAAAACGTCGCGCAATACTCCAAGGGCGTGTGGGCGCGTATCAACGGTCGTAGGGTAGACGACGTTGGTATTGTTGATGCGCTGCAGCCGTTTCCGAAGCCTAGCGTGAAGCGCGAAGCGCGTGAAGCGCGAGTTTTGCGCTTGATGCTCGAAGTGCAAGACAGAGACAAGGCGTTGAGCGAGGCGCAAAAGGCGCGCGACGCCATCATGACGCAAGGTCGTAGCTCTTTACTCTCTCGAGTCGCATTAGGGGATAAAATTAGAGAAAGTGATGAAAAGGTATCCACACTCCGACGTGTGTTTGCGGTGAGAACGCTCCAAATGGAGATGGAGCGCATCATGCTCGCGCTGGAGGAAGAGGTGGCGTCGCCGCCAGATAGATTATCCACAGCTGAGATGGACGAAATGGCACTCATGGTGGCTGAGTTTGGCGTCATGGATGCGTCGCTGAGACGCTTGATTTCGTTCGTTGACCGCAAAGAGTCGGCGTTGATTGACGATGAGTCGTTGTCAAAGTTGGCGATGGAAATTCCCGACATGAAATCGCGCTTGGCAATTCGCGACGAGCCTGGTGGGCAGTTCTCGTGGGAAGTCACCAAAGAACGCATCGTGGTGACTGTTGAAGAGTCGATTGCGACTATCCGCGAAGGGGCGAGCTTCCTCGCGCGCGGTGTGGCACTCCTTGGTTCTGACATTGGCACGTCGCTGCGTCTGTTCTCTCGCGCCTTGTTAGGCACGACCCTGCGTCCTCGCGAGGTTCAAACGCTCCGCCGAACCTTCCTCGACGTATTCACTTTCATTCCTTTTATGATTATTCTTATTACGCCCATCACCCCGGTCGGACACGTGTTGGTGTTTGGTTTTATTCAACGGTACTTTCCCCAGCTCTTCCCATCTCAGTTCACCACGAGAAGGCAAGAGTTGATGCAAAAGTATGAAGCCCTCAAGGTTCAACTCGCCATGGCGGAGCAAGCCGCTGACGAGGCTGACGAGAGCGAAGCACTTCGTAACGCATTCACAGCCGTGAGTACGGTTGAGGGATTGATTCGCGGCGCGATGAAGGACGCGTCTCCGTCGATAAACCCAAACAGTTCGGCGGATGAAACCAAAGAACGCAAACGAGTCGAGCAAGAGCGCATGGATGAATTGCGTGCGGAAATAAACCAAACCGGAGCGTTGCTCAATGCCGCAGACGACGAATCGTCCCCGGCGTCGTCCTAGTTGCCCTTTAATAAAAAAATCTGCCTACTAGTTGAAACGACACGACGCAACAACAGACACCTTAGACTTTGACGCGCACATGCGCGCCTCGACGTCGCTAGCATCGCCAACACTCACGCACGCACGCACAACACCGTCGTTCGCATCACGCTTTACACGCATGTCTGCACCGCCCGCGCACACGCGCGCGTCGCACGTCCCCTCCGCGACGTCGCCGCGAATCCCAGTCAACGCTTGGGACCGCTCGACGCCCATGGGCACGCACGACGTCCCCGAAACCTTCCGCGTGAAAGGCTTACACTTGACCGACCATTTCATTTCGGTGCGTCACGCGCGCATGCATGCGCGGAGCCTCACGCGCAATTACTGATTACTCCTAACCGTCGTCTATGCCGCCGTACGCAGTGCCCAATCGATTGGAACAATCCCGAGACATCACCAACAATGCGCGTGTTCGTTCGAGAAGTCGTCAAAAGTTCTCGCGGGAACGACGACGAGGCGAAGCGCGCTTCGCTGCCGTCGGTTTTATTCTTACAAGGTGGACCGGGCTTCGAAGCCGGTCGCCCAGACGCGTCCGGTGGATGGATAGGAGAGCTCGTGAACGAACACAGGGTATTCTTACTCGATCAACGAGGCACTGGGAGGTCAGACGCCGAGCTCGTGCGCGTACCAACGAGCGCAGAATTGGGAGATTGGCAACCCGAAGTGTTCGTCGGCGGCGACGCGGATGCCGACTGGGCGAAAAACGCGGCTCGATTATTAATGTGCTTTCGTGCGGATTCAATCGTGAAAGACGCCGAATTGATTAGAAGGACTCTTTTAGGGCACACAGGTGAAAACACCACGTGGACGCTTTTAGGGCAGTCGTTTGGGGGATTTTGCATCACGACGTATTTGTCCTTCGCGCCCGAGGGCGTCAAGGAGGCGTTGTACACCGGCGGCTTGCCGCCTTTGACGCACGAGAAAGCATCGGCTGAGGGCGCGTATCGGGAACTTTTCAAGCGCGTGATTGCTCAAAATGAAAAGTTCTACGCTCGGTTTCCTCAGGACATCGAACGCGTCTGCTATCTGTTGCGATATTGTAGCGAACACGTCGTTCGATTGCCTGGCGGAGGTCGCTTGGGCGCGACGCTCATTAAAGCGCTTGGATTTTCAAATCTAGGCACGGCTTCGGGCATGGAGCGCTTGCACTTTATGCTTGAAAACGTAGTGATCGGACAGCCGATCCCGCACAAGGTGTTGATTGACGTCGAAAACACCTTCCGTCACTTTTCCACAAACCCGCTGTACGGGATTCTGCACGAGTCGATTTATTGCAACGAAGGCAACGCGTACGGCGGTGCGAACGAAGCCATGAAAGCCTTCGCCCGAGAGTTCGACCACACCGACGTGCTGGCTGGGGCGAACAAAAAAGTATATTTCACTGGCGAAATGGTATTCAAGGAATTCTTCGACAAAGAGTTTGGCGTCGAAGAGTTGAAGCCGTACGCGAGGGTCCGCGACATCTTCGCCTCGAGCGCCTCGAGCGCCTGGTCCAAGCTCTACGACGACGAACAATTAGCTCGTACCACCGCACCAGTGGCGTGCGCGTCGTACGTTGAAGACATGTTCGTCGATTTCAATCTCGCTGCGGAGACGGCGGCTAAAATTAAAGGCGCGCGCGTGTGGAGCACCAGCGAATACATGCACTCTGGCATTCGCGAAGACGGCGCTAAAATCGTCAAAACACTCCTCGCGTACACTCGCGAAGAAGATCCGATTCGCTAAGATATACTCAACTACCACCAATTAGAAATGTATATACTAGTAATTCATTAAATGCCTGATCAATATGTGCTAATGCTACAACTTTGGTCTCTCGCTCCGCCTCGTCGTTCGACGCGCCCCTCGCTCCAAAACTCTATCCGCGCCCTACTTTTTCGTCTCTTCCTCGCGCTTGGCCGCACTCGCCGCAGCACCGTAATGCATAAACCCATTCACTGACGTCGCTGCGAACCACATTCCCGAAACCACCGTCGTTGTAAAAAGCCCAAACGTCGTGAGCTTAAAGGCGACGTCAGCGACCTTGGATGTCGAGCTCATCTCCACCGACGACCGACGAACCCGCAGAGGAGAGCGACGGGGTGTGGCGCGATGCGTCGTACGTGGTTTCCTCTCGCCGTGTTCGGTGCGCGCGCGTTGCGATGGCGCGTGTGGAAGGTTGCGCGCCGTGGTGTGGCGACAACGAGCTCGGCGCGGGGCTCAAAGGCGCGCGGGTGCGTCGCGCGTTGGTTTCGTGATGGTGATGTATGTGTATCGATATGAGACTAACAAACTCTATTAGAGGAAAGTGACAACGGAATTCGGTTTTGCACGCGATTTGCGCGGAAGTATTATCGTTCGCGGCGACGTTGTTGTCGGCTCGTTCGCGAGCGGGACGCGCTCTGTAAAAAAGATGCGCGGCTTGTGTTCAGTTTAATGAACTTTGCTGATGATGTTTTGTTCTCTCTACCAGTCGTCATCGGAATCGGATCCGAATGCGGCATCGGCGTTGCCGGCGGCGGGCGCACCCGATGCCGTGGCCGGCGCAGCCGCGGCGGAGACCATCATGTGTTTGAACTTGTCGTCGACGGCGATGGTGACGCCGCTATCCGTTTCAATCGTCGCCGCCTCGTGTTGCTTACCTTCACGCCAAGCCTTGGCTTCTTCGCGCTCCTTGGCGCGCGCTTCGCGACCAGTGGCAAACGCGAATGCGTTACCAGATTCGAGCTCTAATAACGCGCGCTTAATTTGCGCCACGATGAAAGAGTCGCGGTCGGTGTAGTAGGATGTCGAGCGACCAGACATACCAGCGCGACCGGTACGACCGATACGGTGCACGTAATCTTCAAAACTGCGAGGTAAGTCCATGTTCACCACGTGGGCGACGCCCTTGACGTCCAAACCGCGCGCAGCGACGTCTGTGGCGACGAGCACGGAGCACCGTCCCGTTTTGTAGTCGTGAAGCGCGGCTTCGCGCTCGCCTTGGGAGCGTCCTCCGTGGAGCGCCGCCGAAGGCACACCTTCGGCGTTCAAAAGTTCTGAAATCTCATCTGCACGGTTCTTGCGTTCGACGAATACAACCGTCATGGGCATGTCTGTACCGAGCTTGGCGGCTTCAACCTTTTCGCCGATTAGCATCTCGACGAGGCGGTTCACCTTTTCGGCGTCGACAACTTTTTCCAAGTGCTGCGACACATTGGCCGTCGGCGCGCTAGTGGTGCCAACCTTGACTTTAACAGGCTTCCTCAAGTACTCACTTGCCAACACTTCGACTTCGCTGGGCATAGTGGCGGAGAACAAGAGCGTTTGGTGCGGATTCGGAAGGTTCATCAACACCTCGCGAATTTGCGGTTCGAAACCCATATCCAACATACGATCCGCCTCGTCGAGGACGACGAAAGAAACACGAGATAAATTCGTGTTCCCTTGCTGCAAGTGATCAATCAAACGACCCGGGGTGGCGACGATCACTTGCACGCCTCCGCGTAACGCGCTGCGCTGTTCGTGCATATTCGTCCCGCCCACGACAATAGCCGTTCTGAACCCCTTGGACGAGCGCGAAAACGTCTTCGCCTCGACTTCAATCTGTTGCGCTAACTCACGCGTGGGCGCCATGACGATCGCGAACGGGCCATCGCCTTGTCGCAACGGCGCCTGGTTCAACGCGTGTTGCACCATGGGAATAGAAAACGCCGCCGTCTTCCCACTCCCGGTCTCCGCGCACCCCAACACATCGCGGCCGCTCAAAATAACAGGAATAGCTTGCGCTTGAATCGGTGACGGCTTATCGTACTCACGGAACTTAATATCCGCCATCACTTCCCGGCACAACGACATGTCCTCAAACGACTCGATCGCCGAAGGCGCCTCCTCCTCGCCCTCAGTCACCTCCACAATCACCCCCAAACGATCACGAATCTCAACCTTCTGTTCCTCCGTCAGCGCTTCGACGCGCGCGCTCGGTCTCCACGGCTCGAACACGGGCTCGCACGAGCCGCCGCCTCCGCGTCCGCTCGACCCTCGCGGCGCGTACCCGTCGTTTCGCCCGCCCCCGCGCCCACCGTCGCGATCCCATCCACCACCGCCACGCCCAGCGCTCGCGCGATCATCCCTACGATCATTCCCCCCACCGTCGTCGTCTCCACCGCCTCCGCGCAGGTGCGGCGGCACGTACCCCATCGAATCGCTCGGCTTAACCTCTCGGTGTGTTGGCTGACCAAATCGAATCACAAATCGCCCGAGCTCACCGCGTGCGAACGCGCGACTGCGACGATGCGGCGCGCGAGGTCGCACGTACGATGGTCCTGCGCCGCCTCGAACGCGCGGTGCGTGACGTCGGCGCCTGTGCGTCGCGCTGTGACGCCCGTCGGACCCTCGCCTTCAATTTCAACTCCCGAAAACACAAAACGACCAATCGTGACCACGGGCACACGAGGGACTCCTGGGAATTCTCACAATGTCAAAACGGTGCTCCGTCGAATCGCATCGCCTCACGCGCCCGCGTCGCGCGCTCCGCCTTTTCGAGACGCGACGACCACGATGGCGAAAGGTGAACCCACGAGGTAGGTGCTTCGCGCACGCGTTGACCCGAATTCGCGCGCGCGTCGACGCGAATCGCGCGCGCGCGACGCGTTAAGCGCGCGGATGGACACGCGGGATCGCGCGCGAACAATGGTTTTTGGGGTTTTCGCGCGCGCACGGCGTTGGAAGGTTCGGGGCGGCGGGTGCGCGCGCGACCGCGCGGTGGAGGCGCGAACGCGCGCGCGCGATGGGTGGCGCGATGTGCGACGCGCGCGCGCGCGTCGCGCGGTGGCGCGCGCGGCGGTGGCGCGTCGGCGCGTCGAGGGCGCGCGGTGGATGGTGATGCGAGACCCTAGTCGTCGAGGTCTCGAGGTCTCGACGACGGGTGACGTCCGCGGCGGCGCGCGAACGCCGCGGGTGACGCGATGGAATCGAGGAATATATACTGACCAATCGTGTGCTCGTTCGATGACGCAGATTGTACGTCCGCGGCTTGGTGCTCGGTTTCAAGCGCGCGCGCATGAACCAGTACAACCACACGAGCTTGATCAAGCTCGAGGGCGTCTCCGACGCGCCTTCTACGCGCTTTTATGCCGGTAAGAAGTTGTGCTACATCTACAAGGCGAAGACGAAGAAGCAAGGGACAAACTACCGCACGATGTGGGGCAAGGTGATGCGCCCGCACGGGACGAGTGGGGTTGTTCGCGCCAAGTTTGCGAAGCCGTTGCCGTCGAACGCGATGGGCGCCAAGGTGCGGTGCATGTTGTACCCTTCGAACATCTAAGTTACTTTAGCGATGGGATGGACGAAAATAGAAGTGAGATGAGCAATTAGTGTTGTTTGTGATGACACCAACAAGAAATATATCAAAAATATGGCGAGGACGCGCGACGTACGTCGACGACGACGACGCTCTCTCGCGTTTTCATTCTACACTAATGTTCGCGTATTATTACACACACCACTACTAAAGAGAATTGGATCAATACGTGCATCTATATGCATTCCAAGCGATGCGCGCCTGGAGAATCACGGGCGCACCACCCGTGGCGACGGATTCATCAAAGACGTCGAAATCGCGCGCCTCCAACGCGTCCAAATATCGGCTCGTCGGCGTCGCCTGTAAGAAAAAACCTCGCAACGGCGTAGGTACTCGATCCATCATCGCGCGCGCGCTATCTAAATGACTCTTTGCTAAGCTTGCGACTTCGTGCGCGACGTCGCGAATGGCGTCGCTCGATTCCATGCGATACGTCGATTCCACGCTCGCGCCTCGTCTCGCCAACGCTTCGCGCGGTAAATAACATCTTCTTTGCTTTGCGTGCGCGCTCGAGCCGCGCAAAAGCGCAGTGATGCCAATAGCTCGTCCTAAATGACTCGCGACGTGATCGCAATCGGTATCCTTGACGCCACATGCGTCGAGCGCGAGCGCTAAAGCGCTCGAGTGCGTGTCCGCCGCGTACCGTTCCAACGCCTCGGCGTCCTCCACCCCACCTGATTGCCGCGCATCAGCGATTCGCGCATCAACAATCCGGCGCATGAGCACGCGCGCGTGCGCGCTCGGCGTCACACCGATCGCTGCGCGCAACGCGCGCGCTACGGGATGCCCTTTGGCTTCTACGCTCGCCTCGCCTCGCGCGAGCCCGTCGACGACGTCCCGCCACCACGCGAGCCTTGCCAGCGCCGTCGCGCTCTCCGTCGTCGCTCCAGCGATCGACGCCGTCTCTACATTAAACGCTCGCACGGCAAACGCCGCAGGGGCGTGGGTGCGAGAGAGATGGAGCGTGCAGAGATAGGTTTCGTAGTCCCGAGCGCGCGCGAGCGCGACGCAGTGTCGAAACGCCGCGCGCAAGTCTTCAGCGTCGGACGACGACGACGACGACGACACGGTGGCAAACGCGCGCGCGTGCGTACGCACCGCGATGATGCCGCGCCGCACGAGCGCTGGCGTCGTCATCCGCGTCGATGCGTCGCGCACTGAAGACTGAAAGGGTGCGTGGTGGCGTTACAAAGCTGAGCGTCGACTATCTGACGCCGCCGTCTAATGATGCCAAAACATCACGAATGGCGCCGACATCGGCGTGATTCGGACCGAGAATGGCTTCTTGATACTCCAACGCGCGTTCGAGTAAGGGCTTGCCCAAGTCGTTCTCGTCGCGGTCTAAATGACAAATCGCGAGGTCGGTGAGCGTTTGCACCGTCTCTGGATGGGCGTCGCCGAGCGCGGCGCGTTGAATGGCCAACGCGCGTTCATACAGCGTCAACGCGCGATCAAAGTCTTCATTTTCGCTGTGTACGGTGGCGAGATCGTTCATGGCGGCGGCGACGTCGGGGTGTTGTTCGCCGTACGCTTCGATGCGTCGCGTGATTTCGCGTTCGAGCGATTTCGCGCTCGACGTTACAGACGGGACGCCGGCGTCGGCGCCATCGTCGTCGTCCTCATCGCCGCCGTCGATTTGCGCAGATGAAGACCGCCTCGGCGATGACGCGAATGCCGTCGGAGACGCGCGCAACGCGCGCTGCGCGCTGCTCGACGTGGCACCAAACCCACCGCGCATGGACATGGACGTCGTCGTCGCGGCTTTGGGACTCAAAGCGCCGCCGCGACCGCGCACGTCGTACGGATCCTCGCTCTCCTCGATTGCATTTTCAACAACATCTCGAATTGCTGGCTTCAACGTCTTAGGAAGGTATTTCCTAACCTTTCCACCGACGATATCTACGCACGCTAACACGACTTGCATGGCGCGGCTTCTCGCTTCGCCGTTGGCGCTTTCAAAGCACGACGTCGCGAATTTCATCACGTGTTCGAGCGAAAACGAGTTTTCTTTCGCCGGTGCGTCTAAACCATGCGTTGGGACGAGTTCGAGCAACATAGTCAACCGACCGGTTAGTACGCGCCAGGCATTGAGCTTCTGTACCGGTTTGCACAGCGCGGTGGCTAAAACGCCGCACCCGCCCGGAGCGTCGGCGACGAATGCGTGCAACGCTTCGCGGACGCTCTCGCGAAGGCGAGGATTCGAATCCCCGAGTTTATCCGCAAGCGTAGACATAGATTCACCGACGGCATCTCGAACATCTTTAGATGACACCACGCCCGAGTACGCCTTGGCGGCGGCGGCTAGAGTGATCGCCGCGGCGCACGTCACGTTGGCCACCTTGTCGTTGAAGCATCGAACGCCGAGCGTGGAGCACAACGTATGGAACGTTTCTCGCGGCTGCTCCCCGAGCGCATCGACGTCATCCGTTTCCCAGAAACCGATGAGCTCTTTCGTCATCGTCTGCAACGCGTTCTCGCGATGTAACCACGTGGATGAGTATAATTTACCGACGACGTCCTCGCCAAAGACGGCGACGAGCGGAGCGACGACGACGCGCTCGGATGGCGACAGAGGCTCAGGTGCTGGTAAATCCGACGCATCGTCGCCACCACTCGTCGTTGCGTCGGCGTCGAAGCTGCTGCCTTGCTTGGACGATTTTCCTCGATTTCTTTTCGTCACTTGCTCGGCGTCTTCGGCGAATAACGCCGCGGCTTCGGCTTCGAGCTCTGGCGGCACGACGCGCTTTCCAGTCGCCACGGCGGGGATTTCATCGTTATTCGCGACGACATTGACGACGTCTTCAGCGACGACGGCGCTCAAATTCATCGGTGTCGGACGCACGACTTTCGACGCCACCGCTGCTTTCGTTTCAAACGCGTCTACGAGTTGGTCGTCGTCCTCGTCATCCGCGACGTTTTCTTTACCGCTCGCCATGGCGTCGGCGTGCTTGGAGCGAATGGGCACATCGTCAAACGCGAACGCCACGGGCGGTTTGGCTTGCGTCACCGCCATGGGCGTCGGAGCCGGTGCGAGAGTCGTCGCTGTGCGTGGCGATGGTGACGACTCGAACGCGTCTTCGTACCCTTTGGCGCGCATTTTATCAATTTCAATCTTCAACCGTTTGGCTTCGTCGTAATCCTCGGCGTCCACGGCGCGCATCTTTTCCTCCTGTAAAACCCTCACCTTGGCCCCGAACGCGATGAGTTTCGCGATGACATCACGTAAGCGCTTTGCCTCGTCGTAATCCTCGTTCGCCACCGCGTGCTCTTTTCTCGCAGTGATTTCACGAATCTTTTCCTCTGTCACGGCGTCTACGCCGGCGCTCGACGTCGTCGCGCGCGCGTCCAATCTGTGCCCCAACAACGGCGCACGTTCCGCCACCAACGCCCCGCGATGACACGCATCCTCACGCACGCTTGGTTCCCCAATCAACGTCAGCGCCATGAGCCCAATCTGCTTGCCATCATTCTTCACATTCTCGTGACAGCCGATGAATTCCAATTTCACCTCGACGACGTCGCTCGCGTTTACGTGCACCGTCTTCAACTCTCTCGCACGAAACCCGCACTCAACGTTCGTCTCAAACCGCAGCGTGCCCAATTTCTTCACGCTTAATGCCCCCGTGCGCGCGTCGAGACATCGAGTGACGTACACGTGCGCGGCGGAGGCTATTTTGTACTCGTGCGACAGCACTCTGAGCTGCCGCAGCGTCGCCGGCGCGTCGAGCTCAAGGGTAATGTGCGCCGGAAACGGCGCGTGTCGCGCGGTATGCCACCCGCACAGCGACGCACCGTCGTCGTTTCCGTCGCGTTGCACGTAGAGCTCGGTGCACGGGTGATTCGGAGCCTGCGTATGCGCGCGTACGAGGTGAGTCAACAGCTCGCGCGCGTTTGAATTTTCAACCCATCACTGTCGCGTCGATGTCGATGTCGGCGGTGCGTTTTCGCGCGAGCGAGCGCACCTCGCTGGAACAGTCGCGAACGGTGTAGTCGAGCGCGCGCGCGCGCGATGATGCGAGGGGCATGGCGCGCGTGAGTGTGTGACGCGCGTCCCGGGACCGTGACTGTTACAATGCTTTCAGTTGACTTTTTGTCTAAACCCTCATGGTGGGCGGCCGCCGAGCCAAGATGGGCGTTTTGCCCAGGCTGCGGCGAGCGACGACACCGAGGAATGGATGTCGCTATCACCGTCGACGCCGGCGTCGTCGGATTTGGCGGCGGCGGCTCGAGCGGCGGCGTGCGCGACGCGGAGCTCGGCGCGTTCGCCGTAATAATCTGGAACGTCTTCGTCGTCTTCGTCGGTGTCGCACGTCGACGGTATACGCATTGCCGCGCGATGACGCGCGTGAATGATCGAATGATCATCGCTATGTCTATTGGAGTCTATGGTGGCGGCGCCATCGCCGTCGTGGTTTCCGTTCGGGATGCCGAGGAACGTTTGGAGCGACTTCCATCCGCGTTCGGCTCGGGCGCGCACGCGTTCGCCTCGCACGAACGCGCTCATCGCCTCTTGCTCTTCGTGCTCTGGATCTTCGTCGTCGTCCGAGTCTGCGTGCTTCATCCAGGCTTGTCCGCCCGCCTGGACGCGATCGTGGATGGTTTTCACCGCGGCTTGGTACGTTCCGGGGATGTGGTCGAGCATCATGTACGGATCGAGCGCGACATCGGTAAACGCCGTCGGATGCTTCAATTCCGCCGTCGGCGCCGACGAACGGAGATGTTTAAAGTGAATCACACGACCGGGTTGTACCATGAAGTCAGTCGCCGCGTGATCGCGAAGTTCGAGGCCGACGACGTCTTCGAGCTCGCCCCACGCGCCTTGACATTTATTACGCTTGGCGTCCTCGGGTCGACGCTTGGTGTCACCGTCTTTACTCGGAGACGTCATGGGCGTCGACGACTCCCCAACCGTGGATGCTGCGTTGGACGTGCTATTCATGCCAGACTCACGGACGCCGTCGCCGTCGCCTTCGTCGTGTCTTTCGTTATCGCTATCGCCGCCGCGAAGACTGTCGACATCCGCCTCGGCGGGCCTGTCGCGTCCGCCCAACACCGACGAAAACGCCTTGAGCATCGCATGCGACGGCGCCGCTGCGTTCAAACGCCGCAACAACCTACGCACAGATGCGTGACACAATCTCGGAACGACGTCTGCGCCTGCGACGACGCATGTGATGTACGCGCTCGCGGCTTCGCTTAAATCCATGCTGCTCACGCTCGGCGCCGCGATGCACACGCACGCGCACGACGCCATTCTACGCAACACCTCATCCTGTTCCCCTACATCTATCGCTGATTCGCGACGAAGACTAATCGCGGCGGCTAATTTAACGTCATCATCATCGCTATGGAGTAACATGGCGACGCAGGCGGCGACGCCGCCGCCCATGCTGTGGCCGGTGACGAGCAACGTAAACGTCGGATGTTTCGCGAGCGACGTCGCCAGCGCCGGCGCCATGCGTTTCAACACCTGCCACGCCGACGCCACCATACCCGCATGCGCCCAACCGCCTAAAAATGGCACGCTCGAGCTGCTGACATCCGTCAACGCGTCGTGCGCTTCCCACGTCCCGCGAATCGAAAGCACCACGACGCCTTCAGCCGCGTCCACCGCGACAAACGCGCTCGGTGAAAATTCTGTACCCGTCCAATCGGCGTCAATAATATCCGTCGGCGCGATCCCAGCACTCTTTGCGCACGCCTCCGTCGCCTTGGCGTGCGCCATCGCGCGGTCGCTTGACGACGCACCGCCGATATCCGACGCGTTGGCGAGACTCGTGAGCTTTTCTCGCAACGAAGCGTCGCCGAGCGCGGCGCTCGCCGTGCCGTACGCCCCGATCGCGTGCTTCACCGCCACGCGCACGCGTGATAAATCATCTACGCTCGGTACTTCGGGGCGCATGTGCGGGTAGAGCTCGCGCACGGCGCGACGACGGTCGCGTTCGTGCGCGCGTTGCTCGCGCCAGAGCGCGAAACCAGCGAGCGGGTCGAAACTCGCCATGCCTACGACGCCCAGAGGCTTGACTTCGTCCATGACTGCGGCGTAGACGACGCGCAGCGCGCGCTCGAGGTCGAACCATCCAGCGGTGGCGGGTGCGACGCGTGGGCGAGAAGAGGAAGGCGACGCGCGCGGTGTCCCGTCGTCGTCGGTTGCTCGCGCGCGGCTCGCGTCCGTGGAGTTCATATCGCCGGCGATCCGTCGTTCACCGCGCGCATGTCCACGCAGAGCGTGCTATTTCGTGTGCGCGTGTGCTGTGTGTGTGTGCGTGCGCGCGCGTGCGATGTGCCTGTGGAGAGTCGCACAGTGAAGACGGAGCGACTACGACTGCTACGTATGATACAACAACCGTCTACCGAGTCGGTTTTAATCGGCGGCGAACGCGACGGCGACGAATGTATCCATCTTCCCATCCATCTTAGTCCCCGCAAACGTTCGCTTGACGCCAAATCTAAAATCTAATCCTCGCCCGCGGCGATGACGCGCGCCGAACACAGCCTCTTTGGACGTGAGCTTGGCTTCGAGCGCCGACGCCGCGCCAAACGCGGCGGCCATTTTCAATCCACACGCCTTTGACGGGAACGATATCGATGTCGTGAGCTTTGATTCACGCGTGATGTCATGTGTGAGCTCAAGGTCGACGCTGGCACTGACGGTACCTTTGGTGACGCTCGTTTTTGTCGTCGCCTTGGCTGACGTCCCGGAGGCGATTTTCGCTCGCCACTGCGCGCGCGCGGCGTGCGTCCTGAGCACATCCGACGAAACGCGCGTGAGCACCTCAGTCGTGGATAATATATTTGCTAATGTTATTGCTGATGCTGACGCGCCGTTACCTTTCTCGCTGTAGCTCTTTCCGGGCTTTGAAGACGTCGTCAAGGTCGCGCGAGGCGAATGACTGCCACAGTCGTACGCGT